>Ga0207657_10001063_pt1 | contig 29134 bp, 22 predicted proteins | sample KBSC33metaG_FD_184316 | JGI IMG/M metagenome (GOLD analysis project Ga0207657, IMG submission 184316) | Corn rhizosphere microbial communities from Kellogg Biological Station, Michigan, USA - KBS C3-3 metaG (SPAdes) (version 2) | ecosystem: Host-associated > Plants > Roots > Rhizosphere > Soil ...
TATGTCTTAGGTACAATCTGTTACCTATGTGTCCGGTCCGGACATTGAAGAAATTGGTTGCGGGGGAAGGATTTGAACCTTCGACCTTTGGGTTATGAGTTCAACACATGGTCTTGGATGGGTGGCGTTGCTCCGAGCGATCAACAACATACCTGCAGCACGTACCTGTTGGTTCTGGTTGTTCTGGCTCGCTCGTTAGCAATTCGTTAGAACTTTTTGCAGCATTGCCGATTGAGCAGCCACGGGATTTCTGTGCCTCGAGGCAGTACTCGCCCCAAGAGGTACGAAATTCGCCTGGCAATTCTCGAGGCTGGTTGCAGGTGTAGGTCACCATTTGGCTACTGGTGGAGTTTGGGCCAGCCGAGCATCCCTTGTCAATCGACTTCCGTTGTGAGAACACGCGGCGACGCGGCTGGAGGGGTACGGGTTTCGGGTTGCGAAGGTCAAGATCCATGAAGGCTCAGCGGGCCAAGCTTAAGCCTTCGACGCGTACTGAAAGAATTCCAGACTAAGGTTACAAAGCGTCACACGATCCGTCGGCTGCGACAGGCGACGACGACCGAGAGTACGTGGCCCAAAATCCCGTAACTGTGTCCCTCGAATCTGTCAGGAAGGGATGTAAGCGCACTCGCCGGTTCGGAGAGGTTGGCAATATACAGGCAGCCACTTCTCCGTCGTCTCGGTTTGAAAGCTTGGCCGGATTAGGAACGATAAACGCGCTTGGAAAAAGTTATCGTTACTGCCAAAGTGGCTCCCAATAAGGAATTATCGGAACTCTCCAAGAACTGCCGGGGCCAACTTCCCGCAAGCCGACTTATCGTTCCTAATCCGACCAACTTCTTCGAACGCCGTTTATGGCCCGCTGCTGACGATTTCGGCGACGGCGAACACTAAGTCCCGGACGGTGCAACATTGACTCCGCGTTTCTGGCCAGGGTGCAGGGCGGGCGGATCATAGAAGGTCGATTGAATCTCGATGCAGTCGAAGTCCTCAAATAGGACGATTGGGAGCCATTCCAACCGCAAAGACCTAGTTGCAGAGCAGTCATCTTGCCGTCCTTCCACCACCGCGGAACGACAGATCCCCGCGCCACGTCTTAGTATCAAACACCCTCTTGCTGGATCGCATGACAGAAATTCAGTCCACTCTTTTTCCTTTTGGCATCACCCAAGGACTTCCTGAGGGTTTCAAGTATTGCGAGCAGGCCGTTTCCTTCGAAATGGAAAGAGCCTTGCTGACGCAATTCGCGGAGCTGCCATTCAAGGAATTCCAATTCCGAGGCTTTGAAGGAAGGCGCCGGATCGTTTCATTCGGTTGGCGCTACGACTATAACGATCACAAAATCTTACCGGCTGATCCCATTCCGACCTTTCTGCTCGAAGTCTACTGCACGATTCAGGCCACTTCGGTTTCGTAATGCGCGATCCGCAGCAGGTCCTCGTTAGCGAGTATGCCCCCGGCGCCCCCATCGGATGGCACAAGGATCGGCCGGTGTTCGGCGACGTTATGGGCTTATCTCTGGCGTCGTCCTGCACGTTTCGGCTTAGGAAGCCGCTGGCGGATGGAAAGTGGCAGCGTGCGGCCGTGGTCCTGGAGCCCCGTTCGGCTTACTTACTGGAGGGTCCTGTACGCTGGGAATGGGAACACAGCATTCCGCCTGTGAACGCTTTGCGGTATTCGATCACGTTTAGAAACCTGCGGCAGAACTCCGGGAAAGCGTTTATTGCACCATAGATCAGTCGCCCTTAATATCGATACAGATGAAGCTTGCCACCTATAACGTAAACTCCATCCGGCCACGATTCCCGCTCCTGCTCGATTGGATCGCCGCGAACAAACCCGACGTCCTGTGCTTACAGGAGACTAAGGTCCAGGATCAGGATTTTCCCATGGAAGCCATTCGAAAAGCGGGTTACCACGCAAGCTATCGCGGCATGAAGTCCTATAACGGCGTCGCCACTCTGACACGCGAAACCCCGGAGAAAGTCGTTTACGGCTTGCACGAAGGAAAAGATAACGAAGATTTCCGCATCCTTCAGACCGTCGTTGACGGCATTCCAATTATCAATACCTACGTCCCACAGGGCTATGCGATCGATTCGGACAAGTACGCATTCAAGCTCGACTGGTTTCGACGCCTGCGGACTTACTTTGAGAAAGAACTTGATCCGGAGAAGCCGGCCATCTGGATGGGCGACCTAAACGTCGCTCCGGAGTCCATCGATGTCTACCACCCGGACAGGCGTGTGAACGACCCGGATTTCCATATAGACGCCAGAAACGCCTATAAGGAAACTGTCGCTTGGGGGTTCATCGACGTCTATCGAAAGCTACACCCGGACGTCGTTCAGTACACCTACTGGGACTATTATCGTAACGCCGTCGAGCGAAACTTCGGATGGCGCATCGATCACATTCTGGCAACTAAGCCTCTCGCCAAAAAATGCATTAGAGCGGAAGTCGATATGGCAGCCCGCAAGCTCAAAGGATCTTCCGACCACACCATCGTTTGGGCAGAATTCGACTAACGACTGCTTCCGCTCCCTTGCCGTCACCCAATGAGTGCCTTGACCGTTTCTATAGTATCGGCATCCTCAGGGCGCTTGTCCGTTCGCCACCGAGACATACGAGGAAAGCGCACAGCGACTCCGGACTTATGACGCGAGGATCGCTGAATCCCTTCAAAGGCAATCTCGAAAACCAATTCTGGACGGACGGTGGACACGGGTCCGAAGCGCTCGACTGTATTCTGGCGAATGAAGCGGTCCACCACGCGAATCTCTTCGTCGGTTAGTCCTGAGTAGGCCTTCGCGAAGGGAACCAATTTCGAATCGCTCCAAACGCCAAATGTGTAATCTGTGAAGAGCCCGGCTCGTTTACCGCTGCCTTTCTGCGCGTAAATCAAAACCGCATCCACACTGTAGGGAACCACTTTCCACTTCCACCAGATTCCTTTCTCGCGACCTCCCTTGTAGGGCGAATCCCTGCGCTTTAACATTAGACCCTCGGAGCCGAGGTCGCGGGCTTTTGTCCGTTCACAGGCGAGTTCCTCCCATGTGGATGCGCCGATGGATGCTGAAAGTTGCACTCCCAGGGTCTCAAGAATGGCGCGGCGCTTCGCTAAGGGCAAGTGCCGGATATCTGTTCCCGCCCACTCGAGAATGTCAAAGGCGAGCAGTGTTACAGGCACCCGACTGAGGATCGTCTTGGACAATTTCGTCCGGCCGATGCGGGTTTGCAAATCCGCGAATGGCAACACGCCGTTGTCTTTCCATCCGATCAGCTCTCCGTCCAGTACGGTGCCGTCGGGAAGATTCGCGCCGAGCAACTCTATCTCTGGAAAGCGTTCCGTGATAATTTCGTTCCCGCGCGACCAAACGAAGGTCTTCCCTTGCCGGCGAATTAATTGCGCTCGAATCCCATCCCACTTCCACTCGGCCAGCCAATCGGAAACCGGCCCTAAGCTTTCAGGAGGCGCCTGCAGTGGATAGGCCAAGCAAAATGGGTAGGGACGGCTGGCGTTGGTGTCCGTATTGTCAACCGCCTGCATTTCGTCCCATGCAAGGGCAGTGGGTTTCCATTCCCCCATCATGCGGTGGGCAATGACATCTTCAGCGATGTTGCTGGAGAGCGAAATCGCGCGGATCACCAGGGCTTTTGAAACTCCTACCCGGAACGCGCCGGTGATCAATTTATTCCAGACAAACCGCTGCCGCGCGTTAAGCCGGTTCCACGAATCCAGCATCATGACCTTTTGTTCCGGTTCCGGCATGTCGCGCAATCGAGCCAGACGGTTTTCCACCCAACTGGCGAGCGGCTGATCGTCCTCCACTGCGGCTTTGGGATTCGGATAGAGAAGCGCGGCGGTTTCGGCTAAGTCTCCCACGGCGTCATAACATTCATCGAACAGCCACTCCGGGACCTCGGCCATCTCAACCGCCCAAGCACGAAAAGATCGCATAGGTATGGGAGCTCGCAACTTTCCTCCGCACAGGAAGAAGGCAGCCCAAGCGCAGTCGGCCGGCGGCGCGGAAGAAAAATAGTCTTTCATCGCGGCTACCTTCGCGTGAATCTTGTTGGTCTCGTCCATACGTTCGAAGAGTTGGGCGAAGCGCTTCATACTCTTGCCACATCGTCGGCGTTCGCGTCGGAGCTTCCCTCCGCATCCAACTCCCCTTCGAACTCCGTCTGAATAGCCCGCGCGTCAAGTCCTCTCTCAATCAATGTGCGGACCAAGGGCTGGCTTTGTCCGTGGGTAGCCCAGATCGTCTCGGCCTTGGTGGCTGCTATGACTCTGAGTAGTCCGGGCCAATCCGCGTGATCGGAGAGAACGAATCCGCGGTCAATCGCGCGGCGGCGGCGAGCGCCGCGAATCTGCATCCAACCCGATGCGAGCGCCGCGGAAAAGTCTCCGAAGCGCCGGCTCCACGCAGTTCCCTGGGCGGAGGGGGGCGCAAGGACCAGCGAACCCGCCAAGTCCTTTTTCGCCGCGGTCAGCGCAGACCGGGTGGGCGGAAGCGCAACCCCGGAATCGCGATAAATCTGCGTCACACGTTCCACAGCCCCATGCGTGTAGATGGGACCCACGCTGGCATCGATTCCCGAGAGTATGCGCTGCGCCTTGCCCAGCGCGTAACTGTAAAGAATGCTGACCTTGCCCTCAGCCCGATTGGATTGCCACCAGTCGTTGATGTCCGCAAAAATGTCTTCCGGCGGTTTCCATCGATAAATCGGAAGCGCGAAGGTCGATTCGGTCACGAAGCCATGACAACGAATGGGTTCGAATTGCTCGCAGGTCGCGTCCGCAACAACCTTGTAGTCTCCGGACACCACCCAAACCAAGCCGCCCGACTCGATGCGAACTTGGGCGGACCCCAATATGTGACCTGCCGGATGAAACGAGATCGACGCTTCTCTTAAGTGCACTGGCACGCCGTAATTGACGGCGGTGATGGGGGAGTCCGCGCCGATGCGAGCGCGCAAAAGTTGGGCGCCTTGGAATACGGTGAGGTAGCTACCCATTCCCACCCGGGCGTGGTCCGAATGGGAATGGGTGATCACCGCCCGCTCCACCGGGCGCCAGGGATCGATATAGAAGTCGCCGGCTTTGCAATAAAGGCCGGAATCCGTAACGGTGATTAAGGAGTTATCCATACTCGCCAGGCCCTGATTCAATTAGATGCCTGCTGGAGAACAAGCATTACCGGAACAAAGAAAGAATGCGTATCGCCGTATGCCTGCCGGTATAGCATGAAAGAGATGCGGCTCCCTGTTAATCCTCCGGTTTTGCCAATGCTCGCGAAAAGAGTGAGCGACTTGCCGGATGGCACTGGCTGGATCTTCGAGCCCAAGTGGGATGGCTTTCGCGCCTTAATGTTTCGGGATAGAGACGAGATCCTGATTCAAAGCCGCGATGGCAAGCCACTCAATCGTTACTTTCCGGAAGTTGTCGAGACTTTGCAGGCGCAACTGCCGACGCGCTGCGTGCTGGACGGCGAAATCGTCATCGCCCAGAACGGCACTCTCGATTTCGACGCGCTCCAGCTTCGACTGCATCCAGCCGCGTCGCGGGTGAGACTGTTATCCCGCGAGAGTCCCGCCTCTGTCGTATTCTTCGACCTGCTGTCCGAAGGGGATCGCGATTTGCGTCCGGAACCGTTTCAAGAACGGCGCAGACAATTGGAATCGCTCCTATCCGCTGCGACGCCGCCCGTTCACCTCACCCCCGCAACCGGCGATTTGAGCATCGCGGCAGATTGGTTCCGCCGGTTCGAGGGGGCCGGTCTGGATGGAGTGATGGCGAAGTTGGCGTCTAGCGCCTATGAGTCTGAGAAGCGGGTAATGCTCAAGGTGAAGCATGAGCGCGATTGCGATTGCGTTGTGGCGGGGTTTCGTTGGCACAAGAACGGCGATGGAACCAAGGTCGGTTCATTATTGCTGGGACTTTTCGACGATTCCGGCGCACTGCAACACGTGGGCGTTTGCTCTAGCTTCACGGACCTGAAGCGCGTGGAACTCGTCCAATACCTCGAGCCCTATCGAAAAAATGCTTTGCTGAATCACCCGTGGCAGGATTGGGCAGATACCGAAAAAAGCCAGGCCGGGCAGCGCATCCCGGGAGGCAAAAGCCGCTGGAGCCAGGGTAAGAATCTTTCCTGGCAGCCCTTGCGGCCGGAACTTGTAGTCGAGGTTGCTTATGAGCACATGCAAGGTCCTCGCTTCCGCCACATGTCCCAATTTCGCAGATGGCGAACGGATAAGAAGCCTGGCGAATGCACCTACAGTCAACTCGAAGTTGTTCCTCCTCAAGAGCTGATGGAGATTTTTGCGAAGGACCGGTAAGCTTTCACAATTGCTTTTTTGAGACCCGCATCAGACGCCATTCACGCGTTGGATCGTCATCGGGATCGGGAGTACCTTGCGCCGGGCGAAGAGCTTCGGGAACATTGCGCAGGTTCACACGTATGCGGGTCCAGGTGGACGACCGGCCCCGCATGGAATCCACCAGAACGTCTTCCACGCCGAGAAATACCGCTATTTCGGGATTTCGATCCTTCCATCTCGCTAAGCCTTCCAATGCCGCTTCCTTACTGGGAGAATTAGCGATCACGAGCAGCGGCATCTTAGTCCGAAGAGACTGGGTGGCGGACTTCCTTGGCACGGATTTCTTTGCGGCCGATTTAGCCCGTGATGGTGCGATGCGAGGCGCTTCGCCCGTCATTTTACTAAAATGCGGCGGCCAAGGTGCGTCGGCTAAGCCGTCATTTTCATCCTTGGCTGCCAGCTCCAGCAGCCGTTCAAGTGACCCCGAAGAAGTATCCATCTGGCTGTGAGGATCACCGCCCTCGGAAAGGCGTTTGGGCACAGTGAGCACGGTAAAGTCCGCCGGTTCGCAATCGGGAACCTCGTGCCAGTGAAGCGGCGTAGAGACGCGGGCGTCAGGTAGCGGGCGGACTGAGTATGCTGAACAGGTGGTGCGATCCTTGGCGTTCTGATTGTAGTCGAGAAAAACGCCATGACGCTCTTCTTTCCACCACTTGGAGCTCGCCAGAGCGGGCACCCGCCGCTCGATTGCCCGTGAAAGCGCGAGCGCCGCGCGTCGTACTTCGGTAAAGCTCCATCGCGGCTCAATCCGGACATTTACGTGCATCCCGCGCGACCCGCTGGTCTTCGGCCAGCCCTGCAGGCCCATCTCCTCCAGGAATGCCTTCACTTCGAGTGTGACGGCCCGCACATCCTCCCAGCCAACACCGGGGCCAGGATCGAGATCCACTCGTAGTTCGTCCGGATGGTCTAGATCGGCCGAGCGTACGGGATGCGGATGAAGCTCGATGCAGCCTAAATTGACGACCCAGACGAGCCCGGCCGCAGTATTCACCACAACCTCTTGCGCGGTTCGGCCGGACGGAAACGAGAGCGTCGTAGATTGAAGCCACGCGGGGCGATCAGTAGGAGCGCGCTTCTGGTAAAACGCTTCACCCTCCGCGCCGTTGACGAACCTCTTTAGAACTAGAGGACGATCCCGAATACCATTCAGGGCCCCCGGCGCGACCGAAAGAAAATAACGAACCAGGTCCAGCTTAGAGAGTTTCACTTCCCGCGAAAAATAAGGTTTATCGGGATGCGTCACACGGACTTCATGACCGTCAATCGAGAGTATTTCCGCGGCATCTTCTTTACCCACAACCACAGGCTACACTGTCTTGCTGGCCATTAAAGAAGTCGTGCGCGAAAACCCTGGCGAAAAGCGTGACGATCCGGTAGAGACATGATATTCTGCATTCAGCAGCCGTCAACGCGTGGGCACCTCTTCCTCGTTACGAAATTCCCCGTCTTCTCTGGACAATTCCATCCCTCGTCCCGAGTATCCGCGTCCGCAGTTCGCGCGGCACGAATGGTTGAACTTGAACGGCTGGTGGAAATTCCGCATCGACGACGAGAACATCGGGCTGGAGCAGCAATGGTTTTCGGAGAGCGATTATAGGGACGAAATCCTGGTGCCGTTTTCGCTCGAATCGGCCATAAGCGGCATTGGAGACCCGTCCTTCCATCCTTGTGTTTGGTATCAGCGCGGGATTGAAGTCCCTGTCGAGTGGGCTAGCCGGCGCATCCGGCTAAATTTTGGAGCCGTCGATTACCGCGCCACGGTCTGGGTCAATGGGATTGTGGTGGCGTGGCATGAAGGCGGACACACCCCGTTTTCTTGCGATATCACAGGTGCTCTTCGGCCCAGCGGGAACCTGCTGGTGGTGCGGGCAGAAGATCCGCCCACGGATCGCTACATTCCACGCGGCAAGCAGCACTGGGAGGCCGCGCCCACCAGTATTTTTTACGCGCGGACCACCGGCATCTGGCAGACCGTATGGCTGGAGCCGGTAGCAATCAGCCATCTGGAAACCGTGCGCATCACATCCAATGTAGATGGCAACGTGTCCGTGTCCGCTAAGATCGCTTCGCCCGGGTATGCGCAATACGTGAATATTTCGATCCATGAAGAAGGCCGCACTCTAGCTTCGGCAATGAGCCTGGCGGATGGGCCGCGCGCAGTTGTGTCGGCGCAATTCGCCGAGCCTAAGCTCTGGTCACCTGACGGTCCCCATCTGTACGGGATGCGTATTGAACTGCATGGGCCCGAAGGGCTTCTTGATACCGTGGACAGCTATTTCGGGATTCGTTCCATCGGCACACAGGATGGAAAGGTGTTGTTGAACGGCGTGCCCATTTATCTCAGGACCGTCCTGGACCAGGGGTATTGGCCCCAATCCAATCTAACTCCTCCTTCTGACGAGGCCATTCAGGATGACATCCGCCGCACGAAAGAGTTGGGGTTCAATGGCGTCCGAAAACATCAGAAAGTAGCGGATCCACGCTATTTATATTGGGCGGATCGCATGGGCTTGCTGGTGGCAGCGGAAATGGCGAATGCGTATCTGTTTAACGAGGATGCCGTTGCCCGCATGACACGGGAATGGATTGAAGTTGTGTCGCGAGACTACAACCACCCGTCGATTTTCATTTGGACGCCTGTAAACGAAAGCTGGGGGGTACCTAACCTGATGGACCCACGCCAGCAGGCGCATCTAAGAGCGCTTTACTACCTCACGAAATCTCTGGATAACACGCGGCTGGTAATCGATAACGACGGTTGGGAACACACTGAGGTGACGGACCTGTTCGCCATTCACGATTACACGCGCACCGGAAAAGAATTTCAGATGCGCTTCCAGAACGTCGTGCACGGGTTGCCTTTGCCGTTATACGGAAAGCTGTATGTAGCGCCGGGGCAGAAGTATAACGGGTCGCCTATTTTGCTTTGGGAATTCGGCGGCGTGGGTTACGTTCTTCCAGACGACTCGAACAAGGTCCCGGGAAACTCGTGGGGTTACTCGGGCGTGGAGCCGGACGGACAGGCAGCCATGTCGCGCATAAAAGGTCTTTATGAAGCCATCGCCCGCATCCCCCAGATTGCGGGAATCTGCTACACGCAGCTTTACGACGTGGAGCAGGAGGTCAACGGCCTCATGACCTATGACCGGCGAATGAAATTCGATGCCCGCACGATCTGGGAAATCAACTCGCTTCTGATTTAACCAAGGTAGGCTCGGGCCCGTCAAAACGAGACGGTTTGCGAATCAGCTCGCCGCGCGTTGCTCCCGAAAGCTTGGCGCATAGGGTCAGTGCCTGCGCCACCACCTGATCCATGTTGTAGTATTTGTACGTCGCAAGGCGTCCGGTGAAGTGAACGCCCGGCACGTGAGCCGCGAGCGCCTCGTATTGCTTGTAGAGCGCTGCGTTCTCCGGCCGCGGCACCGGATAGTAAGGATCGCCTCCATCGCAGGGGTATTCGAAGACCAAGCTGGTCTTGGCATGGACTTGACCGGTTAGATGCTTGAACTCAGTCACGCGGGTATAGTCGTGGTCGTTTGGGTAATTGAGAACCGCGACGGGTTGAAGTCTATCCGTGTCCCTGGTTTCGTGCCGGAAGCGAATGGAGCGATAGGGCAGCTTGCCGAAGCGGTAATCGAAGAACTCATCTACCGGTCCGGTAAATACCAGGTCGCGGTAGTGGACGGACTTGCCAAGATCTCGATAGTCCGTGTTAAGCGAAAGCGTAATATTGGGATGATCCAGCATGTTCTCGAACATGCGGGTGAATCCGTGCAAAGGCATCGCCTGATAGGTGTCGGTGAAGTAGCGATCATCGCGATTGAGCCGAACCGGGATGCGCGCGGTGACGGAGGCATCCAACTCTGTCGGATCCAGGCCCCATTGCTTACGAGTGTAGCCGCGAAACATTTTGTTGTATAAATCGCGTCCGACGCGGCTGACAACGACGTCCTCGGAGGTGCGTATGGCCACCGGTTTTTCCGCGACCTTCTCGAGATATCCTTCCATCTCATCCATGGTGAGGCTGAGGCCGTAAATCTGATTGACGGTGTCCAGATTGATGGGAATAGGAACCAGTTTCCCGTCAACAAAAGCGCGGACCCGATGTTCATAGTCGCGCCATTCGGTGAAGAGCGACAGATAGTCGAACACATCCTTCGAATTGGTGTGAAAGATGTGAGGACCGTATTTGTGAACCAAGACACCGGCCTCATCGTGATGATCATAGGCGTTGCCGCCGACATGCGGACGCCGATCCACCAACATGACGCGCTTACCAAAATTGCGCGCCATTTGAGCTGCTACCACGGTTCCAGAAAAACCTGCGCCGACGATGACGTAATCAAACACGGGCCGCACTCCCCCATTCCAGACGAGAGAGTCTTTCTGAGGCGGGGCTTTGGCGCGGGGCGCGCGCCTGGCCGGACGCCGGATTCATCAGATGCAGGTCCCGTAGCTTAAGAGCTCCTGCGATGAGAGTATTCATGCCGCCCCACACTGAATCCCACGAAAGACTCTCCAGGAACTCGTCAGCGCGTTCTCTCCACTTGAAACCCATATCCATACCTATCACCTCGTCGGCCGCAGCGACGAACTCGTCGGCGGAGCGAGCGATGCGTGCCAGGCCCAACTCCCCGTAGGGACGAACTACATCGCGAATGGCAGTCGAAACAACGGGCAGGCCGGCGGAAAGATATTCGGGTGTCTTGGTCGGGCTGATGAAGCGGGTAGCCTCGTTTAGCGCGAAGGGCATGATGCCGACGTCCCATCCGGCGAAGTAGTTCGGCAGGTCCGCATAGTCTTTTATCCCGAGCCAGTGAATATTAGCACGGCGCGGAAGCGCGTCCGGAGAAATCTTGACGACAGGACCGATCATCACGAACTGCCAGTCCGGGCGCTTGCGGGCTATTTCGTCAATCAAGGGAAGATCCAGGCGTTCATCGATTACGCCCGCATATCCCAACCGAGGCCGCGGAATGTTCTTTTGCTCCGCGAAATTTCCGGGGAGGTTGCGGGCCTGAACGAAGTGCAAAATATCCACGCCGCTCGGAAATGGGTACACACGCGGATGGGAATGCCGCTTGGCTTCGAACAAACTGACTCCGCCGGTAAAGACCAGATTGGCGCGCTGCAGCAGCTCTTTTTCCAATTGCTGAAGCTCCGTGGGCGCTCCGCGGAACGCCGACAATTCGTCCATGCAGTCATACACGACAGCGGCGGCCGAAATTTCTTTCGGGAAAAACTCGGTTGCCATTGGCGTATAAAACCACACAATCGGGTTTTGTATGCCTTCACTGTGCGCGAACTTAATCAGAAGCTTTTGGAGCATTTGATTGCGGTTGGCTTCCGGGCTCAGGTGAGGGGTTACCACATGCACGCCGGTGCGGGGACACACGACCGATGTGAGCGCACACTTATCAGTATCGAAAACCGGCTCCTCGACGAAATACACGCGGCGCTCGCGAGCAAATCTGCTCATCAGATGCTGCGGCCGCTGAAATACGAAATTCCACCGCAGGTGAGACAGGCAAATCAGATCATGATTGTAGGTATTAGTTGGAGGATAATTCATAACTTTCTCTTTCTTGTTTTTGCTGACGCTGAAGCTCGTTGGCCAGAGGTTCATAGATCTCCCGGTTCCCTTCAGGATCCGGATAGTCCCAGAGGCCGTTGTAACAGTGACGATCATCATCCCAGCCGGGATGATTCAGAATGGGGTACAGACAAATGCCGTGCAAAGACACGCCGGACTGCATGGCCAGGCGCGCTTCGCCCGCGATATACGAAAGCCAGAAAGGGCGGTCTTCGTTCTCCGTTCCCGTTTCAGATACAAACATGGGACGCTGATAGCGCCTATAGACTTCTTTAAGAATTTCGCTGAAAGGGCGATACTCCGGCTCACCACGCCGGATCGTCCGACCGTAGTTCCACCATTGATTGCGATCGTAGTAGTTGATCCCAATGATGTCCAGGTACGATTCCTTGCCACCAAGTTCAGGCTGCCCTCGTCCGCTCAACATGTCCCACGCCTCGAACATGGACGAACGATATTCGGGAGCCTGCCGCATATCGTTCGGACGGGCGGGATCGCCGACGATGTGGATCACTGGTTCGGGCGACACCAGGCGCACATCGGAAATCTCCGCACGCAACGCTTCGGTCGCTTGAATGGCACCGCGCACGAGCTGCTTCTTGAGTTCGCCGCCTCGCCCTACAGCAAAAGGGTTCAGATACCCGGTATCCCCGCCCGCCCAGGAGAAGAACGAAATCTCGTTCAACGGAGCCACAAACGCGGGCTCCGACATTTCGGTCTTGAGTACGCGGCCGAACGCGCCCGCGAGTTCAGCGAAAGACTCCACCCAGCTCGGATCGAAAATGTCAAGCCAATCTGGCCATCCGAAGTGAAATAGATCCCAAATAATTTGAATGCCTTGACGTCGCGCGGCTCGAAGAATTGAAAGCGCGGAGGTGAAATCGTAACGGCCGCGCTTATTTTCGATCAGATGCCACCGCAAACCTTCGCGGGCAGTTAAAAAACCGGCCTCTTTCAATCTCAAAAAATCTTGTTCCGCCCACACGTCGTGACCCGTCGACGTCACCAAGTCGAGGCGCTTCCCGGAGACAAGAGTGTGCGTTGAGCACTCAAAACCGGCCTGCCAAAAGCTATTGAATAGAGGACGGTCCGTTACCACCCCTTCTCTAAATGCAATCGATGGGCCAAAACCTACCCTCCTAGTGGTATAACGTTTAAGGATCTTGCGGCCTCTCCTGCATTGCGGAGCGATGGGGAACGCTCATGTGTTGCATGTAGGTGCGAAAGGTGCTTGCAATTTGTGCCGATCGAGGTACTCTTTAGTAGCAGTTGTGAATCAAGCAGCCGACCTGTGCGAGCAGTTTGAACGAAGCTTCGGCACGGTGCCGCGTATTTTCCAAGCGCCTGGCAGAGTGAACCTTATTGGTGAGCATACCGATTATAACGATGGGTTTGTGCTGCCGGCAGCCATTCAACTGCAGACCCAGGTGGCCAGTGGCGCCGAAGCCGAGCGCGTCGTAAAGGTTCAATCGACGGCATATCCGGACCAGGCCAGCTTTGACCTTGACGATCCAAATCCACAGCCGCGGAAACACTGGAGCGATTACGTGCGCGGGGTGGCTCTCTCCCTCGAACACGCTGGGGTGTCGCTAAAAGGCGCGCGGCTGCTGATCAAGAGCGATGTTCCGCCAGGTGCGGGATTGAGCTCTTCGGCCGCCCTTGAAATTTCCTCCGCGCTGGCACTGTTAGCTATCGCAGGCCGGACGTTGGATACCGCGCAAATTGCCCAGGTTTGCCATTGGGCGGAAAATGAGTTTATCGGAATACGCTCCGGAATCATGGACCAAGTCGCGTCTCTGGAGGGCCGTAGGAATCACGCACTGTTGCTCGATTGCCGGTCGCTGGCGATGCGTCACATTCTCGTGCCGAGCGGCGTTGCGATGATAGTATGCAACACCATGGTGCGGCATGATTTGGGATCCAGCGAATATAACACTCGACGGCGGGAGTGCGAAGAGGGAGTGGCCATACTCGCGAGGTTCATTCCGGGCATTCGTGCGCTGCGCGATGTCGCTACCGCGGAGTTAGAAAAGTATAAGGCCGAGCTGGAGCCGGTGATTTATCGCCGGTGCCGCCATGTGATCGGAGAAAACCAGAGGGTTGTAGACGGCGCTGATGCGCTCGAGCGGGGCGACTTGATCGCGTTCGGCTCACTCATGGTGCAATCTCATGAAAGCCTGCGGCTGGACTATGAAGTGAGTTGTTCCGAACTCGACTTGATGTGTGAGTTGTCACTCCGCGTGGAGGGCGTGTACGGCGCGCGCATGATGGGCGGCGGCTTCGGAGGATGTGTGTTGGCGCTGGTGAAGGAGTCGGCTGTTCCAGCCTTTCGTACAAGCGTCGCAGACGATTATCAGCGGCGGACCGGCATCACGTGCGAGATCTATGAGTGCTTCGCGGCCGATGGAGCGGGAGCGGTTGACAGCTAAATGCTGGCGTGGATGGAGCACCCTCACCGCCGATTCAACGCTCTTTCAGGCGAGTGGGTTTTGGTCTCGCCGCAGCGCGCGCAGAGGCCGTGGCAAGGGGAAGTGGAACGCATTGACTCTCCGGCGTCCGTGCCCTATGACCCGGCGTGTTATCTGTGCCCGGGAAACGAGCGCGCTCGGGGGGCCCGCAATCCTGAGTACTCAGGCACGTTTGTGTTCGATAACGATTTTCCCGCGTTACTTGCGCCCGCGCCAGATGCGCCGGCGAAAATCGATGCGGCAAGCCAACGTGGGCTTTTGGTGGCGGCGCCCGAGGCTGGCATCTGTCGTGTGATGTGTTTTTCTCCGCGTCACGATCTTTCCATTCCATCGATGGAGCTGGAGGCGTTGCGTGGCGTGGTTGAGTCGTGGTGCAGCGAATCCGCGGCCTTACGTAGCCTGCCCTTCGTTCGCTATGTGCAGATCTTCGAAAATCGCGGCGGGCAAATGGGAGCTAGCAACCCTCATCCGCACTGTCAGATATGGGCTGTTGAACATGTTCCAAACGAACTCCTTAAAGAAGACCGCCAGCAAGGGGAGCATGCCGAGCATTGCAAAAGCTGCATGTTATGCGACTATTTGCGTGCGGAATTGTCGGGAGAACGCGTAGTATGCCAAAACCCGTCGTTCCTGGCGGTGATTCCGTTTTGGGCGCTATGGCCTTTCGAAATACTCGTTTTGCCAAAACGCCACTGTGCGCGGCTGGACCAGACGACGACCGTCGAAAGGGAAAACCTAAGCGCGATGCTACGCGACGTTACGCGCCGGTATGATCGATTGTTCGGGATTCCGTTCCCGTATAGCATGGGATTTCACGAGCAACCGAAGGAGAGTTCAACGCCGGTAGAGGCGTGGCATTTTCACGCACACTTTTACCCGCCGCTCTTGCGTTCGGCAACCGTGCGCAAGTTTATGGTGGGGTTTGAACTGCTCGCCGGTCCGCAGCGCGACATTACGCCCGAAAGCGCCGCCGAGCGGCTGCGAGAGATGATTTCGATTTAACAGAAAAATTCTTGCCATCCTTGGCGCCGAGTCTGGCCATCCAACCGCGGACGCCAAACTCGCCGCCGCTATTGCCGACGATTACAACCCCTTTGGCCACGATGGGCGCCATAGTCATCGATTCGCCCTTGTTGATAGCGCCGAGCGTCGTGTTCCAGATTTCCTTGCCGCTAACGGCATCCACTGCGACCGCATGCAGATCTAGTGTGTTGTAGTAGATTTTCCCGTTGAAGTAAGCCGCGCCGCGATTAACTACATCACAACAGGCAACGCCCTGCGAACTAGGCGAGGGTTTCGGTTTGTAGGACCACTTGACGGGGGCGCCGGGCTTGGTCAAATCGAGCGCGTAAAGAATATTGGGCCACGGCGTGACGATGTACATCGTACTGTTGACCACGAGGGGAGCCGCCTCGTGGCCACGAGTTAGCCCGGTCGAAAACGTCCAGGCTAGTTTAAGATTCCTGACCGTCTGGGTGTTGATGTCCGTTAGGGTGCTAAAGCGCGTCGATGCATAGTTCTTTGCCGGCATTGGCCACTGACCGTCATCCGGCTGATCTTGCATCTTCCGCCCTTGTGCCTGGGCGGCCGCCGCTAGTCCGCAGAGTAGCCAAAAACACAGCACACGATTCGCCTTCATATTACCGACATGCCTCTTTCTTGCCATGGGTAGCTACGCTGCGAGATCTGCTTTATCGGTCATAATGCGCAACTTCTCTAAAACGCAACATCCGGGCGCGGTTTAGTGCCGCAGTGAGACAACAGTCCTGTTTAACGGCGTGCCCCAACTTCCTCAGCACCTTTTCCAGCTTTGGCCGGTGCTTTCTTGCCATTCGCGGCAGATCTCCTAGTCCCGGTTTCGCCGACCGTGTCAAGATTCACCGTCGCTCCTGCATCATCGAGAGACACCTGCTGGATAATCGGCTCCGAGATGGCCGTCAACAGGAAGTCCGCCGATTCTTCCTCACCGAGGGTGTGCGATAGCAGACGCGCGCAAGCGACCTCACCGATCTGGCGAGCTAGGCATTTGGCGGTTCCATACGCCGATATCTCATAGTGTTCAACCCGCTGTGCGGCTGCGATCAGAGCCAGGTCGGCCGCTAGGGGCTCCTTCTCGCGTCCCTCCTCGATCGTCTCCTCACCCTCCTGGACCAGCCCCATCATCGCTTTGCACGGCTTGGACTGCGCTTTTTCCCCGAGGAGTCCAAAGGCGCTGCGTAAGCGTTCGACATGACCTTCCGTTTGAGTCAGATGCTTAGCAAAGGCCTCCTTGAGTTTCGGATGATGGGCGGCCTCCTCCATCTTGGGAAGGGCGCCGATAAGCTGGGTCTCGGCGTGAAGGAGATCCTGTAATTGTTCAACCAGTAGTTCTTTTAGTTGTGTCATGTTTTGTATCCTCTGTTTATCTATTTCTCGAACCTATTGCGGCCTGCTAGCAACGCCATTTTCGCCTGGCTGGCGTGTTCCGGTTTCCGGAGATTCAAACTCCTGAAAAGCGGGCGCCGTAACCATTTGCCAGTCGCCCCCTTGGTTCCAGGGACCTCTGGCGTCCGGCTCTCCACGGTCTCCCGTGCCTGTCGAATCGTTAAAATACTGGTCGACGAGGCCGGGGGTCGGTGGAATGCGCCCTATGGAGAAAACGGGTTTACCCATGCTGTCAAGGGCTGCCGTAAACGCCTTCATGTGCGTAATCTCTCTTGTCATCAGGAATTGCAGGGCATCGATAGTGCCTTGGTCGTCCGTAAAGTTAATCAACCGTTCGTAAACGATCTTCGCGCGCGCTTCCGCGGCAATATTGCTGCGTAAGTCGACGTCGAGTTCCCCCGTGATCTTTAGGTAATCCGCAGTCCAGGCGTCGCCCATCGAATTTAACAGAGCCACTCCGCCGCCACCGGCAATGGCGATTAGCGGGTCCGCGTGCGCAGCGCGCCGGTCATTCTTAAGCGGCTTGAGATGCAGGCGTGCGAGCGTGCCCACGACCTCTAAGTGGCTTAATTCTTCTGTGCCGATATCCATCAACAAGTCTTTTCGTTCCGGGTCGTCGCAATTCAGCCCCTGGATCGAATACTGCATCGCGGCGGCGAGTTCCCCGTTGGCGCCGCCGAATTGTTCCAGTAACATGTTTCCGAAGCGCGGATCGGGGGTCCCAATCCGAACTGTATACATTAGTTGCTTTATGTGGTGGTACATGCTGGAACTGCTTGCACGCCGTAAGCCACTGTGGCTTCTTAGGAATCGTTCCGCAGTTCATTAGCGCTGTGGATTTAACGGCCGACCTATAACGGGTCAGTTGGCAGCGACCGCCTCCCTGGAGCGCTAGTTGAATGCCTTCGAACTCCTAATCGCATCCCGCATTACGTAGGCCGGAAAGCTATGCAAGCGGACGCCCGGACGCCGGTCGCCACGGAGACTCATGGCAAAGAAACTTCAGCGCGTCGGCAGCGCTCGATCCAGAAACAGGTTTCCCGCGTGGATCGGGCGCACCCAAAAAAAGCGCCAAAGAGGCGAAGCAGGCCGGTGCACGGGCTTATGCGGCGCCCCCGTTTCCCAAACAGCATCAGCCGAAACCCGGATCAGAGGCGAACCTGCACCCGCTGCCGCTTTACGACGCACCTTTTTACCTGCGAGAAGCCGAACGGCTCGTTATCTAGAACGCCGCCTCGGAATCCGCACTCAGCGGTAAGGCGATGTATCGAAAATCGCCCGGTACGAAGGCAAGAGCGTGTCAACTGAAAGATTTCCTCGCGAAGATGCTCATCGCGCTGCTCGAACCACTGTCTGTCGGTGCGCCGGTGTTGGATCTGAACAGGTCTAATAGCCGCGTGCCAATCGAAAGCCGAAAAGCGATCATGAGCCGAAACCGCCAGTACCAAGATTCGAGCGCAGCCAATCCTTCCGAGGAAAATATTTCTGCGGTGTTCTGCGTCGCAGAGAAGCTGCGCCACCAATCTGATCTTGTGCGGCCGAGCTGCTCAAACAGCTGGAGAGCGACGCCATCGAAAAGACTTTCGGGCAGCCGAAATGAATCGCGTTTGCCGAGAAGCTTCTGAAAGATCGGCGTCAGCTATAGCAGAAAACAATCCGTTAGATCTTGGGTTTGTGGAGCAGGCGGGACAAAGCGTGGGCGTTCTTTATGGCGTAACAGTCCCGATCATTGTTGAAATACGCCCAGATGGTCGTGGCCCCGCTTTCCTCGATGCGCTTGGCCCAGATACTCAATTCCTCTTTCTTATAATCATGCCGGTACCATTGCTTCGTGCCATGAAAACGGATGTAGACATTGTCCGCCGTCTTAATTAGTTCGTCCGGCAGCCGGGGACCGCTGCAGGAGCAAAAAATGGTGCCTGTCTCCCGAAAGGCGCTATAGACCGCCTCATTCCACCAGCTCTTGTGGCGGAATTCGACGACGTTGCGCCGGCTATGATCGAGCTGGCCGAGGATCTTTTTCAGCCGCGCGGTTGTGTAGTGGAAACTTGGCGGAAGCTGAAACAGGAAGCAGCCCATGCGTGGCCCGAGCAGGTCGGCAATCAGGCCGAAGTCCCGGACCAATTCCTTGGTGCCGGAGAAGCGCTTTAAGTGCGTGATCAGCTCGCACACCTTCACGGTATAGACGAAGCGGCGCCGCCCGGCCTGTCGCATCCAGGAATTGACGGTTGCCACTGTCGGCCAGGAATAGAAAGGGGCGTTCAGTTCCACGGTGTTGAAACGGTCCGCGTAGTGTTTAAACCACCCGCTCGTGGGTAGTTCAGACGGGTAGAAAGCGCCGCGCCAGTGCCAGTAAAACCATCCTGAGCAGCCAATATAGACCTGCCTGTCGTGATCTTCGTGTCCGCCGGGCGGACCCTTCTCCGATTTTTTCCCCTCGATACGGGCCGCGTGCATTTTAGCGGCGCGGCCGATATTGGCCTGCCGTTGTCTCTCGCGGCGGGCGGCGCGCTTTAGCCGACGTTCTTCGACCGTGGGAAGCATGATTTCGTCACACCTTTATCTATCAGGCCGTCTGTATCCACCTAGAACGTGCGTCCCGCACGGCCACCCGTTGCTCCAAAGGCACCAATCTCCCTTCAGTTGACCGGGAGCTGAGGCCACCATCATCGTCGCTTCGATATGCAGCTACGATGCCAGACGAAAAGCGGCTATTCACGGCATCTCGATTGCTTGGAGACTGGTGATGGGGTGCGCACGTACTGATTTGCAAGCAAGCCGGGGGTGACGGCTGGAACCGAAATACGGAAATCAAAGTTGGCTCGAAGAAGGCAACCGGCGCACTGCCGCCGTCGTTATAGGAGTGACATGGCGCTCGAAGAATACAGCCGTAAACGAGACTTTAAAAAGACGCCCGAGCCGCCACCCGGGCGGATCAAGACCCGCAAGGAGGGACTGTCGTACCTCATCCAGAAACACGATGCGACGCGCCTCCATTATGATTTCCGGCTGGAGCTCGATGGCGTCCTGCTGAGCTGGGCGGTCACGAAAGGCCCGAGCCTCAATCCCGCCGACAAGAGGCTGGCGGTGCGGACAGAAGATCATCCCCTCTCTTACGGCACATTCGAGGGCACGATCCCGCGAGGCGAATACGGCGGCGGTACGGTCATGATGTGGGACGCGGGCACCTGGGAGCCCAAAGGCGATCCCCGCGTGGGCCTGGAGAAAGGCCATCTGTCATTTGCTCTGCACGGGAAGCGCCTCAAAGGCGGCTGGGGCCTCATCCGCATGCGTGGCGACGGCAAGCGCGAAAACTGGCTGCTCGTTAAGGAAAATGATGGGGAAGCGCGCAAGAACGGAGCGAACGAGAAATTTCTTAATGATCTCGCTTCAAGCGTCAAGAGCGGGCGTTCTATGGATGAAATCGCCGGCCGGGACGCTACGGAACTCAAGGCTGCGGCCAAGAGCATGCCGATGAAGGCAAGCAAGACGAAGAAAGCCCCGCAATCCGGCAACGGTCTGAAGCGGCTGATGCAGCTTTACCCCGACGTGCAGCTTGCCACCCTCGTCGATGAACCGCCGCAGGGCGAGGACTGGCTGCATGAAATTAAGTTCGACGGCTACCGGCTGCTCGGTTTTGTTTCAGGCGGCGAGGCGCGGCTGCGCACGCGTAACGGCAAGGACTGGACCGGGAGTTTTCCGTCTCTGGCCGCGGCCATGAAAAAGCTGAAGGCCGAGGACGCGGTGCTGGACATGGAAGCCGTCATCGTTGATGAGAAAGGGAAAAGCAGTTTTCAGGCGCTGCAGGCGGCGCTCGGCGACGGCGGAAAGCCGGAAAAGATCGTCGCTTACGTCTTCGACCTGCTTCATCTCGATGGCAAGGATCTAACCAGGCTACCCCTGACGGAGCGCAAGGAGGGGTTAGATAAGCTCCTGAAGACATCGAAACAGGATCGCTGGCTGCGTTACAGTGGGCACATTTCCGGCGAGGGGGAGGCTATGTTCGCTAAAGCCTGCGAAGCCGGACTGGAAGGCATCATCGCCAAGCGCGCAAGCGCGCCTTATGTAACCGGACGCCAGAAAAGCTGGTTGAAAATCAAATGTTCGCTGCGGCAGGAATTCATCATCCTCGGCTTCAGCGATGCCCGCACGGGCGCCCGGGCGCTTGGTGCGCTCTATCTCGGGTATAAGAAGGACGGCGCCCTGCGTTACGCCGGCAAGGTGGGGACAGGTTTTTCGATGAAAAGCGCGCGTGAGCTTGCGGAGCGCTTCGAGGGGATGTCTGTGGAGAGACCGACGCTCTCCAGAGCCCAGACGGAGGGGCTGGCCGCGGGCGAATGGAAGTCCGTTCACTGGATCAAGCCTTCGCTGCTGTGCGAGGTCGCTTTTACCGAATGGACGCAGGATGGCCATATCCGCCACCCCTCTTTCCAGGGACTGCGAGAGGACAAGGAGGCGCGGGACGTGAAACAGGAGACACCCGTGAAAACTGCTGCCGCCGCGAAGCTCCCATCGGCCAAAACGAAGGCCGAGCGCCTTGTCTTGGGCGGTGTCACGATCACCCATCCGGATCGCGTGATTTCCGAGGAGGGCCACGTTACCAAGGGCGAACTGGCCGAATACTACGCCGGCGTGGCGGCCCTGATCCTGCCGCAGATCATAAACCGGCCCCTCAGTCTGCTGCGTTGCCCTTCGGGCATCGGCGGCGAGTGTTTCTTCCAGCGCAATCCCGGCCGCGGTCTCGGCGCGGACATCAAGCCCTTTGCTTTCAAACACAACGGCAAGAAATACGAATATTTCTATATCGAGAATGAGAAAGGCCTGCTGGAAGTGGTCCAGATGGGCGCGATCGAACTGCACCCCTGGGGTGCGCCGGTCGATGCGATCGATTACCCGGACAGGATGATCTTCGATCTCGACCCGGCCCCGGACGTGCCTTTCGAAGCGCTCAAGCTCGCCGCGCAGGATTTGCGCCAGCGTCTGCAGCACCAAGGACTGGAATCCGTCCTGAAATGCACCGGCGGCAAGGGACTGCACGTCACCGTGCCCCTCGCCGGTAAGGATAAATGGCCGGTTGTAAAATCCTTTGCGGCATCTTTGGCGGAGGAGATGGTCGCTGCGACACCGCAGGCTTATGTCGCCACCATGAGCAAGGCAAAGCGGACCGGCAAAATCTTTATCGATTACTTCCGCAACAACTATACAGCCACTGCCATTGCGGACTATGCGGTTCGCGCGCGACCGGGAGCGCCGGTAGCCCTGCCTCTTGACTGGAAAGAACTGAAGGGCTTGAAATCCGGCAGCCAGTTCACGATGAATGATGTGCTGACGCGCGTTAAGAACAAACGACGCGGCCCGCCTGCCCGCCCCAAGGGCCAATCCTTGCCGAAAGCATAGTCTGTCCGGCAGGAGAAAGAGCATGGAAACGCAAGCCCCTCTGACAGATTCACCGGCCCTGCCCGTCCTGAGCAACGCCGAAATCGCGGACCGGCTGGCAAGCCTTGCCCAGCTGCTTTCGACCCAGAAGGAAAACCCGTACAAGGTGAAGGCATACCGGCGCGCCGCCGCCTCGATCAGAAACCTTTCCGAGAGCGTTGACGAGCTGGTCCGCGAAGAGGCGGACCTGACCCGCTTCGAGGGCATCGGCGAAGCCATCAGCAGGGCCATTCGCGAGATCGTGTTGACCGGCAGCCTTGGAAAGCTCGAAAAACTGCGATCCGAGGCCAGCCCCTCACTGGCGAGCATCAGCGCGTATCCCCGTTTGGACCCCAAGCAAGTCGTGCGTATTTACAAGAAGCTCAATATCTCGTCTGTCGAAGAACTGCGCGAACAGCTGGAAAGCGGCGCCATCGAAAAGGCGCTCGGCCAACGTATGGCCCAGCATGTTCGCCAGGGCTTGACGGAAACCCACGGGATGCTTCTTTACCGGGCGGACGATCTGCGCGACGCGGTGGAGGAGTACCTGGTCTCGAAGTGCCGCGTGCGCCGCGCCGAAGTGGTGGGCGACTATCGTCGCCGCGCAGAAGTCATCGAAGAATTGGAATATATCATCGAGACCGACGACTTTCCTGGCGTCGTCGCCCGACTGCAACGCTATGGTGGCCGGACGCCGCTCGTCAGCTCTTCGAAGGATACAGCCCTCTTTACCATGTCATCAGGGATTCAGCTGCGAATCCAGCTTGCCTCCCCCAAACAGTGGGGCTTGTCGCTGATTGAGTTCACGGGCTCCAAATCGCACCTGCGCAAGCTGGCCGCCATCACGGGGAGCCTGAAATCTCTAAAGTCGAAAGGCCCCTTCCCCACCGAGGAGGCTTTGTACGGCAAGTACGGCCTGGCGTTCATCGAGCCGGAATTGCGCGAGGGCTACGATGAGGTGCAAAGAGCCACCGAAGGCACCCTCCCGGTTCTTGTCACCGTGAAGGACATCAGGGGCGAGCTTCATGCCCACTCGACCTCAAGCGACGGCTCCCACAGCATCGAGCAAATGGCGGCTGCGGCGAAAGAGAAAGGCTACGAGTATCTCGGTATCACCGATCATTCCCAGGGCCTGAAGATTGCGCGAGGCGTGTCCGTTGAGGATCTCTGGAAGCAGATCCGGTACATCGATAAGCTGAATGAAAAGCTCAAAGGGTTCCGGGTTCTGAAATCGTCCGAAGTGGATATCCTTGCGGATGGAGCTCTGGATTATCCGGACGACCTGCTGAAGGAGCTAGATTATACGGTCTGTTCCATCCATTCCCGTTTCGGGCTGGGGAAAACCGAGCAGACGGAGCGCATCATGCGGGCTATGGATAACCGGTATTTCACTATTTTGGGACACGCGACGGGACGCCTTCTGCTGAAACGCCCCGGCTATGAAATCGAAATAGAGCGGACCATTGGCCACGCCCGGAAGAACGGTTGTTTTTTCGAGATCAATGCGAGTCCCGACCGCCTCGATCTTTCGGCAGAGAACGCGCGGCTCGCGCACGCGGCCGGCATAAAGATCGCGGTCTCCACCGACGCGCATAGTATGCGCGAATACGACAATGTCATCTACGGTCTAAACCAGGCACGACGGGCGGGACTGGACAAAAACTCTGTCTTGAACTGCCAGCCCTGGCACAAATTGTCACGGTTGTTCAAGCGGTAGCAAGGCTACGCGAACGTTTTCAAGAAGTACTCGCAGATGAAGTTGCAGATGAAGCGCGAGGCTTTGGAAAAGATCAACCGGCACGCCAACGAGCAGCGGAAGGGTTTTGGCTCAGTTGTGGTCCAGTAGAGAGGGGTTTTGGCACAGTTATGGCTCAGTTTCGTGGGGTGACCCCGTCTGTTGAGACAAACTGCTATTGGCACACCAAACTCCGGCGTTTTGTAGCCTAGCGCCGAATGGAGCCGAACACGGTTGTAGTAGCTGTCGAAAAATTCCGCGATGTTGGCGCGGAGATGATCCAGGTCGCGGTATTCATTCGCGTAGATTTCCTCTAGATTTCCTCCCGCTTCAGAGTCTTCATGAAACTCTCGCAGCTGGCGTTGTCGTACGGATTCGCAGGCCGGCTCATGCTTGGGATCATGCCGTGTTTGTGCAGCACCGCAACGTAAACACCGGATGCGTACTGGACGCCACGGTCGGAATGATGCACCACGCCAGGTGGCGGCTTCCGTTCCGCGATGGCCTTCTCTAGCGCCGCAATCGGCAGGCGCGCCGCCAGCGTTCGATCCAGTTACCAACCCACCACCTTGCGCGAGAAGGCATCCAGGATCACCGCCAAAAACACTAACTCACGATGCAGCCGGATGTAAGTGATGTCGGCCACCCAAAGCTGGTTGATGCCAGTGAGTTTCATCCGGCTAGCCATGTTGAGATATACCTCCAGGTCGTGATCGGAATCCGTTGTAATAACGAAAGCCTTCGGCTGCACGGCAAGCAGGTTGTGTTCCCGCATCAGCCGTTGAACTCGTTTTTGATTCACCAGCATGCCGCGGCGGCGCAGTTCTTTGCTAACACGCCGATATCCATAGCGGCGCTTGTGTTCGGCGAAAACGAGCTGGATCGTCGACCGGACTTCCATGTCTTCCTCGATGGGTTGTCGCTCTTGCAGCGACAAAACCGGCGCGGTTTACGCCCGCCAACTGACACATTCGCTCGATGCTCAGGTTGCCTTGCATAGGCATCAACTCTCGGACTTGGTCGTGGATGCCGTCTCGCCAGCTGGTTTGTTGCTCTGGCGTCGAGCCCCGACTTTTTGCAAGGCACCTTTGAAAAAATCTGCTTCCAGCGTTTTGTCCGCCACCAGCCGCTTCAGTTGCGCAACCTGCTGTCGCAGTTCGCGCTCTTTCGAGTTCTCCGGTGGACCTTTGTCCGTCGTCAATCGCCTCCCACTGATCACGCTACTTGTACAACAGCAGCCGATGCACGCCCAGTTCTGCCGAAAGCGCGACGATGTTATCGCACTCCTTCAGCCGCTCGACCGCCATCTTCCGGAATGCCTTGGGATATCGACCAATCCTCCGCTTCCCAGTCCGTCCTCATCTGCCCGATCTCGCGAGAGGAGATACTAAGCACGTTCGGGACCATGTTCCGGCGCACGGATCAAGCGGTTCCTTTCAATGCAGCAACACTCCCTGAATAATGCGTTAACGTTATACAGACACAATGCCGAAGCAGAATCGAGGGTGATTACTTGAATCGAAAGCCGGGTCGTCGAAGCGCCAGCGTCCTGCAGCTCTCTGTTTCACGCTTGGACCGCCTCTGCGGAAGCTAAGCAGTGTCAGTTGGCTCATCTCTGAGCGATATGGCGCAGGCGTTTCAGCAAGTTTTCTTGCGAAAGCAGACTGTAGGCCCGTTCTCTGGGGGTCAGTTCAGTTGGCGGCACTTAGTTCCGAGCCGGAGAATGCGTTTGCAGAAGAGCGCCGCGAGTAAAGCCAGTGAGAAGCCGCTAAGGGCGGCAGTTGAGGGTTCCGGCACAGGCTCCAGCGTCCACGCCGGAAGGCCATTCGCAGTTATCAAGAAATGATTATTCGGAGCGGATTGAGCGACAAACATCATTGTTCCGATGCCGTAAACGGGGTCGTTTATCAGCAGCGGGTTTCCAGGTCCAGTGGAAGCCTGTATAACGCCCGAGACTGTGAATGAAACGCTATAAAGTCCGATCGAGTCTATCAGGACCGGTGCGGTAGTGAAGGTGAGATTGGTCTTGGGGCAGGTGGGCCCTGCGCAGCCGAAGACAACGTCTTGTGTGGATCCGCCAAGCGTGGCAGTGCCGTTCTCCGGGAAGGATGAGAAATCGGGAAAGAAGGCGCTGAACGAGTACGTACCAAATGCGCAACCGACTGGTACATCAGTTAGACACCCCGGTGCGGTAATACCGCCCAAGACGGGCGACACACTACTAGATATTGAGTAATTCCCCGCAGTCGAGCCAATGCTAAAGACCACCCTTGAGGCATCGCTCACGAAAGGTTGCATCTGAATCTTCCCATAATCGATGACTGAGGCGTGTAGACACAGCGCCGACGCTCCAATGAAGAAACCGATCCATCTATTCATATCGTCTCCCAGACGTGTCAGTGCATTTCGGTAGCCATTCTGTAGGAGCCTCGCGAGGTCTCAAAGGCCAGATCCGTGCGACTCAGCGGATTTCACCGGGTATGGCGAGTCTTGGTTGGGTGGTCCGGACGCAGTGCTCGAAAGCGTCCATTTCGATGCTCCCGACAACGCACCGGTATGCACTGGCCGAGGTCTCCGGTTGAAGTTTCATGATGTGCATGGCGCCGGATGGTGAAGAGGGCTCCACAGGCAGTGTTCGATTACTTCTTCGGCGAGCTGCAGCGCAAAATGCCAGTGGGGAAGTAGTGTCACACGCCACTAATGGTTGAACTCCTTCCTCGGCAATCCGGAAGTTAGCCACTTGGCGGAGAAGTCGGCAAACCGGAGAAGGGAAGCGTGAAGGCGAATCGGCGCGAAGTCAACAAGTTTCAACCACAAATTCAACTCGTCGACTTGCCATCGAAGCTTATCCTCGCACTTTCGCGCGTGCTTTTGAACGCATCGCTCAACTCGCACTCGAGCATGAGGATTCCCGCAAGTTGGCCGACGATCCAGCAATCCTTAGCCGCAACGGCCATTTTCATCTGCCCGCCCTCCAAGTTACTTTTTGGTATTTACCAAGAGTTCGCGAGATTTTAAGCAAGTTGAGGGCCAAGTGTCGGCGTATGAGGATCAAGCGACTCCTTCAAAGCAGCAGCACTCCTTGAACAACGCCGTCCTCCGTAGGCGTTAGATGAAATCCAAGCCCGTCGCACACCTCAAGCATCTGAAAATTTCCTCCGAGAACGTCGACAGTCACACGCTCCAGCTTCTCGGCCCGCGCAATCTCAATCAGGCGCCGCGCCAGTTCGCGGCCCAGGCCACGGCCTTGGTAATCGTCCGCGATCAATAGCGCGAGTTCGGCTTCGTTCAGCAGATGCGCCTTGCTCAAACGGCCCACTGCCAAAATTTCGGACTGCCGGTTTTCAGATCCGGCGGACACCGCCACCAGGGCAATCTCGCGGTCATAGTCACCAAAGCCCACCTTTAGCAGCCTGTCGTGAGAAACTCGGTCGTCAAGCGCAAAATGACGAAAATATCGCTGGTAGATACTGCGGTCAGAAAGATTGGCGTGGAAGCGGACAATCAGGTGTTCATCTTCCGGTCGAATGGGGCGAATGATTACCTCGGTTCCATCCTCAAAGCGCCACGGTTTAACGTATTGAACCGGATACGGGCGTATCGCTGCGACCGGCGGATCGAGCACATCTTTTGAATGCAGGACCACGCGAGCGTCGAGCGCACACAGCCCTTCCGCAGACGCCAGCAGTGGGTTAATCTCGATTTCCTTGATCCAGTGCTGCTCTGTTACCAGATAACTGAACCGCACCAGGAGCCGCTCGAGTTTGGCGAGGTCAACCGGTTTACGTCCGCGCACGCCGCCTAGCGCGGTAAAAATCTTGGTCCTCTCCATAAGCAGCCGGGCGAGGGTGGTGTTCAACGGCGGCAGCCCTATCGCATGGTCTTTATATACCTCGACCAGTTGGCCTCCACTTCCAAACAGCAGAACCGGTCCAAATTGCGAATCAACGCTGGAGCCCAGAATCAGCTCGTAGCCCTCAGTGCGCACCATGGGTTGGACCGTGACCCCGAGAAAATGTTCTGGTCCTGCCGCCCGCGTAACCGATTCTTTGATGCTCTGGAAGGCCGTTCTTACCGCGGACTCGTCGGCTAGATTCAGTTGGACGCCGCCCACATCGGTCTTGTGGGTGATGGTTTCGGAATGAAGCTTTAACGCCACAGGATAGCCGATGCGACAGGCGGCATTGACGGCTTCCTCCGCATTCGCGGCGACCTCTGTCGCGACCGTCGGAATTCCGTAGGTGGCAAGCAGAATCTTCGACTCGGCTTCCGTGAGAAGCGTGCGTCCTTTCTCTCGAATGCCTCTGATAAGCTGGGCCGCCTTCTCACCCGGCGACGTCTCGACCGTAAGGTCCCGATCGTCCCATTCGAAAGCCTCGGGCGTTTCGTACAAGGCTTTGAGATTGGCGCTGTAGCTCCACATCAACTGGAAGACGCGCGCCGCCGCATCGGGATAATTATAGGTTGGGATACCGGCTTGATTAAGAATCGCTTGCCCTCGCGCTACATCCCGGCCGCCCATCCAACTTGCGAGCACCGGTTTGCCGGGGAGCTTGGCGTATTGTGTCAGCCGTTCGGCGACGGCCGTCGGATCAGTAAGTCCAGTCGGCGCAAGGATCACCAACAGACCGTCGGTTGCCGGATCTTTGGCAGCGACATCCACGGTTTTCGCAAAGCGTTCGGCGCCGGCGTCGCCAATGATGTCGATGGGATTTTGATGGCTCCAGTGCCGCGACAGGAATGTGCTCAATTGCTCGATCGTACCCGGAGCAAGATCCGCCAACTGGCCGCCTTCAGCCAGTAACGCATCGGTGGCCAGTACCGCGGGCCCGCCCGCATTCGTCACAATCGTCAAACGCGGCCCCGTAGGCCTGGGTTGCTTGTCAAGCGCCTCTGAGAGATAGAACAGCTCCGCGATGGTGTTTACACGAACCACGCCGCAGCGGCGAAAGGCAGCGTCGAGCACCTCATCCTGGCCGGTCAGCGCTCCCGTGTGCGAAGCAGCGGCTTTGGCAGCAGCCGCGGTACGTCCTGGCTTGATCACAATGATCGGTTTCGACAGGGCGACCTCTCGTGCCGCGGAAAGAAATGCCCGCGCGTTCCCGATGGATT
>Ga0207657_10001064_pt1 | contig 29054 bp, 26 predicted proteins | sample KBSC33metaG_FD_184316 | JGI IMG/M metagenome (GOLD analysis project Ga0207657, IMG submission 184316) | Corn rhizosphere microbial communities from Kellogg Biological Station, Michigan, USA - KBS C3-3 metaG (SPAdes) (version 2) | ecosystem: Host-associated > Plants > Roots > Rhizosphere > Soil ...
GTTGGCGTCGGGGTTGGCGTCGGCGTCGGCGTCGGCGTCGGCGTCGGGGTTGGTGTTGGTGTTGGCGTCGGAGTTGGCGTCGGAGTCGGCGTTGGCGTCGGAGTCGGCGTTGGCGTCGGAGTTGGCGTCGAACCGGATCCGCTCGCCGCGGCGGCCGCGCCGCCTATCGCGCCTGCGCCAAGTACTGCGTAAACAATGCCATTGCTGCCACCGCCATGATGCAGCTTCTTCTTGCTATTTGCTGGCTGGTTGGACTTCGACTGGCCCTTACCTGCATCCGAAGAACTCTTCTTGGCGGCAGCAAGAGCGGGCGAAAGTGCCATTGACGAGACTGCTGCAAGCGCAAGAACCTTGCCAGCGAGCTTGAGTTGGTAAGACATGAACGCCCCCCCAGAATCGCCCACACTCCCCGGAGGGCGCACCGGTTCAACTCCCACGAAATTAATGTGTCAAATTAATATCAGTTCATCCACAAATAATATCTTTGGATACCCCGACAGCAGTAATGAATTGGGAAGTTGTTGGCTCGACAACTTGGTTGCGCGACGAAGCCTCGCTGTGCATCAAGCCTGCACCGCCAGTTCGAGCCGTTCGCGATGGCCGGGGAGGCAAGATGGACCTGAAATGCTACATTTTCCCCGGCTGGAAACCACGTATCCGGCCCGCGTCTCCAAAGCGGACCTGGATGGACGAGGCGCCGGAATCCTATCCTTATCGCTGTCTCCCCCTCAGCATCGCCAACAGCCATGGCTGGGAAATCCTCAGTCCCTGCGGCTTCGAGGTCGAATGGAACGGAGGCATGGCGGTCGACGATGTCATCGTGCGCGCGGATGCCGGGACTCTCGAGCACGAAGCGCCGGTCGCCCTCTTCGGGCTCGGGACGTTCACCATCCACGTCCAGGGCCTGTTCCGTACGCCCCCGGGCTGGAACCTGTTCGCCGGGGGGCCGCCGAACAACACCAAGGATGGCGCGGTTCCGCTTTCCGGCATCATCGAGACCGACTGGGCGCCTTATACCTTCACGATCAACTGGCGGCTGACGCGCCCCGACAATGTCGTGCGCTTCGAAGTCGATGAGCCGATCGCGCACATCTTCCCGATAGAGCGGAGCGTCATCGAGAATATTGAACCGAGATTCGTGCCGATCGACGATGATCCGGAATTGAAGGCAAGCTTCGAGGCGTGGTCGCGTTCGCGCGACGACTTCCAGAAGCACGTACGCGAGCATCCTCCAGAAAAGCCTGCCGACAAGTGGCAGAAGCTCTATTATCGCGGGCTGATGCCTGACGGGCGGTGCCCGGTCACGGACCACCAGTCCAAGCTGCGGGTTCGCGAATTCGCCAACGCCGATCTTGTCCAGCCGGCGCCGCAGCCTGATCGAAAGGTCATTCCGCCGGAGCAAGCGCCTCCTCCATTAACGCCCGACGCATCCGAACCCGGCTGGAAAGTCGCCAAGTACGAATGGCTGTTCGAAACCATGGAGCGCCAGCGCGCGCTCTCGGTGAGCGCCAGTGGCGTTTTCCGTTGCGCGGGTCTGAGCGCCGAAGAGTTCCTCGACGATTTCTACGCACCGGGCCGGCCGGTTATCCTGTGCCATGCGATCGACAGCTGGCCGGCGCTGGGAAAGTGGACGCCCGAATATCTGCGCGAGGCGATCGGCAGCGCGACGATCGAATGTCAGGGCGGGCGTCAGGGCAACGCCCGATTCGAGGTCGACAAGGAATTGCACAAACGGGAGATGCCGTTCGACAAGTTTATCGATCAGATTGTCGCGACCAGCGGCAACGATCTTTATCTGACGGCCTATAATTCCGCCGGCAACGCGGCCGCGTTGGCGCCGCTCGCGACAGATCTCGGCACGATCGACACGCTGCTCGACCATTCGAGCGGGCAGGATGGCGGCATGATCTGGATCGGGCCGCAGGGTACTTTCACGCCGTTGCACCACGATCTGACCAACAATTTGATCGTCCAGCTTGTCGGGCGAAAGAGGGTGGTCATGGCTTCGCCCGCGGAAACGCCGAAGCTCTACAATCATCTTCATGTATTCAGCGAAATCGGCAACCTGACCGATCCGGGGCTCGACCTTTCGAACTATCCAAAGCTGAGCAACGTCCGCCTTCTCGAAGTGGTGATCGAGCCGGGCGAAGCGCTGTTCGTCCCGATCGGCTGGTGGCACCAGGTCGAGTCGCTCGATTTCAGCGTGACGATGACCTACACGAACTTCCGATGGCCGAACGACGGCTACCGAGGGCATCCCGAAAGAAGCTGACTGAGCGCCCGGGTCTCCCATCGCTGCCGATTTCCGCGCTACAACATGGCTTCAGCCGATCCGTTCAGCCTCGGAATTGAACGCCAGCCACTCCTTGATGATCGCGGCAATTCGCTGCGAAGCGCGGCCGTCGCCCAAGGAGAGCGACGGGCGCGGCATGTTGCCGCCGCCGTTGAGGCCGCGCCGGACCGCGCTTGCGATCCGCTGCGGATCGGTTCCGACCAGCTCGACATTGCCGCACGCAATCGCCTCGGGCCGCTCCGTCTTTTGGCGAAGGACGAGGAGCGGAATTCCAAGCGCCGCGGCTTCTTCCTGCATCCCGCCGGAATCGCTCAGGACCAGATCGGATTCGAGCATCAGGCCGAGCATGGAGTCATGGCTGCACGGCGGGCGGAATGCGATTCCCGCCTGGCCGCCCAGCAGCTCGCGGATCCTTCGGGCCAGCGTCGGGTTCGGGTGGAGAATGATTTCGATTCGCACGCCGGGATCGGCAGCGATGGCAACGAGCGCAGTCGCGAGGTTGCTGACTCCATCGACCCAATTCTCGCGCCGGTGACAGGTGACGAGGAGACGCCGATGCTTCCGGTTCCGGGGCTCGCGCCGGACTCGTTTGGAAGCAGCGAGCGCGGAGTCGATGCCGGTATTGCCGGTGACATGGATTCGCCCATGCACCCGCTCGCGGCGCAAGTTAGCGGCGCTTAGCTCGGTCGGCGCGAACAGGAGCTTGGCCTGCCGGTCGATCGCGACCCGGAACTCCTCCTCAGGCCAGGGATTCCGGCGGTCGTGGCTTCGAAGGCCCGCTTCGACGTGGGCAACCGGAATATCCGCGATGTTTGCGGCAAGGGCCCCGCCAAGCGCGCTCGACGTATCGCCCTGTACGACGACGAGAACGGGCCGGTCGTCGGCGAACAGCGAAACGAGAGCCCTGCTGACCAGCCCGACATGGGCATTGGGGTCCTCCAGGCCTGCACAGGTGAGCCGCGCGCAAGAATGGAGATCGAAGCCGAAATCCACAGGATCGAGGCGCGGGTGCTGGCCGGTGAAGACCAGCGACGGTGCAACGCCTATCCGCGCCAGGGCATCGGCCACTGGTGCGAGTTTGATTGCTTCAGGACGGGTACCGACAATGAGAACTACGCGACCAGACAGCCTTCCCCCTAGCTCGGCAGGGGAACAGTGCCGCCCGGGAGCCTAGGACTCAACGAAAATTATCGGCGTAGGCCTGGATTTTGAGCTTCACCGGCGTCGCGGGCACGAGGTGAAAGGCAATGTTGTGCCTTTCGGCGTAGTCGATTGCCTCTTCACGGGTGCGGAAGGTGAGCTTGATCTGGGTGTTGGTGTCGCCCGACCCCGACCAGCCGGTCAGCGGGTCGGCGCGCTGTGCCTCCTTGCGCTCGAACTCAAGCAGCCACAGGCCGGCATTGGCGCGGCCCGATTGGGTGGTTCTACGATCGATCTCGGAGATTCGGGCGACTGTCATGGCCGGCGAGTGGCAAAGGCAGCGGCGGGAATCAAGCCGGGTCTCAATAGGCCCGGGATATTGCGAACTCGACGGCTTCGATCAGCGCCGACTTCGCCTTGCCCGGCGGGAAGATCGCCAGCGCGTCGACGGCGCGTCGGCCATAGTGGCGCGCGCACTCGATCGTGTCGGCTAGAGCTTCGGTCGAGCGCATCAGCGCGGTTGCGTGCGAAAGATCGTCGTCGCTGATGCGATCGCCGGATACCGCCGCTTGCCAAAAGACACGGTCCTTCTCGCTCCCCCGGGCATAAGCGAGAATCAGCGGAAGCGTCATCTTGCCGTCCCGGAAGTCGTCGCCGACGCCCTTGCCCATGACCTCTTCGTTCGATGCATAATCGATCACGTCGTCGGCGAGCTGGAACGCGATTCCCAGATGCCTGCCGTAGCTTTCCAGTGCGAGCTCGATCGTTTCGTCGGCCTCGGCAACGACCGGCGCTACCCGGCAGGCGGCGGCGAACAGGGCGGCAGTCTTGGCGCCGATGATCGCGAGATATTGCTCCTCGTCCGTCTCGATCCGGCGCTGCGCGGTCAATTGTTCGACCTCGCCCTCGGCAATCACGCTCGACGCGGAACTCAGGATCTTCAGGACCTTGAGGCTCCCGTCCTCGACCATCAGCTCGAAGGCGCGGCTGAACAGGAAGTCGCCGACAAGGACGCTAGCGGAATTGCCCCAGATGAGATTGGCGGTGCGCTTGCCGCGCCGCATTCCCGATCCGTCGACGACGTCATCGTGGAGAAGTGTCGCGGTGTGGATGAACTCGACCGCCGCGGCGAGCTTGTAGTGCCGCGTGCCGGGATAGCCGAGAAGCCTTGCGCAGGCGAGCGTGAGCATCGGCCGCATGCGCTTGCCGCCGCCCGCGATCAGATGACCGGCGAGCTCGGGGATCAGCGCGACCTTGCTCTGCATCCGCTCGAGGATCACGGAATTGACGCCGTTCATGTCGTCGGCGACGAGCTGCATCAGCGGCTCGAGCGACGGTTCGCTCCTGGCATTCAGCGGGTGAACGGTCGCAGTCACGGCGTCGCCCTAGCCGGGAAGCGCCCCTTTTCCTAGACGCCTACCAGACGTGCACACGCTCCTCGGGCGGCAGATACAGCTTGTCGCCGGGCTGAACGTTGAATGCCTTGTACCAGGGGTCGAAATTGCGGACGATCCCGTCGACGCGATACTTTTCGGGGCTGTGCGGGTCGCTCAGCAATTGTTGGCGGGTCGCGCCTTCGCGTTTCTTGCCCTGCCACGCCTGCGCATAAGCGATGAAGAAACGCTGGTCGCCGGTATAGCCGTCGATCACCGGCGGCTCGCCGTGGCGCGAGACATAGCGGCGATAGGCGGCATAGGCTGCCTCCAGCCCGCCGAGATCGGCAAGGTTCTCGCCGAGCGTCAGCTTGCCCTTGATGTGCGTTCCGGGGATCGGCTCATAGGTGTCGAACTGCGCCGCGAGCTTGTCGGCCTTCACCTTGTACTTGGCGGCGGTCGCCTTGGTCCACCAGTCGCGAAGGCGCCCCTTGGAATCGAACTGCCGACCCTCGTCGTCGAACCCGTGACCCATTTCGTGGCCGATCGTGGTCGCCCCGGTTTCGGCATAGTTGACCGCCGGATCCGCATTGGCGTCGAAGAAGGGCGGCTGCAGGATCGCGGCTGGGACCGTGATCTGATTCATCGTCGGATCGTAATAAGCGTTCACCGTCTGCGGCGTCATGAACCACAAGCTTCTGTCGACCGGGTGGGGGAAGCGCGACAGCTCCAGCTTCCATTCGAATTGATCGCTCGCGACGGCATTGGCGAGCGGATCGGTGCGGCTGATCTTCAAGCTCGAATAATCGATCCACTTGACCGGGTGGCCGATGCGGGGGTCGAACGTGCCGAGCTTCTCGAGCGCAGCTTTCCGTGTCTCGTCGTCCATCCAGTCGGCGTGGGCGATCTTGTCTGCGTAAGCGGCGCGAACATCGTCGACCAGCTCCTGCGCCTGCCGGGCGGTCGCGTCCGGCCAATGCTCGGCGACATAGAGCTGCCCGACCGCCTCGCCGAGACTGTTATCGAGAGTCTGGATTCCGCGCTTCCAGCGCGCACGCTGCTCGGGAACATCGTTGAGCGTGTGGCTGAAGAACTGGAACCGAGCGTCGTCGAGAGCGTGCGGAAGGTAGGAGGCGTGATCGCTGATGAACCGGAAGGTGACATACTCCTTCCAGGTGCTCAGCGGCACGTCGGCCAGCCGCCTGCCGGCCGCGGCAACCGCGCTCGGCTCGGCGACGTCGACGATCTTTGCCGAGGCCAGGCCCATCGAGCCGAGAGTCGCAGCCCAATTGAACTCGGGCGCAAGCTTCTGGAGCTGCACCCGGTTCATCGGATTATGTGACTTGACCGGGTCGCGCCGCTGCTCGGGGGTCCATTGGTCCTGAGACAGGCGCGTTTCGAGCGCAAGGATTCGGTCGGCGCGGCCCTGCGGGTCGCTCAGGCCGGCAAGCGTTCCGACCCGGACGATATAGTCGTGATAGGCCTTGCGGATTGAATCATATTTATCGCCCTTGAGCAGATAATAGTCGCGGGTCGGGAGGCCCAGCCGCGCCTGTCCGGCCGCCGCAGTGTAGCGGGTCGGATCGTCCTGGTCGGCAGAAATGCCGATATTGACCGGAGAGGCATAGCCCGGCTGCATCATCAGCTCGACGAGCTGGCCGCGGGTCTTCACCGCGCCGATCTTCGCCAGATAAGGCTTCAAGGGTTCGAGCCCGCGCGCCTCGATGCCCGGTTCATCCATCCACGCCGCGTAGGCGTCGCCGATCTTTCGGGCGATCTCGGAGGCCGGATTGGCAGCGACGCCTTCGACCATTGCCTTGACCTGCTGCTCGATCTCGTCCGGAAGCTCGTAATTGTAGCCCGCGCCGGTCTTGTCCGCGGGGATGGGATGATCGCGAAGCCAGGTCCCCTCGGCATAAGCGAAGAAGTCGTCGCCCGGCTTGACCGACGTGTCCATGTCCGCGGTGGCGACGCCCCAGGTGCCGTATTTCGGGGCGGCGGCGAAAGCGATTGCGGGCGCCGCGGCGACGAGCGCGCTGGCAAGCAGCAAGTAACGGATACGCATAGGATTTTTCCCTCCCGAATCGTGCCAAGAAGGACGCTATAGCGCCGCCTTCGCGGCGCAAGCGCCTTTTCGACGAAAGCGCGCGCTTAGCCCGCAGGCAATGACAGGCGGGCGAGGAGCCCGCCCAGGTCCTCGCTCTCCTCAAGGCTTACTTTGCCGCCGTAAATGTCGGCGACATCGCGGACGATCGCGAGGCCGAGGCCGGTCCCCGGCTTGCCGGTGTCGAGCCTCGCTCCGCGGGCGAACAGGGCATCGCGCTGGGGCGCCGGAATGCCCGGGCCGTCATCCTCGACGACCACGTCGACCGTCGGCAGGTGGCGCTCGACGGTGATGAAGACTCGGCCGTTGCCGTATTTGGCGGCATTTTCGACCAGGTTGCCGATCATCTCGTCGAGATCCTGGCGCTCCACGCGCACCTCCGCGGTCCGGTCGCCGGCAATGTCGACCGTGACGCCTTCGTAAAGCCGGTCGACCGCGCGCTGAACCGCCTCGACGCTCGTCCAAACCCGCGCGCGCGCCTGCGCCGAGGTGCGGCGGCCGATTGCCCGCGCCCGGGCGAGATGGTGGTCGACCTGGCGACGCATCAGCGCGGCCTCGCGGATCACGGTATCGTCGAGATCCGCTGAATGCGCGGTCGCTGCATTGGTGATGACGGTGAGCGGCGTCTTGAGCGCATGGGCGAGGTTTCCGGCGTGTCTTCGCGCTTCTTCCGCCTGCTCCTCGCTGTGAGCGAGAAGCTGGTTGATCTCCTGGGTCAACGGCTCGATCTCGGTCGGGAAGGTGTCGGAGACCCTTTGCTTCCGGCCCGACCGGATCGCCGCGACCTCGCGCTGGACGCGCCTGAGCGGCCACAGGCCATAAATGGTCTGCAGCGCCGCAAGGACCAGCAGACCGATCCCGAGCGCCGCAAAGCTCCAGAAGAGGGTCGATCGAAGGTCTCGAATTTGTGTGTCCGTCATCTCGCGGGACTGGGCGACCTGGAACCGCCATCGCACATTCGACCCGGGCAGGATGACGTCCCGCTCCGCGACCCGGAGCGGCTCGCCGGCAAACTCGTTGCTGTCGTAGATGTGCGGTTGGACGTCGACATGCTCTGACGACACGTGCAGCCGCCTGTCCCACAGCGACCGGGACGGGAATGTGTCGGCGCCTTTGCCCGAAACCTGGAAATAGACTCCGGAATAAGGTTCGATGAAACGCTGGTCGGCGGGCGGGCGGTTGAACCGGACTTCGCCGTCGGGCCCGATCTCCGAAGCGGCGATCATCGCGTTGAGGACGTAAGTAAGCTGGTCATCGAAATTTCGGACGATCGAGGTCGTAAGCACCCGGTCGAGAGCGAAGCCGCCGCTAAGAAGCAGGATCCCGATCCAAAGCCCGGCGACGACGATCATCCGCCGTGTCAGCGACCCGATTTGCGGGCGCTTGCGCGGAACAGTCACGCCTTTCTTATCGGCCGGTGCGGCCGCGTCGTTCAAGGACGCCGTTCCTCCGGATCTTCCAGGCTGTAGCCGAGCCCGCGGATCGTCGTGATGACGTCGGCGCCGAGCTTCTTGCGGATTCGCGTGACGAAGACCTCGATCGTATTGGAGTCGCGGTCGAAATCCTGGTCGTAGATATGCTCGATGAGCTCGGTCCGGCTAACCACCTTGCCCTTGTGGTGCATGAGGTAGGAGAGGAGCTTGTACTCTTGCGCGGTGAGCTTCACCGGCTCGCCGGCCTTGGTGACCTTGCCCGAGCGGGTGTCCAGCCGGATGTCGCCGGCGGTCAGCTCGGCGCTGGCATGGCCGGACGAGCGGCGGATCAGCGCTCGAAGCCGGGCGATCAGTTCCTCGGTCTGGAACGGCTTGGCCAGATAATCGTCGGCGCCGGCATCGAGCCCGGCGACCTTGTCCGACCAGCTGTCGCGTGCAGTCAGGATCAGCACCGGCATCCTCTTGCCTTCGCGGCGCCAGCGATCGAGCACCGTCAGCCCGTCTACTTCCGGAAGGCCGAGGTCGAGGATGACCGCGTCATATTCCTCCGTCGAGCCAAGATAATGGCCGTCCTCGCCATCGGTGGCGAGATCGACAGCATAGCCCGCGCCTTCGAGAGTCGAACGCAACTGCCGGCCAAGATTGGGTTCGTCTTCGACAATCAGAACGCGCATTTCCATCAATCCCCTGGAACCGTTCTGCCCCTCAACACGCGCGAGGCTGAACGGTTGCTTGTCCGGAACAACTGGGGAAGGCTGGTGAAATGTCAATGTGCGGACCTCTGGCGCGCTCTAGCGCGACCGGCCCTTGATCTTGCCGGTCGCCGCGTCGACATCGACCCAGATGACCCGGCCATCCTTCATGAACTTCAGCCGATAGGTCGTGCCGTTGAATTCAGGCCCGAGATAATCGGCACCGGGCATCAGCGGCATCACCCGCCGCTCGATATTCGGCAGGGGCATGGAGCGGCCGTCACGCGTCGCCTGAAAGGCGCGCTGCGCGTCGCGGGGCGGATCGGCGAGCGCCGGTCCGGCAGTCAGGCCGGCGGCGAGCGCGGCCGCGAGAAGGGTACGATACAGGTGCATGGCTATTCTCGCTGCGGTCTTACCCACAAAGCATTGAATGGCCTATGAATGCGGTCGATTGGCGCTGTTCAGGCGCCAACTGATGCCCAAAATCCGCAGTCCCGTCCGATGACCAACGCCCGCCATCAACTGCCCTCGGGACTTGCGAGTACCTTGGAGGAGCCGGCGACGCGCGCGTCCCAGAAGATTTCGCCGCTGGCCTTGAATGACCACCAGACCCACTTTTCCTGGGGTTGAAGCCCCCAATTGACCCCGCAATTCCATCCGCCCTCGCGAAGCAGGCAAATGCGGACATCCACGGCGGTCGGGCAGCCGTTGACAACCGTCGCCGCAAGCGCCTCCTTCCAGGTGGCGCTTGGGCCGACCACCGGGTTCGACACGCACTGAGTGGCGTCGGTATCGGTCGACGCCTTGCCCGCGTCCGGGACCTTCTTTTCTGCAACAGGCGTTCCTGCGACGGTGGCCGAACAGGCCGCGCCGTTTCCGGCAACACACAAGCTGTAGCGCCGCTGCTCCGCCTCATATTCCTGTTGGCGACGATCGGCCTGCGCAACTTCGGCTCGATGCTCCTCCATCTTCGACCGGTAGGCGGCGATCTCGCGAGCAGCCACGTCGGCGGCCGCCGCCTGCTGTTCCTTCTGCCGGGCTATTTCGACCTCCCGCTCGGCGATCTTCCGTTGATAGTCGGCGACCTGGGCATCGTGTTCGGCCATTTTCGCCTGGAATTCGGCTTCGCGCTGCTCGCGAGCTGCCTTGCGCGCAGCCTCCGCCGCCTGCGCTTCCTGCTTGCGGATCTCGGCATCGGTCCTCCGTGACGAGGCAGGATCCGGAGCAACGATATTCAGCTGCGTTGATGGTCTTTCCGGCTTGGTCGCCACGGGCTTGCTCGGTTTTATATTGCCGGAGAACGCCACCTCGCCCTCGTAACCGCGGGCGTGCTCGCGCGTGGAGATCCAGGCTTCGGCAAAGCTCGGCACGAAGTCGGACCGGAAAACCCCCTGCGACGTCACCGGCTCTTTGACGTGCGCCGCATACGCGGGCCAATCGCTCCGATCGTAATAGCTTCCGCATCGGGCGTCATAGACTTCGCCGTTCACCATGCGCGGGACGAAGCCGGGAAATTCCGCCGGGATCCGATCGAGATATTCGCCCAGCCATTTCGCTTTCAGACGGTCGACCGTTTCTTTGCGCGTGCCCTCGGGCACATCGATCAGCCAGTATCCCCCGAGCGCGATCGGACTCTTCGCGCCATATTGCGTATCCTTCAGGGAGACGAAGCAACTCATCCACATTTTGCCCGCCGGAGCCTCGTCCGGAAAAGTCGCTGCGTGAGCAGCCGAGCTCAAAGTTACGGTCAACACCGCAGCCGCACCCAAATGGAAACGCATGCACTTCTCCCCCCAAGAGCCGGGCGCGATTGCCTTTGGCCTCCCGTTGGAAATTAACATTAATCAAGGTGGCGTTTGCGGCAAGTGCCTTGCGACGCGTGACTTCGCGCGGTTCGCTCCCTAGCTGGGCGGCATGGCAGCGCCCGTTCTTTCTTACGAAAATCTCGGTCTCATCCAGGGTGAAGGATGGCTGTTCCGTAACCTCGACATCTACGTCGGCCCGCGTGATCGGCTGGCGCTGATCGGCCGAAACGGCGTCGGCAAGACCACGTTGCTCAAGTGCCTTGCAGGCTTGATCGATCCCGACGAGGGGCGCCGCACCATCGTGCCGGGGACCAAGGTTGTCCTCCTGGAACAGGACCCGGCGATCGGAGGAAAAGGAACCCTCCTCGACTGGGTGCTTGCGGGCCCAGACGCACCCGCGGCGCACGAGGCCGCGGCGATCGCCGACCAGATCGGGATCGACCTCGAGCGGCCGGCCGCGACCGCCAGCGGCGGCGAACGGCGCCGAGCGGCGATCGTGCGTGCGCTGGCGCAGGCGCCCGATGTGCTCCTGCTTGACGAGCCGACCAACCATCTCGACCTCGGCGCGATCGAATGGCTCGAGCGGTGGCTTGGCCGGTTCGCAGGCGCGTTCATCGTCATCAGCCACGACCGGACATTCCTGAAGCGCCTGACAACGAGCTGCCTGTGGCTGGATCGCGGAACGCTCAGGCGCGCGGAAATCGGCTTCGGCGGGTTCGAGGCGTGGACCGAGAAGGTCTACGAGGACGAGGCCAAGGCGGCGGAGAAGCTGGACGCGAAGCTTGCAATCGAATTTCGCTGGCTCGAGCGCGGAGTGACCGCGCGCCGTCGCCGCAACCAGGGCAGGCTCGCCAAGCTGCACGAAATGCGGGCGGAGCGGGCGGCCATGCTGGGCGCCAGCGGTACGGCCAGGCTGGCACTCGCCAAGGACCATGTCCGCTCGAAATCGGTGATCGAGGCAGAGCATGTTTCGAAGGGCTTCGGCGATCGCGTGATCATTCGCGACTTCTCCCTTCGAATCCAGCGCGGCGACCGGATCGGCCTCGTCGGCCCGAACGGAGCCGGGAAGACGACTCTGCTGAAGCTGCTCACGGGGGAGCTCCAGCCCGACAGCGGCACCGTCACGCGCGCGAAGACGCTCAGCGGAATCGTCATCGACCAGCAGCGAAAGCTGATGGAGCCGGACAAGCGCGTGAAGGACGTGCTCGCAAATGGCGGCGACTGGATCGAGGTCCGCGGGCACAAGAAGCACATCAAGGGCTATCTCAAGGAATTCCTTTTCGATCCGGCGATCGCCGAGGCGCCGGTCGGTTCGCTTTCGGGCGGCGAACGGTCGCGGCTTCTGCTCGCACGAGAGTTCGCGCGCGAAGCCAATCTGCTGGTGCTCGACGAGCCGACCAACGACCTCGATCTCGAGACTCTCGACCTCCTGCAGGAGGTCATCGCGGATTACGAGGGCACCGTCCTGCTCGTCAGCCACGACCGCGATTTCCTCGACCGGACGGTGACGATCACGCTCGGTCTCGACGGCTCGGGGAAAGTCGACATCGTTGCCGGCGGCTACGACGACTGGGAGAAACGGCGCGGCAGCTCTCCGTCGAGGGCCGGGACCCAGGAACGTCGCAGGGCGCCGCTGCCGCAGCGCCCCGGACCCCGTCCTGGGAGCAAGCTGAGCTACAAGGACCAGCGCGACCTCGACCGGCTTCCGGGCGAAGTGGAGCGACTGGAATCGGAGATTGCCCGGACCGAGGAGGCGCTCCACGATCCCGACCTCTATGCGCGCGACCCGGAGCGCTTCCATGCGCTGATGAAACAGGTCGCCGGTCTAAGGGCGGAGAAAGATGCGGCGGAGGAGCGCTGGCTGGAGGTCGCAGCGATGGCGGACTCGCTCGCGCAATAGCGGCAATAGCTGTTGCTTATCTGAATCGATCATGGGAACCTGAACAGGTGGCGTTCGTCTGGCCGTTGTATCTGGCCTTCAAAGCGGACGGGGGCTCGTGGACGCAAATCGGTGCCAAGGCGATGGAACGCGCGCCGCATCCCATGCGGGAGCAGCGCGGCGCACGGTCTTCGCGGCTGGCCTGATCGTCCTGACCGCCGGTTGCGACCGCGGCGTCCTCAATCCGGTCGGACCGGTCGGCCATGCCGAGAAAATGATCCTCATCAATTCGACGGCGATCATGCTGGCGATCATCATTCCGACGATGATCGCGACCGTTGCCGTTGCCTGGTGGTTCCGGTCCGGAAACAAGAAGGCCAGATACCGCCCCGACTGGGAATATTCGGGATCGATCGAATTGGTCGTCTGGTCGATCCCGGCCCTCACCGTCCTGCTGCTTGGCGGAATCGCCTGGATCGGCAGCCACGATCTCGATCCGGCCAAGCCGCTTCCGTCCAAGACCGCGCCACTTACCGTCGAAGTCGTCTCCCTCGACTGGAAATGGCTGTTCATCTACCCCGACCAGGGGATCGCGGTGGTCAACCAGCTTGTCGTTCCGGCAGGGACTCCGGTTCGCTTCAAGCTGACCTCGGCGACCGTCTGGAATGTCTTCTTCGTCCCCCAATTCGGCACCATGATCTACACAATGCCGCGGATGACCACCGAGCTGAACCTCCAAGCGGATCGGCAGGGCGTCTATGACGGGCTGTCGGCGCATTATAGCGGCGCCGGCTTTTCAGGAATGAACTTCAAGGTCCATGCCGTCCCGCCGCAGCAATTTGCGGCCTGGGCCCAGGGCGCACGAGGCAAAGGGACGGCTCTCGACGGCAACGCCTTTGCCGAGCTGATGAAGCCGAGCAGCTATGTGAAGCCTATAACCTATGGCGCCGTCGCGCCGCGTCTATTCGAAGCGATCGTCGCCAATCGCGTGCCGGCGTCGCCAGTGCCGCCGCAGCAGCCCAACCAGCCTGTGTCCGGATCGGGGGCCTGAGCATGTTCGGAAAACTGACGTGGGACGCCATCCCGCTCCATGAGCCGATCGCGTGGATCACCGGGTTGATCGTCATCCTCGTCATTCTCGCGGTACTCGGCTGGATCACGATCAAGGGTTGGTGGCCGTATCTTTGGGGCGAGTGGATCACCTCCACCGATCACAAGCGGATCGGTGTCATGTACATCGTCCTTGCGCTGGTGATGCTGGTCCGCGGCTTTGCTGACGCGATCATGATGCGCGCGCAGCAATCGCTCGCGATCGGCGCATCGCAGGGATACCTGCCGCCCGAACATTACGATCAGATCTTCACTGCCCACGGCACCATCATGATCTTCTTCATGGCTATGCCGTTTGTCATCGGGCTGATGAACTTCGTGGTGCCGCTGCAGCTCGGCGTTCGCGACGTCGCGTTCCCGACGATGAACAATGTCAGCTTCTGGCTGACCGCGTCGGGCGCTCTGCTGGTCAACGTCAGCCTCGTCATCGGTGAGTTCGCGCGGACCGGCTGGCTCGCCTTCCCACCCTTGAGCGAGAAGGCTTTCTCCCCTGGCGTCGGTGTCGATTACTACCTTGTCGCGCTGCAGATTGCCGGCGTCGGCACGGTGCTCACCGGCGTCAATTTCGTCACGACCATCCTCAAGATCCGCGCTCCGGGCATGAGCTACATGCGGATGCCGATCTTTTGCTGGACGGCGCTTGCGACCAACCTGCTGATTCTCGCCGCGTTCCCGGTACTGACCGCGACTTTGGCGCTGCTGATGCTCGACCGTTATCTCGGCTTCCACTTCTTCACCAACACCGGCGGCGGCAACTCGATGCTCTACATGAACCTGATCTGGGTCTGGGGGCATCCCGAGGTCTATATCCTTGCCTTGCCCGCCTTCGGCATCTTCTCGGAGGTTGCCGCGACCTTCTCGGGCAAGCCGCTGTTTGGCTATCGCTCGATGGTGTTCGCTACGCTCGCCATCTGCATCATCTCGTTTTGTGTGTGGCTGCACCATTTCTTCACGATGGGCGCCGGCGCGGACGTCAATGCCGTGTTCGGAATCGCAAGCATGATCATTGCGGTGCCGACGGGGGTGAAGATCTTCAACTGGCTGTTCACGATGTACGGCGGCCGGGTCCGCTTCACCGTGCCGATGCACTATCTGATCGGCTTCATGATTACCTTCGCGATCGGTGGCATGACCGGCGTTTTGCTGGCCATCCCGCCGGTCGACTTCCTGGTCCACAACAGCCTTTTCCTGGTCGCCCATTTCCACAACGTGATCATTGGCCTGGTCGTGTTCGGAGTCATGGCCGGCTATACCTACTGGTTCCCCAAGGCGTTCGGCTTCACGCTCGACGAGCGCATCGGCAAGGCCATCTTCTGGTGCTGGTTCATCGGCTTCTATCTCGCCTGGATGCCCGAATATGCGCTCGGCTTCATGGGCGCGACGCGCCGGCTTCAGCACATCTCCGATCCCAGCTGGACGCCCTACCTCACCGTCGCGCTGATCGGCGCGGTCGTGATCCTGCTTGGAATCGTGCTCACCGCCGTCCAGCTCATCTATTCGATCCGCACGCGCGACCGGCGCCGGGACATCACCGGCGATCCCTGGGACGGGCGGACGCTCGAATGGCTGACCCTGTCTCCGCCGCCGCATTTCAACTTCGCCGTTCTTCCCGACGTCCATGGCGAGGAGGCTTACTGGACCCGCAAGCTGACGGCGATCCGCGAGGAGCGGCTGATCGAGGAGCCGAAATATGAGGATATCGAGATGCCGCTCAACACGCCGACCGGCGTGATCTGCGCCTTCTTCGCCTCGATCTGCGGCTTCGCGGTCATCTGGCACATCTGGTGGCTCGCGATCCTCGGTCTTATCGGCGCGTTCGCGATCTTCGTCTGGTACGCGTGGCGCGATGAGCACGAGCACATAATTCCCGCCGAAGAGGTCGCCCGGATCGAGGGAGAGCGGCGGCGAATCCGCGGCGAGCTCCTCAAGACACTGACGATGCCGGCATGAGCGCGAGCGAAGCTGCAGCAGTCGGCCTGACCCACGGCGCGTCCGAGGACACCGGCCTTGGCCATCGCGGGCCGGAGTCGAAGAGCATCGTCGTCCCGTACGGCTTCTGGCTGTTCGTGCTTTCCGACATCGTCCTGTTCTCGGCGCTGTTCGCGACCTACGCCTCGCTCGCGCACGCGACCGATGGCGGGCCGGCGTCGAACCAGCTGTTCGATCGCTCGCTGGTTGCGATTGAGACGGTTGCGCTCCTGCTCTCGAGCTTCGTCTGCGGCCTCGCGATGATTGCCGCCAAGCGGCGCAACATGGTGTGGACGCAGGTCTGGCTCTTCGTCACCGGCGCGCTCGGCGCCGTGTTCCTGGCGATCGAGCTGTACGAATTCGCGCACATGATCAGCATCGGTGCCGGGCCGCAGCGAAGCGCGTTCCTGTCGTCGTTCTTCACGCTCGTAGGCTGCCACGGCGCACACGTGACCGCCGGCTTGATGTGGATCGGGACGATGATGGCGCAGGTGTGGGCCAAGGGGTTCCGGCCGCACATCATCCGGCGGCTGCTGTGCCTAAGCATCTTCTGGCACGCCCTCGACATCATCTGGGTCGCCATCTTCACGATTGTCTATCTGATCGGGACACTGCCATGAGCCAGGATGACCCTGAACTTCTCAACGTCGCTCCGGGCGAACCGCACGACAATCTGTTGAGCGAGACGATCAGTTATATCGTCGGGCTTGGCCTCGCGCTGCTTCTGACCGGCGTGTCCTTCTGGGTGGCTTCGACGTCGGCGATCTGGGGTCCGGGAATCGCAATGGGCCTGGTGGTGCTCGCGATCGCGCAGATGGGCGTTCACCTGGTCTTCTTCCTCCACATCACCACCGGTCCCGACAACACCAACAACGTGCTCGCGCTCGCCTTCGGCGTTCTGATCGTCTTCCTGGTGATGATCGGGACCATCTGGATCATGGCCCATCTGGCGGCAAACATGGGGCCGACGCCGGAGATGCTGAACCTGCAGATGCAGCACTGACGCGAGAGGGCCGAGCCCGGGGGGCTAGGCGAGGGCGGCAGCCCTTTCCTCGACCCGTCTTTCGAGGATCGTGAGCGGCATCGCGCCATCCTTCAGCACCTCGTGGAACTGGCGAATGTCGAACTTGCTGCCCAGGATCGCTTTCGCCTTCTCGCGGGCGCGGAGCCAAGCGAGGTGCCCGATCTTGTAGCTGCAGGCTTGGCCGATCGAGCAGCAGTAACGCTCGACCTCGCGCTGTACGCGGGGCCTTGGGAAACCGGTGGTCGTCGTCATGTAGTCGACAGCCTTTTCGCGGCTCCAGCCTTTCGAATTGAGGCCAGTGTCGACGACGAGCCGGGTGGCGCGGAACAGGAAGGATTGCAGGTATCCCGCTCTCTCGATCCCGTCATAGCCGCCGATTTCGTCGGACAATTGCTCTGCATAGAGTGCCCAGCCTTCGATGTAACTGTTGTAGAAGCTGATCTTGCGCAGCATCGGGATGTCTTTCGATTTCTGCGTCAGGCTGATCTGCAGATGATGGCCTGGAACGCCTTCGTGATAAGTCAGCGAAGGCAACGAATATTTCGGCCAGTCGTGGGTCGATTTCAGATTGATCCAGTAGATCGCCGGCCGCGACCCGTCGAGCGATGCGCTGTTGTAATAGCCGTTGGGCGCACCGTCCTGGATATCGACCGGGACCCGGCGGATTTCGAGCGGCTGATTCGGGATCGTCGCGAATGCCTTCGGGAGCAGCCCCATCATCTTTTTGACGTTGGTGTTGAGGCTGGCCAGCAGCGCGTCGCGACCGGAGTCGGTGTCCGCGTAGAGCTGCGACGGGTCGGCATTGAGCGCGGCGAGCCGTTCGCCGACCGTGCCCCTGGTAAAGCCGGCGGCTTTCAGGAGCGCGTCGAGCTTGCCCGTATATTCCGCGACCTGGTCGAGGCCGAGCTGATGGACCTCGTCCGGAGTCATGGAGGTGGTCGTCGCTTCGGCAAGAGCGGCCGCATATAGTGCGTCGCCATTGGGCAGCCGGGTCGCGCCATCGCCAGGGCGCGTCGTCGGCTTCAGCTGGTTCAGCATCGCCACCTGCCGGTCGATCGCCGGATAGACGTCGGTTTCGACGATCTTCGTCGCCCGCGCGGCCCAGTCGCCGGGGATGTTCTTGGCCTTGGCGCGGTCGGCGAGAGATGTGACGAGGCCGTTGGTCGCCGCCGGCTGGCCGCGAAGCTTCGCGATCTGGCCGAGCGCGAGATCGAGCGACCACGCCGGGGCGAGATAGCCGCGCGATGCTTGCTCGCGCTGGTCGGCGGTCTCATAGTCGAGCAGCTTGGCGAACTCGGACAGGCGCGAAAGATACGCCTCGGCATCCGCGGCAGTCTCGACCGGGTGCGTGCTGTTCAGGAAATCGGGAATTCCGAAATAGGCGCCGTCCTGCTGGGTGATGTCATACGGATTCTGGACGCTGCTGATCCCGAATTTCGGATAAGCGACGAGTCTCTGTTCCAGACCGTACAGGACGATTTCGCGGTTCAGTGCCGCCGGCTCGCTCAGCGTCGCCGGGTCGATCGGCCGAAGCATCGCAAGAGCCGCCTGCACGTGCGCGAGATCTTCCCGGCGGGACTGGTCATATGGCTTCGGATCGAACGTGGAGTGCAGGTAAGCGAGCTCACCCTTGTCGACTCCAAGCGATGTCGCGAACCCCGGGCTGTCCTTCATCGTCTGAAGGAAAATCTTGTCGAACGCTGCGTTGAGGGTCGCATCGCCGGCCGCCGGCCCGGCCTGCATGAGCGCCCACGCCTTCGCGGGAACGGCGGAAGAAACCAGCGGGACCGCGACGGCGGCACCTGCGGTGGAGAGGAACTGGCGGCGGTCCATCGTCGATCCTTTCGGCTTTCGGGATTGGCCAGACGATAGAAAGGCAAGCGGCGCGCCCGCAAGCGCCGTTGGTCGAAGGTTCAGGCGCGCTCGTCGGTCATGAAGGTCACAAGCCTGACACTTGAAGGCGCCCGGCCGGTCGCCATTTCAGTGCCATGATCGACATTCGCCCCTTCAAGAGCCTCGGGAACGCCGACCACGGCTGGCTCGACGCCCATCATCATTTCTCCTTCGCAAATTATCACGACCCGGACCGCATGGGCTGGGGCGCGATTCGCGTTTGGAACGACGACCGGATAGCCGCCAAAAGCGGATTTCCGCCGCACCCGCACCGCGACATGGAGATCATCACCTATGTCCGGACCGGCGCGATCACGCACCAGGATTCACTGGGCAACAAGGGTCGGACCGGAGCAGGCGACGTCCAGGTGATGAGCGCCGGCACGGGCGTCGTCCACGCCGAGTATAATCTCGAGGATGAAGAGACGACCCTGTTCCAGATCTGGGTCGAAACCGACAAGCCCGGAGCGGAGCCTGGCTGGGGCGCGATGCCTTTTCCGAAAGAATCGCGCGAGGGCAGCTTCCAGATTCTCGCCGGCGGCAATGCGGATGACGGCGCCCTGACCATCAATGCCGATGCGCGCGTGCTCGGGGCTACGGTGAAGTCCGGCTCCCGGATCGACTATGAGACGAACCCCGCGCGCCACATCTATCTCGTCGCCAGCGGAAAGGTGCTGGTGAACGGTATCGAGGCCAACGCCCGCGACGGAATCGCGATCACTGGCGAGAGCCAGGTCACGATCGAGGCCAAAGAAGATTCGGAGCTGGTCCTGGTCGACGCTCGATAATCGCCGGTCGAGCGCGGTTCATGTAAGCTGTGCTTGAATAGAGTGTCGCGTCGCGCCATGGAGCGGCGCGCGCGAATGGAATCGCGTACTCCACTGATTTGCCGGGGGATTATGAAGGCGCGTTGGCGGGTTCTTGTCGCTGCTTCGGCTGCCATCGCTGCGGTCGGATCGCCTGCGCTCGCGCAGGAGCAGCCGGCCCAGCCGCCCCAGCAGGCGCCCACCCGAAACGACCTGATCGGGCCGCCACAGCTCAAGGACTTTTCCATCAACGGCACCGTCACGCGTGAGGCGCCGGCGCCGGTTCGCGTGGAGCCGAAGCCGCGGCTGCCGGCGACCACTTCGGCCGGCACTTCACCTGCAACCTCGAAGCCGAGCCGTTCGGCGCCAGCTTCGGCGGGGCCGTCGGAAACAATCGCTCAGGCTCGCCGGGCACCGGCTCGCACGGAGCCGCAACCGAATCCGGCGAACCCGCCCGCGCCTGTTCCGCCGAGCGTCGCAGACTCCCAACCCGCGTCCAGCGACGACGCGGTGGCCGCCCAGCAGACAGGCCTTTCTCCGGTACCGGCAGCGCAGAATCCGGGTATCTCCCACGGCCGGCTCCCACTGCTTCCCTGGCTTGCGGCAGCGCTTGCGCTTGCGGGCGCCCTGGCCTGGTTTTTCCTTCGCCAGCGGCCGCGCGAGAGCCTTGTGGGTGGCGCGCGCGTCGACTCGTTCGACTTGCAGCCGGCGGCCCCACCGCAATCACCGGTTCCACCGCCGCCGCGGGTCCCGCAGCCCGGCCCGGTTGCCCCACCCCCGTCCTCGATGGGGATCGTGTCGACGCGGCTGAGACCGTGGCTCGAAATTCAGTTCAAGCCGCTGCGGGCGGTTGTCGACGAGGAGAAGGCGGCGCTCGCGTTCGAACTCTCGGTTTTCAATTCGGGCAGCACACCGGCCCAGGACGTGCTGATCGAAGCTTCGCTGTTCAATGCCGGGCCGATGCAGGACCAGCAGATCCAGCTGTTCTTCGACAATCCAGTCGCCAAGGGCGATCGGCTGCCGCTGATCGGGCCGGCACAGAAGATAACGGTCAACACCGCCGTCTTCCTTGCCCGAAAGGATGTCCGCCCGATCGAGATCGAAGGGCGCTCGCTGTTCGTTCCGATGATTGCGTTCAACGTCCTCTACGGTTGGGGGCGCGGGGCCGGGCAGACGTCGGTCAGCTACCTCGTCGGCAAGACAACCAGCAGCGACAAGCTTGCGCCCTTCCGGCTCGATCTCGGCCCCAGGATCGCGCGCCACCTCGCAGCGCTCGAGCACGAGGTGCAACTTCGCAAATAGCTATATTCGATCCGGCTCGGTGACCTCGACCCGGCTTATGCTTCGATCGATGCTGAGCGCTCCGGGACCGGCGAAGATGAAATAGAGGAAGACGAAGCAATAGAGGATTGCCGCGTCCCCCATATTGTTGACCGGGAAGAAGTTCTGGGGCGCATGCACAGTCCAGTAGGCGACGGCCATTTCGCCCGCCGCGACGAAGGCGGCGGAGCGGGTGAACAGGCCGATGGCGATCAGCAGTCCGGCAACCAGCTCGATGATTCCGCCATAAGCGCCGGGGTTGTTGAGCATCAGGCCCGATCCGGCCCGCTCGCCGGGCGGGAAAGACAGGAACTTCTGAAGTCCATGCTCCAGGAAAAGCAGCCCGGTGACGATCCTCAGGATGCCATGGGCATAGGGCTCCCAGCGGGTGAGAGAGGCTTGGATGCTCATCGATTCCTTCTCCTCGTTTCAGCCCAGTCAGGCCAAACGCATCGGAACCGGAATCGTCACAATACGGCGGAATTATAGCTGTGCCATGCAAGGATGGCGGCCGCGCCCCGATGCGGACGCCAGCGCTCGGCGATTTCCCGCAAATGCTTTTCGGACGGCTTGTCCTTGAGGCCCATCAGGCGGCCTATCTCGATCTGGACGGCAAGATCGCCCGCCGGCCAGACGTCAGGGCGGCCTTCCGCGAACAGCAGGTAGATTTCCGCCGACCAGCGGCCAATGCCCTTGATCCTGGTGAGGAGCGCGATGGCCTCTTCATTGTCTTCGGGCAGGGAATCGAGCTCGAGCTCGCCCGAAATCACGAGCTCGGCGAGGCTTCGAATATAGCCCGCCTTCTGCCGCGACATGCCGGCGGCGCGCAGTTCCTCGTCGCTGGCAGCGAGCAGCATCGCAAGATCCGGCGGAGAGCCGAATGCCGCCTCCAGCTTCGACCACATCGACCGCGCGGCGGCGACGCTGACCTGCTGGCCGACGATCGTTCGAAGCAATGTATGGGCGCCGGGCTCGCTGTGCCGAGGCTCCGGGATTCCGTGCCGTTCGACCACGCCCGCGAACGCGGTTTCGCGCTCGGCCAGGGCCTCGACCGCGGCCCGGATACTGTCGGTGGTTCGGACCATCAGCGAGTCACTGCTGCATAAAGCGCCACCGCGGCCGCGTTGGAGACGTTGAGGCTTTCCACCGCGCCTGTAATCGGCAGCCGCGCCAAAGCGTCGCAATGCTCCCGGCTGTTCGGCCTGAGGCCCGGTCCTTCGGCGCCAAGCACAAGCGCAACCCTGTCCGGTCCGAGTGCGTCCTTGATCTTCAGTTCGGCGTCTCCTGCCAGTCCGATTCGCCAGAATCCCGCATCGGCAATGTCACCAAGCGCGCGAGCGAGATTCACCGTCCGCGCCCACGCCACGACCTCGAGCGCGCCGGACGCGGCCTTGGCGAGTGCGCCGCTTTCAGGCGGCGAGTGCCGGTCCTGCGTAACGATGCCGACCGCTCCGAAGGCCGCCGCGGAGCGAAGGATTGCGCCGACATTGTGGGGATCGGTCACCTGGTCGAGGACGAGCAGGACTGCGCGCTTGGGAGGATTTGCAAGCAGGTCGTCGAGCCAGACTTCCTCGAGCGGCGCAACCTCGATGACCACCCCCTGGTGCGGCGCATCCTTGGGGACGAGCCGGCCGAGATCGGCGGCTTCGGCGAGGGTTACCGCGACCTCGTCGGGGAACTGCATATGAGCGGCCACGTCCTGCGTCGCCCAGGCTCGGAGCACGGTCCGGCGCGGATTGTCGAGTGCCGCGGCAACCGCGTGCCGGCCCCAGAATCGCGGCCGGTTCGGCGTTCCGTGCTGGTGATGCGATCGCTTACGGGCCATGGCCGCCGCTCATGCGAGCGGCGCGCCCGTCACGCAAGTCCCGCTATACCAGCCCCTCGGTGGCCTTGCGCTTGGTTCGCCAGGTGCCGACGAAGATTACGAGCAGGATCGGATAGCTCCAGAATATCGAAGCGGCCGCGTAAGCGCGCGGAATGAGATGCGGGTCGATGGCCTTCATCGCGTGCGACATCGTCGTGGTCAGCTGCAGGCCGGCCACCCAGAGCGGCCAGAATCGCTGCGAGGTGAGGGCGATCGCGGTGAACGCGGCGAGCATCGCGACGTCTATCCCCAGCAGGATGAGGTCGGGCTTGCTGTAGCGCAGCGCCACCGGCGGGATCAGCACGACCGTCGTGATCGTGGCCAGCAGGCAGGCCGCGGCCGCCAGGCGCTCGTCCTTTCGCCCTCGCCAGAAAGCATAGCAGCAGATCAGGATCAGCAGACCCCAGAAGATGATGTAATGCGGGATCATACGAAGCGACCGGACCACATCGCTGTGGCCCGGTCAAATGCCTCAGGCGACGATTCTGAGGTCGGCACGGGCGGTTTGCGGCGGGCATTCCTGGCCATCGCCCCAGCTGACGGTGCGAAGGCCCGGCACCTGCTGCTTGGCGTCGGCCAGCTCGGCATGGCAGGCGACGATCGCCCCGCGGGTCTCGACCAGGCCGGTCACCGCGACAGCCAGTTTCTGGAGCGTCGGATGGATCACGCCATAGCCGACGCCGGCGACCGAATTGACATGCATGATGCGCGCCTGGAGCTCGGCGATTTCGTTGAGCGCGCTGTCGATCGTGTCTTCTACTGCCCGGACTTGGGTCGCGACTTCATAAGCGGCATTCTCGATGATTTGCTTGCGCATGGCTGCTCCTTCTCCGGGAGTGAACCCCCGAAGTGATGATTTGCCGGTTTGAGATTGGGCCGGTCCTGGCTAGCTCTTCAGAAGTCTCGCGAGGCTTTCGAGACCGGCGAGATACATGCCGGCCGAAAACGCAGCTCCCGTCGCGATCACGACGATCCAGAGCAGCCGGAGGCCGACACTCATCTCATTCCGGGGGTGGCTCCTCGTTGCGAACGGCAATTGCAGGGAAGACCAGGAAAATCCGTGCTTCTGCTCGGTATGAAAGCCCGATTCCTCCCAGGCCTCCCCTGCGCGATCAGCGTGCCGAATCTGATTGCTGACCGCACCGGTCTGGTCGCGCTCTTGGGCCACCGGCTCAATGTACGGCGATTGATGTATCAACCGCTGATATGGGTCGCAATATTGCGAGACGATCCTCGCGGCCTGGGTCCGGCGGCTGACTCCAAGCGTCTGCAGCGCGTGCCGAACGCGCTGGTCGACGGTATGCGGCGAGATATTGAGCTCGACCGCAATTTCCTTCGACGAGAGATGCTGATCGACCAGCCGGAGGCAATCGAGTTGCCCCTCGGTCAGCCTGGCCACGCGATCCACAACATCTGGCTCGATTTCCGCGGGGTTCTCCCCGACCGCGGGATTCGGCACTCGAGCTTTTCCTTTCAACTTCGCTTTTGCCCCGGCTCCACAGCCGAGTCAGCGCCAACTTACGTCACAATGAACCAATCGGCCAAGGATAGACGGTTATCTTCCGTTAAGGGTAGTTCAGGCCGCCGATGGAATATGGGTTGCGCGATTCGGGCCGCGCTTGCCAGCCTTAGCTTTAGCTGAGGATGGTGGAGAGGGCTGGATTCGAACCAGCGTACGCTTGCGCGGGCAGATTTACAGTCTGCTGCCTTTAACCACTCGGCCACCTCTCCACGAGGTTCGGGCAGGCGCGCCAAATGGCGGCGTGGTTTTGCCCTGTCAACGCGGGGGACTGCGAAGTGTCGTCACCCGTCCGCTCCGCTCGCGCGCTCCAAAATTCAATCACTCCTCGCGTGATCGATTTTTGGAGCGGGTGAAGGGAATCGAACCCTCGTCGTAAGCTTGGAAGGCTTCTGCTCTACCATTGAGCTACACCCGCTCGGCGCAGGGGCCATGCCACCGGGAATCCGGGATCGTCAACTCAATTGGCAAGACTTCGAGCGCCTTGACGCAGGGCCGCCAACGCCGGTATCAGCGCGATCAATGGCAAACCTGAACGTCATCGCCGCGACTTCGGCCGTCCACTTCTGGTGGCGCTCGACGACTCGTGCGGCGCGATGGCGCGACTGATCGACTAGCCAACCGATCATCGACTGCCCGCCCGCCAACCGGCGGGCTTTTTTGTTTCAGGTGTTCAAATGACGAGTGTCGTTTCCCTTTCTCCCCGGCTTTCGGACTCCGCGCCAATTGCCGCGGCCCCGGTGGAGCAGTCGATTTCGCAACTGCTCGAGCGCCGTGACCTCGACCGCTTGCAGGCCGAGGCGCTGTTCGCGGAGATCGTGGAGGGGCGACTGCCCGAGCCGTTGATGGCAGCGGCATTCGTCGCTCTCCGGTTCAAGGGCGAAACCTCGGAAGAGCTAACCGGCGCAGCGCTTGCACTTCGGGCCGCGGCCAGGCCGTTCCCTTCGCCCGAATACCTCTTCGCCGACAGCTGCGGCACCGGCGGCGACTTTTCCGGTTCGATCAATGTTTCGACGGCTGCGGGGATCATCGCCGCCGCGTGCGGGCTTCCGGTCGTGAAACACGGCAACCGGTCCTTTACTTCGAAATGCGGCTCCGCAGATGTGCTGGAGTCGTTAGGCGCGAAGCTGGATATCAGCCCCCCAGCTTCGCGCCGCATACTCGACCGGACCGGCTTCTGCTTCCTGCTGGCGCCGGCCTACCATCCCGGGATCGCGCACGCGGGACCGGTCCGCCGGGCGCTGCGCGTGCGAACGGTGATGAACCTGCTGGGGCCATGCCTGAACCCGGCGCGGCCGCGCGTTCAGCTGCTCGGGGTTCCCCATCCCGACCTGCTTGTTCCGGTCGCCGAGACGCTGAGGGCGCTTGGGGTCGAGCGAGCGCTGGTTGTCCACGGCTCGGGGCTCGACGAGGTCGCGGTGCACGGTTTCACCCGGGCCGTTCGGCTCCAGGACGGCGAGCTTGAGAGCTTCGAGATCACGCCCGAGCAAGCGGGGCTCAAGCGCTACCCGTTGAATGCGATCGCGGGCGGAGAACCGGCCGACAATGCTCGGCTGCTGGTCGATATAACGAGCGGCCGAGGAACGGCGGCCCAGCGCGCGATCGTCGCAATCAATGCGGGAGCATTGCTCGAAATCGCGGGGGTCGCGAGCGATCTTCGCGAAGGGGTCCAGCAGGTCTTCGACGCAATCTCCTCCGGCGGAGCGCGGCAGGTGCTCGAGGATTTTGTCGAGTCGAGCCGTGGCTGAAGGCCTCCTCTCCCGGATCGCCGAGTCGAAACGTGCCGAACTTGCGGCTCGATTTGACGGTGTCGGCATCGATTCGCTGAGGAGCCGCGCGAAGCAGTCCGGTCGCAGCCTCTCGGCCGCGCTCGCCCGGCCGGGAAGCCGTTTCATCCTGGAAATCAAGAAAGCATCGCCGTCCCGCGGAGCGATTCGCCCCGATGCGGACCCCGCTGCGATCGCTCGCGGCTATGCCGGGGTCGCCGACGCGCTGAGCGTCCTTACGGACGCGCAATTCTTCGGTGGATCGATCGGCGATTTGAAAATGGCGCGCGCTAATTTCGACGGACCGATCCTGGCCAAGGACTTCTTCATCGATCCGCGCCAGGTGGTCGAAGCGAGGATCGCGGGCGCCGATGCGGTGCTGGTCATGCTGTCGATGTTGGAAGATGCGGCTGCTCGGACGATCATTGCCGAAGCCGAGCGGTTCGGCATGGACACGCTGGTCGAAGTCCATGACGAGGCGCAGATGCGCCGAGCGAATGCGATGGGCGCGAAGCTGGTCGGGATCAACAACCGCGACCTTCGCGACCTTTCAGTCGATCTGGCGACGACCGAACGCCTTGCCCGGCTTGCCGGCGGGAAGCTGCTGGTTTCGGAATCCGGGATCGCCTCGCGCACCGATGTCGAGCATCTCTCGCGGCACGTCGACGCCTTCCTCGTCGGAAGTGCCCTGATGCGCTCGCAATCGCCCGCCCTGGCGGCGCGCGAGCTGCTGTTCGGCCGTGTTAAGCTGTGTGGCCTGAAGAGGCCCGAGGACCTCGATTTCTCGGCGCCGGCGACCTTCACCGGCCTGGTCTTCGTTCCGGGAAGCCCGCGCCATGTGACGGCCGAGCAGGCGGCGCCGCTCGCCGGCCGCGCGCGAAGGGCGGGAATGCTGCCGGTCGGCGTGTTCCGCGATGCGTCGCCGAGCGTGGTCGCAGACCTGGCGACGTTACTGAACCTCCACGCGGTGCAGCTTCACGGCAATGAGGACGACCACTACATCCGGCGGCTTCGCCGCGAGCTGGACGGCCATTGCGAAGTGTGGACCGCAGTCGCGGTCGGGCGTGGACCAGTGCCGTTCAGGAGCGGCGAGCGGACTCTCTTCGACAGCGGGCCCGGCGGCACCGGGCGGTGCTTCGACTGGGGGGCGATCCGCGGCCACGCGCGATTGCCGCGAGCCCTGGTTGCGGGCGGAATCGGGCGGCACAATGCGCGCCAAGCCGCCTCGCTCGGCGCCTACGCGATCGACGTCGGCTCTTCGGTCGATTCCGCACCCGGCATCAAGTCGCCGGGCAAGATCGCGGCCCTGTTCGACTCGCTTCGCCATCCTTCGCGGCAGGAGCTTCGCACATGCGCCTGAACGGACGCTTCGGAAGCTTCGGCGGGACCTATGTTCCCGAAATCCTGGTGCCGGCGCTCGAGCAACTCGAGGAGGCGTTCCTCGATGCGCAGTCGGATCCCGCGTTCGAAGCCGAGCTTCATGACCTGCTCGCCAATTATGCCGGACGGCCGACGCCGCTGACGCGATGCCGCAATCTGCCGGGCAGCATCTTTCTCAAGCGCGAGGACCTGCTCCACGGCGGCGCGCACAAGACCAACCAGGTGCTCGCGCAAGCGCTGCTGGCGAAGCGCATGGGCAAGCGCCGCCTGATCGCGGAGACGGGGGCGGGGCAGCATGGCGTTGCCACGGCGATCGCCGGCGCTTTGCTCGGCTTCGAAACCGAGATCTACATGGGCGCGGAGGACGTCGAGCGGCAGGCACTCAATGTCTTCCGGATGGAATTGATGGGTGCGCGGGTCGTCCCGGTCGAGATCGGCGGGAGAACGCTCAAGGACGCGATCAACGAGGCGCTTCGCGACTGGTCGGCGAGCTTCGACCACACGCACTATCTTCTTGGCACCGCTGCCGGCCCGCACCCTTTCCCGCTGATGGTCCGGCAATTCCAGCGGGTGATCGGGCGCGAGGCGCGCGCGCAGATCCTGGAGCAGGCCGGCCGCTTGCCGGATGTCGCGATCGCCTGCGTCGGCGGCGGCTCCAATGCCATCGGGCTCTTTTCCGACTTCCTCGGCGATCCTGTGCGGCTGATCGGAGTCGAGGCCGCGGGCCGTGGTCTTGGAAGCCGGAAGCATGGCGCCACCCTGCTGCGCGGCCGCCCCGGAATCCTGCATGGGGCCGAGACCTATGTCCTGCAGGACGAGGACGGGCAGATTTCCGAAAGCTGGTCGGTATCCGCCGGCCTCGATTATCCGGCGGTCGGGCCGGAACATGCGCACCTTAAGGAAAGCGGGCGGGCGGATTATGTCGGTGCGACCGACGATGAAGCGCTCGCCGCCTTCCGAACTCTCGCGGAGAAGGAAGGCATCCTCTGCGCGTTCGAATCCGCCCATGCCGTCGCCCATGCCCTGGAGCTTGCGGCGGCGGAGCCGGACTCGATCCTCCTCGTCGGTCTTTCGGGCAGAGGGGACAAGGACGTTGCGCAAGCACAGGATTTGCTCCGGCCGGCCGCCGTCGCGCGGGCCGCCGCATGAGCCGCTATGCTGCGATGTTCGAGCGGCTGCGCGCCGGGAGCGAGGGCGCGTTCGGCGCGTTCGTCATGCTTGGCGATCCCGATCCCCCGGCCAGCGCGCGCGTTCTGGACGCGCTGGTCGCCGGCGGTGCGGACATGATCGAAGTCGGAATCCCATTCTCCGACCCGATCGCTGACGGACCGGTTATCCAGGCGGCCGGTGGCCGCGCCCTGGCAGCCGGCGTCCGCACCGCCGAGTGTTTCGACATCATTGCGGCTTTTCGAGAGCGCCATCCAAAACTGCCGCTCGGAATCCTGGCTTATGCGAACCTCGTGCTTGCGCGGGGGCGGCAGGATTTCTTCCGCAGGGCAGCGGAAGCGGGCGCTGACAGCCTGCTGGTTGCAGACCTTCCGGCGATCGAGTCGGAACCGTGGGCGATCGAGATGCGCAAGGCCGGACTCGACCCGGTGCTGATCGCGGCCGCGAACACGCCGGCGGTCACGCTTGGGAAGATCGCCCGCCTTGCCGGCGGCTACACCTACTGCGTCACCCGGCCG
>Ga0207657_10001068_pt1 | contig 29011 bp, 30 predicted proteins | sample KBSC33metaG_FD_184316 | JGI IMG/M metagenome (GOLD analysis project Ga0207657, IMG submission 184316) | Corn rhizosphere microbial communities from Kellogg Biological Station, Michigan, USA - KBS C3-3 metaG (SPAdes) (version 2) | ecosystem: Host-associated > Plants > Roots > Rhizosphere > Soil ...
GTGCTGTGGAGTGGAAGGGTGGCGCAACCCGATCCGGCAGAGGGCACGACCAAGGCGATCATCGAGTTCAATCGGCTGATCTACAGTTCGCCCGAGTTATTCACGACAATTTTGCCCATTCGGGATGGAGTGGCGGTAGCACGGAAGAAGTAGCGGTCGTGGGTAGGCTCTCCACAGTGGCCCCGCAATGTTATGGCTGCTTGCCATTGCTGCCCCTTGTGCTCGTCCCTGCAATCACCTTTAGCTATATTGACTTCACGGGAATTAGTGTGAGGTCCTCGACCAGGCCAACTTCCTTCTGCAAAAAGGGCTCGCCGTACGTGACGCCGGCAAGCATGCCGTAATAGCGAGCCATGGCTTCTACGCGCGCACGAATTTCAGCCCGGGCGGGAAAGATCCCTTTGCCCGCCTCCTGGTCGCTAAATTGGGTTTTGTACGCCATCAAGGAGTCGAAACGAGCTTCGAATTGGTCGGTGATATCAACGACGAAGGTAGGACGGATATCGTAATAGAGCGTTGCGTAGATGATTTTGAACGGGCGGTGAGGCTCAGCGCCGATCTCCAACTTTTTCAACCCCGCCAGGAAGCAGGCTTCATAACCTAAAATCGACGCTGTGTAGTGATCGGGGTGGCGCCCCTTCCAGTAGGGAAGAATCAGAACGCGCGGTGTGGTTTCCCGGATGACGCGCGCTACCTTGACGCGATTCTCCCATGTATTCTCGACCCGACCATCGGGTACATCGAGGGCGTGGCGCCAGGAGACACACAAAATCTTCGCGGCATCCAGCGCCTCGCGCGCTCGATCCTCAGCGCTGCCGCGTGTGCCCATCTCCCCTTTGGTGAGGTCAAGAATGCCGGTGCGATGACCCATTTGCGCCATCTTGAGGAGGGTGCCACCGCAGGTCTGCTCCACATCGTCACGGTGAGCGGCGACGGCCAGAATGTCGAGGGCAAGGGGATTAGGAGGTGTGGCGGACATTGTCAGTCGAGGTTGCCCTGTTCCACAACCACGTTTTCGCGGACGAGCAACCGGTGCGACGCCATCTCTTTCAATGTGGGTAGCACTCGTCCAACGTGCTCATCGGTATCCACAAAGGTGATGACGACCGGCAATTTGCCACCGGCATCTACCAAATGAGAAGTCTTTACGCGCTGACGGCCAAGAAATCCCGCGACCGCATGGGTCACGGTTGCCGCATATACGTTTTCTTTGTTCAGGTAGTTGAGGATCTCGATGTGCAGCGGCCGATGATGCCACTGGTCGGCCTCGTTGAGATAGATGGTGACTTGAACGGCCATCGCGTTAGGCATTCTACCGCACCCGTGCGAGGGCCATTCCCGCTATCGCCGCAGCCATGCAGAGCAGATTGTTGGCAAGGATGTTGGTGGTCATGAGCAGCCATTGTCCTTGCTCGAGGTAGGCCATCGATTCGAAGGCATAGCTGGAGAAAGTCGTGAAGCCGCCGCAGAAGCCAACTACGACCAGCAGTCGCCAGCGCGGGTCGACAAGCACGCGCTCGGTGGTCCAGATCATGAACCAGCCGACGATAAAGCTGCCGGTGAGATTGATGATCAAAGTTCCGTAAGGAAACACTGGACCGAGCAGCTTTGCCGCGTAACGGCTGAGAATGTAACGCAGATTGGCGCCGGCGATGGCGCCTAGTGAAACCATGACGAAGTTCACCCGCAATCCTCCCAAGAGAGCTGGTAGGAGTTATCAGCCCGGGAGCGTAAGGCAACCGAACCAGGCGGTTATGGCGAACTCCATCGCCTTTTAATTTTTTATCACAGAACTGGGCATCGACGACTCACCTGTTGGAAGCTAGCCTGCTTCTTACCAGTTCTCCACAGAGCGGTTGCTTTTCAGTAGTCAAAGCTACATCTGGGTAATCTGGGGATGGTCCCAGCAGGAGTGGACTCTTCGGTTTGGCAAGGAGCACATAGTCGAGGAAGGCGGCGATATAGTTTCGCATCGCAGAGACCGTCTTCTCGGTTCCCATGGCCCCGGTGGGCGCCTCCAATTGGGGAAAGTTTTTGGCCAGCCAGACTGCGTCAGAGGCGGTGAGATGTTCCGCCCCTCGAAGCTCAACCAGCAGGCGAGGACCGCGCAAATTGCGCCAAAGCTGGCAATCCCGGGCACCCCATTGATCGCGTCCGGCGGCCAGGATAAGCACCGGTTTTCCGGTGCCCGTGGCTGAGTTCGCGCTGGCAGGCGCATCCATAACAATCGCAGCCGAGATGCGCGGGTCTCGGGACACGATGGCAAGGGCTGCAATCCCTCCTAAGGAATGTCCCATCACGGCAACCCGACGCAGATCTAAGTGGCCGGCGAGGAAGTCCCCACTGGTCGCATTGCGACGTTGCAACTCATCGAGCACTGATGAAATATCTTGTTCCCGCACATGAGCTGCGAACGAGATCGTCTGTTCGTCGGTGCGCAATGCATCTACCCGGAAGTGGCTGCCCAGCACAGACAGTACGAGTCGGCCGTCAGGAAACTCGACCGCGGTGCTCTCGTACGTGTGAGCAACGGAGGCGACGACGTAACCTCGGCTGGCGAGGTCCTCGGCCAGGAAGGTATAGTCGGTCAGCGTCCCGGTGTAGCCATGAGTAAGAAGCACAAGAGGATGCGGGCCCGCGACTATAGGCGCGTTCTGAACGCTGTTCGTGCTGATCGGAGGCAAATCGACGCCTGTAAGCTGCGAGATATAGCGCCAGACCTTTGGTGAAGAGTAGTCGACGAGATGGTAACCCTGAACGGTAGAAGCCGGATACCACAGCTGAATAAGCAACTCGCGGTTGTTTGCTCTCACGTACGGGTCGTTCCGGCTCAGGTCAACGAACCTCATGGAGGAAGTTCCGACTTTGTACGATCCAGTTGGGGACGGGACTGCAATAGCGTACGGCTCGGCGGGCGCCGCGACGACCATGAACTGGACTAACGCAATTGCCAGTCCGAGTCCGTACACGCGAAGGCAGAAATGAAACTTCATCATCTCAGTTGACCATCAGTGTGAGTTGAGTCGAGTGCTGGATCGAACCTGAGACAGCATTGACGGTGACGGTATAGGCGCCCGCCGGTGTACCTGGACTCGACGTAGTCGTACTGGATCCTCCACAGCCTTGCAGGAAGATAAGCCCTGCAGCCATGGCAGCGAGCATCAACAGGCAAGCCAGTCGCCGCCTCGAAAGCGTCGAAGCAATACTCCCGCCTATCAGCACGAATCCGAGTGGAGGCAGCCAGAAGGCATACAGTATTGAATGCTCAGTGCGGAATAGTGAGCCTGAAGGGCCCACCGTGCTAAGTGTCATCTGCGCGTTGACCGTTCCGTTTGCAGCGGGTGTCACCGATGTGGGATTGATCGAACAGGTTGGGGGAAGCGACCCTAGGGCTTGTACGGAACAACTAAGCGAGACAGGACTCGCAAAATTGTTGATTGAGCCTACTGAGATGGTTGCGGTTTCACTCTGCCCAGGACTAAGTGGATTGAGAGCGGAACTAGCGAGAGAAAAGTCCGGGCCTGTGAAAGTCGCGGTAACGGACTGGTCTCCATTCATCGTTACGACGCAAGTAGTCGTCCCGGAGCAAGCGCCGCTCCAGCCAGTGAAAGTCGAGCCAGATGCGGCGGATTGACTCAACGTAACGACGGTCCCGGGCGCATAGCTTGCGCTGCACGTCGAACCGCAGTTGATGCCGGCCGGGCTGCTGGTGACGGTCCCTGTTCCGTTCCCAGAGGGACTGACGTTGAGTACCGGTAACAGATTAAAGGTCGCCACCACCTGTCGGTCTGCCGACATGTTCAGAGTGCATGTTTGTGTTCCGGAGCAGGCTTGGCTCCATCCCACAAACATGGAACCGGGGTCCGGTGTGGCCTTCAGAGTCACTGAGGTTCCGTTGGAATAAGTTGCAGAACAGGCATTATTGGCGCTGCCGCAATCGATACCGGCAGGATTGCTGGTAACGTTGCCGAGACCCGTTCCGGTGGTGCGTACTGTCGTAATGAAAGGACCGCTCCCGCCACCTTGCAATGCGAGTTGTTGCGGGGTGCATGCTCCATCATCGTTGATATTGAGTGTTGCTTTCCTGGTGCCGGAACCACCGGGGGTGAAGCTCAGATCGAGGGTGCACCCCGCCCCTGCCGCCAAACTCGAGCCGCAATTGTTGTTGCTGATGCCGAAGTCACTGGCGTTCGTCCCTGTAATTGGCGTGCCCGATATGTCCAAAACGGAGTTACTCAGATTCGTAAGCGTGGCTGTCTCCGGTCCGTTGGTCGATCCAAAGTCGAGCCTCGGTGGCGTGAGGCTGATATCGGTCTGACATCCAGCCAGGCTGACCACCGTAGGACTCAAACTGCCGCCGCTCGATGGGACGATGGTGCTGGCGCCAAAGAACGGGCCGATGCCGCGTGGTTGAAACGTGAATTGCAGGCTGCAAGAGCCGCCCGCCGCGACAGGATTTGAGCAGTTTGAACCACTCTGACTGATGGGAAAGGAACTGCTCGATGAGATGGAGAGCGTTTCCGAAGCGTTGTGATTGTTGGTCAGGGTGACACTCTGAGGGTTGCTGCTGTTGCCCATGATAAGAGTGCCAAAATCGAGACTCGCGGGAGATGAAGTAATCGGTGGAACGCCGTTGCCTGTTAGGCCGACTACGCCGGGCGAAGTCACATCACTATGGCTCACAGTAATGGCGCCTGGGTAGCTGACCGAAGCAAATTTCGCGATGGGCTGAAAACCAACGTCGAACGTGCAGTGCCCTCCGGCTGGAATGGTCTGCCCTGAACACGAGTCGGCGGTTAATTGGTAAACCGTAGAAGATGGAGCGAGGCTGGTGATCGACAAGCTCTGGGAGTTGCTGCTGTTTGTAATGGTAACGGTTTGCGTTCCACCAGCACTGCCTGCCTCCCGATTTCCGAAATCGAGTGTGGCCGGAGAGATCGCTATTTGCGACGAAATCGATCCTGTGCCAGTTCCCGACAAGCCAACGGGTTGCGTGCCTGGAGAAGCGTCGGTCGAAATGTTGATGGCACCGGGAATACTCCCCTTCGTCGTGGGGCTGAACCTCACGTTAATCGTGCAGCTTTGACCGCTTCCGAGCGGAGTGGAGGAAGAGGGGCAGTTATTGGTCTGCGAATAGTCTCCACTGGTTGCGATGCTGTTGATCGTGAGGCCCACGCTTTGGTTATTAGTAAGCGTGACCGGTTGAGGAGAACTGTTGGCACCAACCGCGACATTCCCGAAGCTCAGGGAGGCAGGCGAGAAGGTGATGGGCGCAAGACCTGTGCCTGAGACCATCACTACATGAGGCGTTCCAAGCGCATCGTCAGAGATTTGGACCGTCCCGTTAAATTGGCCGATGATGAGTGGCGCAAATGTCACATTCATCTGGCAACTGCTGTGCGGAGCCAGCAGACTGGGTGAAACAGGACAGTTGTTGGATTGGGAATAGTATCCGCTGCTGCTGAAAGTCTTGATTGCGACACCGACGGCGCCAGCGCTCATGATATCGACTATTTGCGGCGCACTAGTTGTGCCTGCAACCTGCGGCCCGAAGGTCAAGCTACTGGGAGAGACCTTCAAGGCTTTCCTTGGCGGCGCGAAACATAAGGGGGCCAGCGACACGACTAACATTCCCACTGCAAAAGATCGGCACTTCATAGGTCCTCCTCACAGCAGACGAAATGCGTGCGGACGAAAGCACGAGGAAGAGTTCCCACAGAGCCCGTGGCCCATAAAGAAGACGTGTCTGCAACCACCAGACACGACATGACTCCCGTATGAATTGGCCCTTAAGGTCGGAAGAGAGAGCGAACCCGTTAAAAGAAGGGAAGTGATTTCACGAGTGAACCGCGCGGGGTTCTCTCTCGTTCAGAGCACCTTGGAAGCGGATTATGGGAGGCTTTGTTGCAAAAGTCAAGCAGTTGTGAACTTTGTCTAAGTCAAGGAACTACATCGGTGAGGGATGTTTTAAGCCTTGTTCCTGCATGATCTTAAGAGCGCGATGGTTGCACCCATTGTTTTCGATAGGGTGTAGGCAATCGAATGTTGAAAGGCTCCCAGGTTTCGCGCGCGACTATTTCTTTCGCTCGATCAGGAATCGCGCAATGGCCTTCAATGTCTCGGAACGCGGAGCGAAACCGTCGAGACTTGATAGTGCGTTGTTCACCAGGGCATCCGCCTTCTTGAGTGATTCCTCGACGCCGAACAACGCGGGATACGTAACCTTTTCTGCTGAGACATCCTTACCCGCCGTCTTTCCCAGTTGCTCGGAGGTTTGCGTTACGTCGAGGACATCATCCACGATCTGGAAAGCCAGTCCGATGTTCCGACCGAAACAGCGCAACTTCTCGACGGCCTCAGAGTCCGCGCCGGCGTAGATTCCGCCGCTCACCACGCTTGCCGTGATCAGGGCCGCTGTCTTTGCGCGATGAATGTATTCGAGCATGGCAAGGTCCGGCTTGGAATGCTCTGCCTCGAGATCAACGACCTGGCCGCCGATCATGCCATCGACTGTTCCGGTTCCGCGCGCGATCTCTTCGATCATCCGCACGCGCGCTTCCGCCGAACAGCGGACCCGAGACAATACTTCATAGGCCTGCGTCTGGAGGGCGTCGCCGGCGAGAATCGCCAGAGCTTCGCCAAAAGCCTTGTGACACGTGGGCCGTCCTCGGCGAAGGTCATCGTTGTCGAGCGCAGGCAAATCGTCGTGGATTAACGAATAGGTATGCAGCATTTCCAGCGCGGCGCCCACTTCCTCTATGCCATCCGGAAGGGAACCCGCGATCATCCGACCAGCTTCCATGCACAAGATTGGACGAATGCGTTTGCCGCCGGCAAACACGCTATGCCGCATGGCCAGGTGAATGGAAGCGGGGGGCTCGGTCACGGGCGGAATGAGGCGTTCCAACGCCGCGTCGGTGAGCTTCTGCCCTTCTGCAAGAATCTCCCTCAGCATGCGGGACTGAGTATAACAAGGCTGGCTCGAGCGCTTGCTGAAGTCTGAGTGGGGTCTAGCCGCACGCGGGAAAGGACGTCCTTCGACTCGCCACGCGCTTCGCTCAGGAGGACAAAATGGAAAACGAGGAAGAAACAACAAAGGACGCCCGCAGGCGTCCTCGGCAAAAACAGAATCAACTACGCGGCAACAGAACGCGCGCGGCTCGGACTATAGCGCAAGGTCGAAGTCACAATCGCTCGCGTGTCGCGTGAGGGGCAGACATCGGTCGCGCCCGCGGTCAGCGCCGCGGTCCACATCTGATCGTCTGCAAGCCGGTGAGTACAAACGATGCACATACCGGTGAACTCGCGGCTGATCGCTTGCACTTCCGAAAGGGGCGCTACCTCCATGTCGACCACTGCCACTTCGGGGCGGTGCTTCAAGATAGCTTCGCGCAGGTCCTTAACGGATCTCACCGAGAATATCGCGTGGAAGTGATGACACAGAGAAGAGGCCAAGGCCCGGCTCGTGCCTGCATCGGTTTGCAGCAGGACTACGCTCAAAGGCTTCATACAACCCCCGGAAGCCGTCGTGCACGGCTATCTGCTAAGGCTGTGGCAGTTGCCCAGCGGTGGAAGAGCAACGAGCTTACGACGACCCTCACGGGGCGCCTACTTTTGCATAGACGCTTTTTCGGTCACGGGCTCGAACGGTTCGGCCCGAAGCTTCCCATTGCTCTTTAACAGGATTTCTACTTTGCCTTCCGCATCCTCCAGTTCCTTGCGACAGGAATTGGACAGCTGCATGCCTTCTTCAAACAAGGTCAGCGATTTCTCCAGAGGCACATCACCTTTTTCCAGTTCCTGAACAATCTTCTCGAGTCGCTGAAGGCAATCTTCAAATTTGGGCAACGGGAAAAACTCCTGCAATTATTCTAATGCACCTTTTAGGTGCCGAATTTCAAGTAAATTTTTCGTTAAATCGTTTCTCTATCGACACTTGGGTCGTCAGCGGGAAGCCAGTCCGGTTTATGCGGGAGCGCTCTTCGATCCGAGCGCCTCCAGAACGTCGACGGCAGAGCTATATCGCCCCAGGGGAGCGCTGATCTGCGCCCCTTGCACCATGGCACGAGCGGCATTGAGCATCTCGCGCGCAATGATGACGCCTTCTTCCCGCGCCCCCTCGGGTGTAGCAGCAGCCGCCATGCGCTGCAAAACGGACTCGGGTACCGAAACCCGCAACTCGTTCTTCATAAACTCAGCATTTCGTACACTTACGAGAGGCCATATCCCCGCCACCACCGGAATACGGCAATGTTCAATCCGCCGCAAAAAGCTTTCCAGCAGCGCGAGATCGAAGACGGGCTGGGTTACGGCGTACTCTGCACCTGCCTCCACCTTGTACTCGAATCGCCGAATCTCCTCATCCAGATTCGGGACTCCCGGATTAGCACCCACCCCGATCACGAAAGCGGTGCCCGTGCCCAGAGGGTTCCCGCCAAGGTCGAGTCCGCGGTTCAGATTGCGCACGATGTTTACCAATCCGATCGCGTCGACGTCGAAAACCGCGGTTGCATCCGGGTAGTTTCCCATCTTAGGAGGGTCACCCGTGATGCAGATCAGGTTCCTGATTCCCATCGCCGCTGCGCCCAATAAGTCCGACTGGATGCCCAAAACGTTGCGATCGCGACAGGTGTAGTGCAGGATGGCTTCTATGCCCACATCTCTCTGAATCAAGAGAGATAGGGCCTGATTGCTCATGCGAGCGGAAGCACGCGGGCTGTCGGGTATGTTGATCGCGTCAACGCCTACTGACTTTAAGAAGCGAGCGCCTTCGACCTCTTTGCGAATATCAATGCCTTTGGGAGGAACGATCTCGACCATGGTGACAAAATCGCCGTCAGCCAACTTGCGTCCCAGGTTTGAGCGATCCGCCAGGTTGACGGTCGGCTTGGAGGTAGGCGTCGGCTCCGGCTTCGCCAAGGAAACCCTCGGGGCACGGGCTTCTCCGACTCTCAGCGCGGATTTCATTACTCGGATGTGATCGGGCGTGGTTCCGCAGCATCCGCCTACGAAGCGCACTCCGGCGCTGACGAACTTGCGGGCGTAGCTCGCCATATATTCGGGTGAACAGAGATAGATGTTTCGGCCTTCCACGGATCGCGGCATGCCGGCATTCGGCTGGGCGGACAATGGAAGCGTGGTGAGCGCCCGTACGCGCTCAATTGCGTCGAGCATGGCTACCGGGCCGACGCTGCAATTGCATCCGATAACATCGACTCCCCACTGCTCCAGCCTTGGCGTAAAGGTCTCGGGAGTAGAACCATCGAGGCAGATACCGTCTTCGTCTATGGTGACTTGAGCCACTACCGGCATATCGGGCTTCACATCGCGGGCAGCCAACAGCGCCTGGTGAAGTTCTTCTACGTAACCGAATGTCTCGAGGATGACCAAGTCGACGCCGCCCTCGACAAGGGCAGAAATCTGGCGGCGAAAAGCCTCACGGGCTTCCTCGAGAGATATCTTTCCCAACGGTTCAATACGGACGCCCAGAGGACCTACAGAGCCTGCGACCCAGACGTCAAAGCTCTTCGCTGCTTCGCGCGCCAGACGCGCACCGGAAACATTGATGTCGTGCACCTTGTCGGCGAGGCTATGACGGGCCAAGCGAAACGAGTTCGCGCCAAAGGTGTTGGTTTCAATGACGTCCGCGCCAGCCTGCAGATACTCATGGTGAACCGCGCGGATCAAGTCAGGCTGGGAGACGTTCAACTCGTCGTAACAGCGGTTGATGAAAATGCCCTTGGCATAAAGCAGCGTTCCCATGGCGCCGTCGCACAGTAGCGGGGAACGCTTGATCTGGGCTATGAAATCGCCTGCCATGGTCATCGAGAATACAGGATGGGGAGAGGTCTTGGCCAACACGGGCACGGTCCACATGCGCACGCACAGGCAGAAATTGGCTTTGCTATAATCGCTAACTTCGCATCTAACTCTCCATCGCACATCATTTTAGGAGCAAGCAGTTTGAAGACAGCCGTCTGGTCGCGTGTGTTTACCCTGGCCTTGGTGGCCGGGCTTGTTGCCTGTGGTGGATACAAGGCTCCCAATCAAAACAACAACACTGGGTCAGGGGTAAAATTCCGCGCCTTCGTTTCGCAGAACGTGTCGGCGGTGGGGGGCGCTACGGCAGGTTTGGACGTCGTAGACGCGACGTTGGACCGTCTGGTTAGGGCTCCCGGCGTAACCGTCGGGCCGAGCCCTACCCTCATGCAGGTATCCGCGAATAAGGCGAGTACGCTGGTTTTCGACTCTTCCACGAATGCAATCTACGTGGTGACCAACTCATCGGAAACCGAAGCAGGTCACCTTACGCTCCCAGACTTTACGGAGAGCATGGCCATCAGCACCGACGGGACAATTGGCTTTGCTGCCGTGCCGAACGCGCCTGTTCTCGGCCAGCCTTCGGGGGCCGTTGAGGTCTTCAACGTAAGCACGGCGGCTTTGAACACGCCCATTGCGGTGCCGGGTGCGCACTTTCTTGTCCTTAGTCCCGACAATACGAAGCTACTGGTGTTCAGCGACAGCATGAACACGGTCACCCTGATTACGTTGACCAACAATGGCACAACCAGCAGTCCAAACTGGGTAGTTGGGCAAACGCTTCCTTTGACCTCCGGTTTTGACCACCCGATCTGGGGTGCTTTCAGCACCGATAGCAGCACAGCATATGTCTTGAATTGTGGTCCGGAATGCGGCGGGGCGGCGGCGAGCGTCTTGCCTTTGAACGTGACGAACCCCTCGGTTCCGCTTCTTGGGACTGCTATCCCGGTTCCAGCCGCCACTTATGGCGTTCTCTTCGGCAGCACGCTGTATGTGGCAGGAACTTCACCGCTGGCGGCGAACAACACCTGCGCGGGAAGCACCACCGCTGCTACCGTGTGCGGAAGGCTCAGCGTGATTGACACGTCAGCATTGAGAGTTAGCAATTCGAGCCCGATCATCATCACGGATGGCATGCACAACCGGATGGCAGTGACCTCGGACAACCAGGTATTTGTGGGCGCGCAGCAATGCTCGCAGGTAAGCACGCAGAATGAGCAACGCGGCTGCCTGTCCATTTACAACCCTAGTCTCAACAAAGTTGTAATAGGAACTGATCCTGGTCCGGTAACCGGGATCGCGCCGGTTACAGGCCGCAATGAGGTCTACGTCATCGAAAATGGGGAACTCCGTATCTGGAGCACCGTGACCGACGCTCTGCTACCCGGTTCGAAACAATTCGACATTTCAGGCAATGCTCAAGACGTTGTCATTGTGGATTAGCGACCCAGAAGACCTGGAGCTTTGTCGGACGGCACTCGGCTAAAACGGACGGCTTGTCTTACTGAGAAGCTGTCGACTTTTCCGATACTCGGCAATACGCGCTGAGACTATGCCGCGCCTCTTGACCGTAGCAACATCATCTTAAATACTATGGCGAAGAGTGACGAGCGATGCCCACGGTTATATCAGTAGGAACAGACGACCAGTTGCTTTCGTTGAGAGAGGCGGTTCTGAGGAACGCGGGGTTCCATGTGCTGACCGCGTGCGATCCTAGAGAGGCTCTCCGGCACGCTGGGCGAAATAGTGCTGCGGTGCTCCTGCTCTGCTACTCACTCCCACTCACCGTTCGCCAAGAGTTGGCAAAGCAGTTCCGGCGTCACTCGCCCAGCGGGCGCATTGTGGCCATAACCAATGAACCGCAAAAACGGCCGCCCATAGAAGCGGACGCATTCCTATACGGAATCGAAGGGCCAGAAGCGCTGATTCGAGCTTGTCGAGGTGACGAGCTCACGACACTGGCCAGCTGATCACTGGCTTCGATCCCTTGTCGCAGCGATCAAGTCTTCCATTAGCGGACAGGCTCCAAAAGCAGCACGTGTCTCTTGCTTTTATCAACCGCCCCAGGAGAGTAGGGAAGAGTAAAGGTAAATCCTGTGTACCAGGCCTTCCATTGGTCCATGTAGTAAGGGCTGAGAAAATTCCCGCCTTGGCCTGTCACCGTGTTGAGCGTGCTCTGATCGAGATTCGAGAAATCCACCGTGATGCGCTCTGACGGACCCAAATTTCCCGCCGCCTGTTTCACCGTGAAGCCGTCCCCTGACTGTGGTACTCGCCCCGGTCCCGTCCACCGACTTAGCAGCGGAAATTTTCCAAGCACAGGATTCTGTATGGTGATGGGATAAGCGGCTCCCAGTTTCCAGTTTGCAAGTTTGGAGGGCGCATCTGGCGGGCTAACGGCGTCTTCCACGGCCGCAACCAGCACAGCATCGAAATCAGCATACTTGCCCGGAAGCCAGCGTTTTGGCTGCTTCAGCAGCACATTCTCCAGCCACACCGATCCGAGTGCCCAGCGGTAGTCCTTGGCGGTCAGGTTTGGCAGTGATTGATCGTTCTTGTTGGCGAACTTATCGTCCAGCAAAATGCGAGCAAGTTCGTGGCGAGCTTGAATTTCGATGGTCGCCGCCGCCGAATCCGAAGCCATGATTCCGTTCCAATCGCGCATTAAGTCGAGCGCCTCCCTGGCACGCGGCGAAACAGTCCTGGCGTGGTCGAGAGCGTACACAAACCGCTCGGCGCAAAAACGGTCAAAGGCGGAATAAACGTCGGTTTGCAACGCCAACATGTCCGCCGGAGCGAATTTCTTTCCCGACTCCAGCACGCGATAGATGCGCTCGGTGCGCCAGGGAGCATCCCATTCCGTGCTCAGGCTGTAGCCATAACCGTCCGGCGAAATTCGTCCATTGGCGGTCGCCAGGATGCCCCAGGATGGGTCAATAACCGTAGGTAGCTTCTCGAATGGCACGTAGCCTGTCCATTCGTGAGCATCATCGCTTCCATTGACCGGCAAGCTGCCGTCGCCTTTGGCGCGAATGGGAATGTGACCGGTGGCATGATAGCCGATATGTCCATCGACATCGGCATAGACGACGTTTTGCCCCGGCGAGTCGAGTTGCGATAGAGCTTTCGCAAACTGATCCCAGTTCTGGGCCGAATCAAGGTCGAAAAATGGATTGTGCAGGCCATCGTAGAGGGTCCAACGCAAAGCTACGGCACGTTTCTCACCGGGAATGAGGTCGGTGATGATGGGTCCGTGGCGGGTGCTCAGGACGTCCAACTGCTCATCGCGATCCCCTTTGACGTGGATCACCTCACGCCGCCGATCAAGGTTTCGCCAACCTTGGGGCGTTTGATATTGGCCGTTCTCGTTCAGCGTCTCCACAAATAAATCTTCAACAGTCGGCCCAACATTGGTGAATCCCCAACCGATCCGCTGGTTGTGGCCGACGATCACGAAAGGAAGTCCGGGAAGACTCACGCCTACGACATCGAAGTCTCCGCTACGCAGGTGCACTTCGTACCAGAGATTGGGCATCTGATGGTTGAGGTGCATGTCATTGGAGAGCAGTGGCTTTCCTGACACGGTATGCGCTCCCGAAACTACCCAGTTGTTGGATCCCGCACGAGGAAACCACAAATCAGGACCAAGGGATGCATTAGCGATGGCCGGATGCGGCCGCGATGACGTGACACTGTCACTGCCGCCAGGGCTGGAATCATCATCCTCGTCCGGTTGATTGATTCTCACCGGAGCCTTACTCGGCGGACGATCGTGCCAGGATGAATTGATAAAGAGATCGCCTGTCAGCTCAGGACCGAGGCGAGCCAGAAATTTCTCTTTCTCCAAAGCTGAAAGGTAGGCGCCATGATTCAAGTTCTGCACCATGCTGGCGCCCATTAACACAGCGTCCTCGGCCGTCCAGGGCGCGGGCTTATAGCGAAGAATGCGGAACTCCAGCGGCAAGGAATCGCCGCGCTCCTGTATGTAGGCGTTAACTCCGCGGGTATAGGCGTCGACATAGGAGCGATCGCGGGCCGAGTACTGCTGGAGTGATCGGCGAGCGACATCCCGCAAGCCGAGAATTCGCTGCGCGCGATCGTGTTGCAACTGGCTGGGTCCGAGCACTTCCGCTAGTTCTCCAGCAGCGAACCGCCGCATCGCGTCCATCTGCCAAAGGCGGTCTTGGGCAGTTACATAGCCTTGGGCGAAAAAAAGATCTTCCAGGTTGGCTGCGTCGATAGTAGGGACCCCGTGCTCGTCTCGGGTTACTTTCACTGAAGCCGAGAGCCCTGGAACTCTGACCGGTCCGTCAAGACGGGGCAAGGCGAGCAGCGCTGCGTAATAGAAGTAGCCGCACAGTGCGATCCCTGAAAGGGCAAACAATATCAGCAGAGTCTTCAGCAAACTGCCAAGACGCGATCGGGCACGCGAGGCCGGGGGAGACAAAGTGGGCGTTGTCATCGCGAAAAGCTCGATTGTAGGTTTCTGAAAAGAGAAACACAATCCGGCGTTCCCGGCGGGTTAATACGACTTAGATACCAGGATTAATTTGGCAGGCCGAGGGAAACGCCAGTATCATGAGCACGGCACGAGCGAAGATCACTTGCCCACCAGCTTACAAAAACGTATTGACGATCAGCCCACTATCTCGCGCGAGATGATCCGGGAAGCGCAGCAGATTCTGCATCGTCATCTCAAGAGTGTTGGCCTGAAGCATACGGAACAGCGGGATACGATACTTCGCACCTTCCTGGAGACGCGTGAGCATCTTTCGACTGACGAACTATTCCGACTAGTGAAGAAGAAGGATCCAAAGATCGGCTTCACCACCGTTTATCGCACCCTTAAGCTGCTGGCCGAGTGCGGTCTCGCAAGTGAAGTTGCTTTCCATGATGGCATCGCGCGTTACGAACACCAGTACAACCGGCGCAGCCACCACCACATGGTGTGCACGGACTGCGGCAGCTCAGTCGAGTTCTTCTCTCCTGAGGTGGACAACCTCGAGCAGAAAATCGGGCGACAGCATAACTACGAGACTACCCGTCACACATTCCAGATCTACGGCGTCTGTGAGGATTGCCGGAAAAAAGGCAGCAATAAACGCCTGGTGTAATTCGAAGAACTGCGTCCTGTGCTAATTCCCCATAGCTCCGGGAGCGAGCAAGCGGAAGGGATACACGGGAAAGTTGCGAAGAACGCCGAACAAGACAATCGCGCACCCGAGAGCCCAGATGGTCCAGGCGGGCAGGAAAACACGTGGTAAGTAGCGGCCGCGAATTACAAATGCAGCCCTCGACACTGCGCCGTATGCGAGGAATGGAAGTGAAACCAGCGCGAACGGGTTAAGCGACAATGCAGCTGCGATGTTTCCATGAAGTAGCTGATGCAAAGCCCGCAGACTTCCGCATCCCGGACAGTAGAATCCGGTCAGCCACAGGAAGGGACAGGGAGGAAAAATACCGGAACTCGCTGGATTCGAAGTGCGAAGAATGGTGAGAGTTCCAATCAGCACCAGGGAACCGGCAAACAACTCCACACGGCGGACCGTAGGAACATCACCTCGAAGCCATTGAGAGCCAGCGCTCATCGATGCAGGTTCCCGAGTACACCTAGTAGGGCAAGGCTTCCCCAAGAAACAATGCTGAGCAAACCGAGGCCGAGGGAAATCAACGCCCAGAGCTTCGCATTCTTGGAAGCTTGGGTTGCGCCCGCAATATCTCCGGCAGCTACCTTCGTGTTTACCTGGGCTGCATAAATGATCGATACGATACCCGTAGGCAGGCAGCACAAAACCGTGGAGACGATTGCAAACACCAGGTAGTTGGGAACGACTGTCCCGGGTTGGTAGCCGGGTGGTTGAATAATCCCGGGCGTGGGTGGGGTGATCGTAGTGGTAGTGGGGCTAGCGCCGTGTTGCATTGGCCTGCCGCACTGGGCGCAGGTTATGGCGTTATCGGGGTTATTTGCTCCACATTGGGTACAGAACACTTCCGTCCTCCGTTCCGCGGTGCTCGACCCCTCCGACATTTACTCCAGGGTTTGTCCGCCTTCGAAACATGCGTCAGCGCTATCACTTGAACTTGCCCGGATCACCGCAGACTCATCCGAACAGAATGTTCGCCTTCCCGTTTGATTTCTACGCAAGGGACGCGCTACGACGTGGTACTTCTGGACTGCGGCTCCACTTTCGCCTGCTGAACACTGGTCCAGGGTTAAGGCATACCCATTCCTTGTACCGGTCGCCAAGCTGGCATCGATTTTTCCTGCTGATCTTAGTTCGCGTAGGTCGCAGGTGAAACCTTGATCTCGATGCTCCTGCTGGTAGCTGACTTCGGCAGTGGTAATGACGCGGAGAGCAGATATCGCGGATGCCTCGTTGGCGTTGATGCGGGCCCGCAGCAAATTCGGGATAGCGATCGCAGCAATGATGGCAAACGGAATGACTGCCAAGCCCATGTAACCCAACACCAATCCTGCAATCGCGAGACCGTGCCCTTGAACACGTCCCGCACTTTTCTTAATCTCCGATAGCGAGAGGTGGCCCAGCACGACAGCTGCGATGGAAGCCGGCAGAATGAAGAAAAAAACTCCACAGATAAGGCTGGCGATGGCTTTTCCGCTGGTTGGGGTGGGAACGCCCGGCATGAGCGGTGGAGGCGCAGTCGCGGTGGCTGCGGAGACGCCCGAAACTGGCCTTCCGCATACCGCGCAAAATCGGTCACCCGGGGCGAGAGCATTGCCGCACTGCGCGCAATTGGCCAGACAATCTCCTAGACGAGCCTGCGACCTGAGTTCCTGGGGAACGCCCACGTTATCGCTGCGGGTCGTTTGGGTCAACCTATGAGTAATCAACCTTGCTACCCGGTATTCGGCGGTTTTCCCGATGCCGGGGAGCCTGTGTTGGAAGTGCTGAACTCAACGTTGCCACAAGCAATTGATTCTGTTATCGTCGCGCGCAAGAATCGACCCCAGCAAAAGGGACCGGGAACGCCGCATTTCACAAGGAGAAGAAAATGGCTCAATTCTGCAGTTCCTGCGGTGCGCAGATGCCGGATGGCGCGGTGGTCTGTTCTGCTTGCGGAAAAGGAAGTACAACCACGGCAGTTGCGGCTCAGGCGGGCACGACCGGCGGGCTCGCCGATAATGTGGCCGGCTTGTTGGCGTACATTACGATCATCCCCGCTATCATTTTTCTGGTTATCGAGCCTTACAACAGGAACCGCTTCATTCGCTTCCACTCCTTTCAAAACATATTCTTCTGTGTGGCGTGGATTGTGATCAGCATAGGCTTGGGAATCATTGGACACATTCCAGTTCTGGGTTGGATCACGCTTTTCATTTGGCCATTGATTGGTCTGGCTGGATTCATTCTCTGGCTTGTCCTGATGCTGAAGGCTTACCAGGGACAAATGTTCAAGCTTCCCGTGATCGGCGACATGGCGGAGAAACAGGCCAACACCGCCTAATCTTCTCCGCTGCACGGTTCGCGCGAGATGCTCCCGAACAGTGCGCATCGTCGCTGAAATGCAGAGGGTCCTTCGCTCCGCTCAGGGTGACACGCTCATGCCTGTGGGGGCTTCCGATGTTTCTGAACTGCGCTTGCACATAGCCATCCATCTCTTTTCAGCCTTGACAGAAGTCCCGCCGGATGTCATTCCTATTTACTTTTGATTTGTCGGCGGCGAGCGAATTGTCGCGCCGACTGAAAAGGGAACTGCGTGAAGGTAAAGGTCTTTTACCACGACAAGTGTTTTGATGGGGCGTGTTCGGCGGCTCTTTTTGCGCGTTTTTACCAGGAACGAATTCGCGAGGACGTAGAGTTCATCTTCAGCGGCTTGCTGCACCGGGCCGGTGCGCTATTCGACGAGGCCGACTTTACCGGTGATGAGAACGCTATCGTCGATTTCAAGTATTCCAGCTCCCCGCAAATCACATGGTGGTTCGATCATCACGAGAGTGCATTCCTCACTCCGGGGGACGCCGAGCATTTCGAGCAGGACCAGAGTAATCGCAAGTTTTACGATCCCAGTTTCCGTTCGTGCACCAAGTTCCTGGCCACGGTTGCGGAGCAGCGCTTCGGGTTTAATCCAGCGCCGGTTGCGGAAGTGATCGAGTGGGCAGATATCATTGATGGCGCGCTCTATCCGAATGCGACCAGTGCGGTGGAGATGCGCGAACCGGCGATGAAGCTGACCATGGTCATCGAAACCGCACAGGACCCAGGCTTCGTTCCCAAACTTATCGGTCTGCTCGCCAAAGAGCCTCTGGCTTCAATTTTGGAGGAGCCTTTTGTAGCTCCGCTCCTGCCGCCTCTGATGGAACGGCATCAGCGCTCAATCGGCATCATGCGGGAGCGCACCGAGTTCAAGGATGGAACTATCTTTTTCGATGTCACGGACCATGACCTCGAAGGCTACAACAAGTTCATCCCGTATTACCTGCATCCCGCCTCCATCTACAGCGTCGGGTTGAGTAAGAGCAGCTTTAGAACAAAGGTTTCGGTGGGATCGAATCCGTGGGCGCAGGACGATCGCCTGGTCAACTTGGCCAAAATTTGTGAGCGGTACGGCGGCGGGGGCCATGCGCGTGTGGGAGCGATCTCATTTGATGTTAAGCAAGAAGAGGCGGCGCGCAAAGCTGCTCGCGACATCGTGGAAGAACTGCGGACAAGCGTGCGCAACAATGGAGCCTAGACGTGGGACATCTCGGGCGTGTTGTTGGATGGTACGGAGCTCTCCGGGAAATGCTCGACTCACTCATTATCCGAGTCTGCTTCATTCATCAGCTTGCCGCGCCTCAAGCAGGTGGTGGCCTTCCCATCCGATGAAAACTTAATTTCTCCGCTTTCGTCGGTGCATAACGCGTGTTGGCCTGCGGCGGAGGTCACGGGCTCGGCAGCAACCTTATAGTGCAGCCCGTCACATCCCGTTATCGCGTAGATGTAGCCCTCCTTCGTTCCGCCGGCTAAGGCCTTATCCACGGGGATCCCATTATTTTCGGGATTCTGGTCTGGCGCGAGGCTGGCTAATTCCGAAAGCGAGCAGGTGTATCCGCGCTCCGGATGCGCGGTATGAAAGCGGCTCTCCGCAGAGACAATCGCGCGCAACGAAAGGTTCGCCGTCGTTTCGTTCGCACTCCGTTGCTTCTTTTTGAGATCTTTAACCATGCCCTTGAGAAAGTCGGGATCGGCCAAAGGCATCCGAACGGACAATGCAATCTCATCCAGCTTCCAAATACCAGCCTCGGTCTTCATGAGAAAGGTCAGGCGTGGAACGAAAGGCAGCGTTTCCTGCCGGCCCTTGCGGTACATGCGGAACGCGAGGTCGATCTGGTTCTCGTCGCCAATTAGGTTGTCTTGTTCGACGGACACCTCAAACTTCTCCTGCGTTTGTGGGTTCTCGTTCATTAGCAATATCGGGCCGGTCTCGAATGTCTGGAAATTAGAGCCACCGGCATGAGCTTGCGCAGAGATCATGGCGACCTGCGCAAGAAAACCCGAGCCGTCGGGCATGTCGAGTTGCTGCAGTGCTTTTTTCGCGATGTCGGGAAGGTGCTTCTCGAGATGATTGGGAGTTGTACCCAAGAACATCTCCAGCAAAGCTTGCCGGGGTGATTGCGGCGGAGGAGGAGGCGGCGTCTGCGCTGGCTGTCCCCAAACTGTAAGGCTCAGGAGTAACAGTGAAATAGGAAGGGTTCGGCGCATAGATTGAACTCCATGACTGCTAAGTTGATCTAAGCATGACAAACGTCAGGTATACGCACCAGTCCAACTTCAGAGGGGATGTTACTTTCGGCTAAGTTCCGGATCACGGTAACACACGAAATTTGGTTTGTCCGTGACCTTCGCACGAAGTACATTGCAGGAAGTTACATGCCGCGCGTGCTGATCATAGGATACGGAAATCCGATGAAGTCGGATGATGGCTTGGGGTGGTATGTGGCCCAAGCGCTGTCGGTACAGATAGTTTCGCCGGACGTTAAGGTGATTTGCTCACAGCAGCTCACTCCTGAGAATTCGGAGGAAGCGAGCCGCGCGGAGCTGGTCGTCTTCATCGACGCAAGGGAAGGAGGCTCGGCCGGAGAAATCCACTGTGAAGCCATTCACCTGGATGCGGGTGGCTCGCGATCGTTCATTCACACCCACGATCTCTCTCCAGCTGCAATCCTGCAACTGGCGAACGACCTTTATGGGAAAGCTCCCCGGGGTTTCCTTGTCACCGTTTCGGGTCAAGAATTCCAGGACGGGGATTCTCTTTCTGAGCCCGTTAGTTCGGCATTGCCAAACGTAATCGCTCGCGTTAAAAAACTCATCTCAGAGGACTAGCTTGGGCGATGCCGTCCCGCCACGCGCGAAGCCGCGCACTTTGCTGACCGTTTCCCCAAGCCGAGTTCGGAACATGAACCAGGAGCCCGCAAAAACGTATCTGTACAATGAAATGGTGTTCCCCGACCAGCAAGGGCTGAAGGAGGCTAGTGAAGACTCTGTTCCTCCCAAGGAGCACCACCAGCACCTTCAGATTCGTGGTCTGGATCCCAAGCACAAGAAAGGCCTGCGTACCGTTGCGACCATTGAATTCAGCAAGGGAGTAGCTGCCGTTCTACTGGCGTTTGGGCTCCTCTCGCTTCTCCATAAAGATCTTTGGGATGTCGCCGATAGCCTCCTGCAATTCTTTCACATCAATCCCGATCATCACTTCGCTCAGGCTTTTCTTGATCTGGCGGATCGGGTAACAGATCGGCAACTTTGGGGCTTTGCCGGGGGCGCGTTCGCCTACTCGGCGATACGGTTCGTCGAAGCCTATGGCTTGTGGAGAACCCGAGTCTGGGCAGAGTGGTTGGCCATCTTGTCGGGATTGATCTATTTGCCTTACGAAATCCATGGTGTAATCCGTAAATCGACTCCCTTCCGCTGGAGCGTGATCGTTATCAACTTGGCCCTGGTCTCGTATGTGGCCTACGTTCGCTTCTCAGAGGAAAGGCGGCGCAGACAGACGAGGAGTGTCTAGTACTCCAGAGAAGGTCCGACCCGCGGTCAGATCTCTACCCGAATGCCCCTAGTGTAGGTACAGGTTTGCCTGTATTGCCGCTTACGAGCGCGCATTATCTACTGTTCGGACAACGCGAAGATCCGTCAGAGCCACTTCTCGCCCCGATTTACCATGTCCGGCACGTCGCAATGGGCAAGGTAAAGAGGGAAAGACTGTGGATCGACGCAGTTAAAATAGAAAACGAGAAGAGGAGAGCAAGAGATGAAGAATCTGATTGGGATGTTAGCAGTGATGCTGCTGGCTAGCGCGTTCGTCGTGGCCCAGAGCCAAGACACCAGCTCCAGCCAGTCGGCAGGCTCGACAAGCGGCCAGGGATCGAGCGCCAGCTCGCAATCCAGCCCGTCGTCAGCCGGACAGAGTTCCAGCAGCACATCATCCACCGACCAGAGCTCGACCGACCAGTCTGGTACTAAGAAAGCCAAAAAGCATCACAAGAAGAAAAGCTCCACCAGCAGCAGCGACTCCAGCATGAGCGGCAGCAGCTCCGGCAGCAACGACTCCAGCATGAGCGGCAGCAGCTCCGGCAGCAGCACCAGCCCGAGCAGCACGAGCCCGAGTGGCAGCTCAAGCGGCAGCGGCAGCAGCACGAATCCGCCATCCAACCCTCCTCAGCAGTAACACAACTCTGAGGCAACGCCCGGCACTGGGATTTAAACACCTGTGCCAGTTAGAATCAGAGCGAGGGCATTGAGCTCTCGCTCTTTTTCTTTGCGCGCGTTCTTTGCGTGGGCTTTCGGGTTGAGTGAGAGCGGCTTTCACTTTACGGTATTCACAAAGTTCTGCGCATCCGACCGGTGTCTTCCACCCACCCAGAGACTTTAGACAGATGCACGCGTGATCACCAAGCGGCTCGTGCCGTATAATCTTCAATAGTTCCACTTCATCTACAAACGGACCTCGGGCGACCCTACTCGCTCTTATCCACAAAGGAAGGATGGGAATGGCCACAACTGATGTATCGCTCCATGAGGCCTCTGGGCATCAGGAGCAGCAGCGCGTCACCAACGACATGAGTATCCAGGTCGCGACGGTGAACGGTTCCGGATCACAGAGTTCCAACACAGTTCTTCTCCGCAGCATTTTTCAGATGGGTGTACCCGTCTCCGGCAAGAATCTGTTCCCCTCCAATATTGCGGGACTGCCTACCTGGTACACCATCCGGGCCAATAAAGACGGCTACATTGCGCGCAAGAAGGAAATCGATTTCCTGGTGGCCATGAACCCGGAAACCGCGCAGGAAGACGTGAAGTCGCTCGCATCTGGCGCGGTTGTCGTATATGACGAGCCTCTCAATCTCAGCGCTATCCGGAACGACCTGATCTTCTACTCCGTGCCTTACGACAAGTTGGTTGCCCCGGTGTGTCCGGAGGCTAAGCTGCGCAAGTTAGTGCGCAACATGATTTACGTCGGCGTCGTGGCCAAGCTGCTGAACATTGAGACGGCCGAGGTAGAGAAAGCCATACGCAAGCAGTTCGCCTCGAAGGCCAAGGCCGCGAACCTGAACCTCGCAGCTGTACAGGCCGGCTTCGATTACGCCAGCGCCAACTTGCCGAAGCGCGACCCCTATTTCGTGAAGCGGATGGACAAGACTGCCGGCAAGATCATCATCGACGGCAATTCCGCAGCGGCACTGGGCTGCATGTTCGCCGGTGTAACGGTGGTCAGCTGGTATCCGATTACGCCGTCGTCGTCGCTTCCCGAGACGTTAATCGAATACATGAAGGAATACCGAATTCAGCCAGACGGCAAAGCTACTTTTGCCATCGTGCAAGCGGAGGATGAACTCGCCGCAATCGGTATGGTGATAGGAGCAGGCTGGGCTGGGGCTCGCGCGATGACAGCAACGGCTGGGCCTGGAATCTCACTGATGGCCGAATACGCCGGTTTGGCCTATTACACCGAAGTTCCCGGAGTGATCTGGGATATCCAGCGCGTAGGCCCATCTACGGGACTGCCTACACGGACGTCGCAAGGGGACATCCTCTCGACTGCGTTTCTTTCGCATGGGGACACGAAACATATCCTGCTGATTCCGTCATCGGTGGAAGAGTGCTACACGATGGCGGGCGAGGCTTTTGATTTAGCCGAACAATTCCAGACGCTCGTTTTCGTCATGTCGGATCTGGATCTCGGTATGAACAACTGGATGTCAGATCCATTCAAGTATCCGGAAAAGCCGTTGAATCGCGGTAAGGTTTTGGGCAGGGAAGAGCTTGATAAGCTGGGCGGATTTTCGCGCTATAAGGACGTGGACGGCGACGGCATTCCCTATCGCACGCTACCCGGAACCGATCATCCCGCGGCTGCGTATTTCGCTCGCGGAAGCGGTCACAACGAGAAGTCCCAGTACAGCGAACGTCCAGACGATTTCGAGCGCAACATGGAGCGCATTAACAGGAAATTCGAAACAGCGCGCTCATTCGTCCCGCGTCCGGAGATCGTTCAAACCGGCAAATCCAAGATAGGAATTATTGCTTACGGAACGTCTCATTGGGCGATCACCGAAGCTCGCGATCAGCTGCGCAAGGAATACCAGGTTGAAACGGATTACCTGCGGCTGCGCGCGTATCCGTTCACGCGCGAGGTGCACAACTTCATCGAGCAACACGATCGCGTATACGTAGTGGAGCAGAACCGGGATGCGCAGATGCTGAGCCTGCTGAAGCTCGACGCTCGCCCGGAACTCGTGACGCGCCTTCTGAGCGTGGCCCACATCCACGGGCTTCCGCTTGACGCGCGATCCGTCACCGACGAAATCATGACGATGGAGGGCAAGTAAAGATGGCGAGCACGCCGACCAGTACTCCGACGCCGAAGACCAACCGCATCGGCCTGCAGGTAATTGAATATCGTGGCGGCAAAACCACGCTGTGCGCCGGCTGCGGCCACAACGCCATCTCGGAGCGCATCATCGATGCCATGTACGAAATGGGTGTGAAGCCGGAGCGCGTAGCCAAATTGAGCGGCATCGGTTGCTCTTCCAAGAGCCCAGCCTATTTCATGAGTCGTTCGCATAGCTTTAACTCCGTCCATGGACGCATGCCTTCTCTCGCCACCGGGGCCATCCTGGCCAATCGAGACTTGATGGCCTTAGGGGTGAGTGGCGATGGTGATACGGCGTCGATCGGTATTGGACAATTCGTACATCTCATGCGGCGCAATCTGCCCATCATCTACATCATCGAGGATAATGGCGTATATGGGCTCACGAAGGGCCAGTTCTCGGCGACGGCTGACCTGGGATCGAAGCTCAAGAGTGGCGTGATCAACGACCTTCCCCCCATCGATACCTGCGCTATGGCCATCGAACTTGGTGCAACGTTCGTGGGACGCTCCTTCTCAGGGGACAAGAAACAGCTGCTCAGCATGCTGAAAGCTGCGATTGCGCATAAAGGCACCGTGATGCTGGATGTGGTTTCGCCCTGTGTCACCTTTAACGATCACGAGGGTTCCACGAAGTCGTACAAGTACATGAAAGATCACGAAGAGCCGCTGCATGACATTAACTTCGTTCCGTCGTTTGAGGAGATCAACATTGAATACGATCCCGGCACGACGTTCGACGTAACCATGCACGACGGCTCACGCTTGCGCTTGCACAAGCTGGAAGAGGATTACGATCCTACTAACCGCATTCACGCCGTGAAGCGACTGATGGAAGCTCACGAAAAGAACGAGGTGCTGACCGGCATTCTCTACGTCAATGCGCAGGCGCCGAGTTTTATCGACATGCTCAACATCACGGAAGAGCCCTTGGCGACCTTGCCGGAGTCAAAAGTGCGTCCCGGCCGGGAAGTGCTGGAGCAAGCGATGGAAGAATTGCGGTAGGGCGATTCTTGGCGCAATTCCAAAAGGTCGCGGAGAATGTTCGTTCCATTCACGATTAAGTTTGGGAATCGCTGATCCAGGTGCTTTTGTGGACCCGTTAGCTCAATTCAAGCAAATCCAAAAAGAAGGTTGGGCCAATTTCGCGCCCTTGGAGGCACTGACCACTCCAACGGCGGCACGCTTGGTGCGCTTCGCCAATATTCAATCGGGGCAGCGTTGTCTGGATGTTGGTTGTGGCACAGGTGTGGTCGCCATCACTGCGGCGCGGCTTGGCGCCAGAGTGAGTGCGGTGGACCTTACCCCGGAATTGCTTGCGCGTGCTCGCGAGAATGCAACCATAGCTGGCGTAAAGGTCGACTGGCATGAAGGAGACGCCGAACAACTGCCATACGGTGACGCCCAATTCGACGTGGTCGTGAGCCAGTTCGCCCACATTTTTGCACCGAGGCCCGGCGTGGTCACCGCCGAGATGCTGCGCGTCTTGAAACCTGGGGGCACGATCGCTTTCTCAACCTGGCCGCCGGAGCAACTGGTCGGACGCACGATGGCGCTGGGCGCCCGCTTCATGCCTCCGCCGCCACCCGGAGTCGAGCCTCCCAGCTTGTGGGGCACTCCTGAGGTGGTGCGGCAACGCCTCGGATCTGCGGTGAAAGACATTACCTTTGAAACCGACAGCATGCGGGTTCCTGCATTGAGCCCGCAACACCACCGGCTCAACGTGGAGCGTACCGCCGGACCCATGATCAAGTTAATCCAACAGCTGAGTGCCACGAACCCACAGGGGCTGGAAGCATTTCGCCAGGATTACGACAAGATCGTGGCGGAGTATCTTCACGACAACGTGGTGCAGCAGCAGTATTTACTCACGCGCGCCGTGAAATGCTGAGCAGTCGGTAACTGCCGACATTTCTTGTTTTCGCTATTAAACCTCACGGCTGTAGCTGCTTTCGTGTACTTTACATAATATCTGTTATCGGACATTGCTGATAACTCAACTGCAATGTGCCATATTTTGTCTGCTTGACAACCAGAGACTCCGGGTTGCACCATCCGGCCATCATGAAACGCCGCTTTCTTCTTTCCCCGCTGCTGTGCCTAGGTCTTCTACCCAGTTCACTAGCCCAAAATGCCTCGCCAACATCTTCCCCGAAGCGTCCGCCGATTGTGGGCGTTGCGCATATCGGGCTCCGCACCGATGACATTGCCGCTGCGCGCAAATTTTACGGCGGCGTCCTGGGATTTCAAGAGCCCTTCAGTCTCGACAAATTGCCTGAGGACGGAACCGGGCTTTTGCTGACATATTTCAAAGTAAACGATCACCAGTACATTGAAGTCTTTCCTGAGCTCAAGGATCCCAAGCAGGACCGTCTCTCGCACATATCGTTTGAGACCACCGACATCGACCAGCTTCACGCCTATTTGAAGGCTCAGGGCGTCAAAGTACCTGAGAAGCTCGAGCCCATGCAGGATGGGAACCGCGGGTTCGATGTCTTCGATCCTGATGGCCATGACGTGGAGTTCATTCAATACATGCCGGGTTCGATCCATAGCCGCAACTTTGGCAAATTTCTACCCGCCAGCCGGATCTCCCAACGCATGATTCATGTGGGGGTGGTTGTGAAAGACCGTGCGGCCGCCGACCATTTCTATAAAGATATTCTGGGCTTCCAGGAAACATGGCATGGCGGCATGGACGACAAGTCAACCGATTGGGTCGACATGCGGGTTCCGGACGGCACAGACTGGCTGGAGTACATGCTGAACGTTCAGAATCCCGATCCTAAGGAGCTCGGCGTGATGCACCACTTCGCCCTCGGAGTTCCCAGCGTGAATAGCAGTTATCAGGAACTCCTGAAGCATGACTTTAAGCCCGAAGAGAAGCCCGAGATTGGCCGAGACGGCAAGTGGCAATTGAATCTTTACGACCCCAACTTCACACGGGTGGAATTGATAGAACCCAAGCCGGTACAGAAGCCCTGCTGCTCGGAGATGAAGCAGTAAGGCGCATTGCAGATTGGAGATTGCCGGATGCAGATTTGGTCGCCGGTCAAAGTGTCCGCTTCCCTTCCGAGCGTTGATGATTTCCGATTTCACAGATCATTACAGATCATTAAGGAGCAATTGACCGCGCCGCATCCACTGCCAGCACAATTTTTGGATGAAACAGCGTTCCAGCCACTCGTGTAGCGATAGCGATCAGTTCTTTCTGGCTGGCGAACACCTTGACTTGCCGTGCCCGCGAGAGTTCCGGCAGATTGACTGGGCGTCCATTACGGATGAGCGCGACACTGGCTTCGCTTGCGGTGACGGATGGCATTCCCGGCAGCAACTTCCGCGGATGAACAAAGACTTCATGCAGCGGCTGAAGTTCGATAAGCGACGTGAGTCTCTCCAGACTGAGAGCGTCAGCCAGAGAGAATTCCGCGACTGCGGTCCTCCGCAAGGAGGCCAGGTGGGCGCCGCACCCCAGCCTCTGACCCAAATCATGTGCAACCGACCGCATGTAGGTACCGGAAGCAACGTGGGCGCGGAACGTGGCGTAAGCGCCGTCACACGCGGTGATCTCAAAGTCTTTAATCTCGACCTGAACGGGCTTGAGTTGCACCTCTTTATGTTTGCGAGCCAGCTTGTAAGCAGGAACTCCATGGATCTTTTTCGCTGAATAGGTCGGTGGTATCTGTTCGATCACGCCACGAAAATGAATCGCCAGTGACCTAAGCTCATCCAGTGATACTGACACCGGGTTTGCGGGGCCAGCTGGGTCGCCCTGTGCATCATAGGTGTCGGTGGCGAATCCGAAGCGGATTTGACCCTCGTATACTTTTTCGGACGCGTTGTAGAACTGCGCCAGGCGGGTGAAGCTGCCGAGGACGAGAGGAAGAACACCGGTAGCGAGTGGATCCAGGGTGCCGAGGTGGCCAACTGATTTCTGGTTAGCGATGCGCCGGACCCGATTGACCACGTCGTGCGAGGTCAGCCCAGCGGGCTTGTCGATAATGAGAACGCCGTTCAAGGAAATCCGATAAATGGCTGATTTGTAAGCTGGTGGTCGAACCGGCAGTACGGACCCGCAGCACACCATCTTACAAATTACCAAATTATCCGAACGAAATGATTCCTCTGCGAGATGATACACCGCGATTCAGTACGCCCTACGTGACGTACTTCATTATCGCTTTGAACATCCTGGTGTGGTTTTACGAGCTTATGCTTGGCGGACAAAGCCATCGTGCGCTCGACCGTTTCATCTACCAGTTCGGAGTCGTCCCCAGCTACGATCTCGCGGTGCTTTCCGGCGCCACGGAGCTAAGCCGGACGGCGGGTATTCTCCCCATCTTTACCTCCATGTTCCTGCACGGATCGTGGCTGCACATTATCGGCAACATGTGGGTGCTCTGGATCTTCGGCGACAACATCGAGGATTATTTAGGACACTTCAAGTACTTGTTGTTCTACTTCGCCAGCGGCTTGGGTGCCGGGCTTTTGCACATCCTGTTCAACTTGAATTCGCGTTTGCCTAGCGTGGGTGCGAGCGGCGCGATCGCTGGCGTGATGGGAGCCTATTTTGTCCTGTATCCGCGGGCGCGCGTTCTGACCATCGTGCCGCTGATTATCTTTTTCACCTTCTGGTGGCTGCCGGCATGGATTGTGCTGGGATACTGGTTCCTGGTGCAATTTTTGAGCGGAGCCGCCACGGCCATTGCAGCCACCAGCCAGACTACAGGCGGTGTCGCTTTCTGGGCGCATGTGGGTGGCTTTGCGGTGGGCATCCTGCTAATCAAGCTGGTCCCACCGCGTCCGCGGCGGTACAGCTACAGGTGAGTTCTGCAGCTGCGGCACTATCTGAATTGTTGGATGAACCAAAAAGATAGGAACGACGCCGGTTCTGGATTGGCACGTTCGTCGCTGCCTGCTCGATTGCCCAAGACTCGCTGGTTTCACAAGCTGTCGTTTCTCAGTTCCCTTGTTTGCCGTATACTTGCACCCCACGACTGTTGTGGGGGTGCTCCGTGAAAACAACAGCTTTTTGGCTGTGTCTTGTGGGCGTCTGCATTCCTTTGCTGGCTTCTGGCCAACGATCCCATTCTGCTGCGTCGGATAAATCGGTAGCCTTGGTCGACGCTGTCCTTCTTCCGGGCGAGTCTTTGATTTGGCCTATTCGTGCAGCTCTAATCCAGAATTACACGACTTGCACCAATTGCTTGATCAGACGTTGCCTCGTGGTCGGAGGCAAACTGAACGGCTATTGCCTGACAGGTGCACGAGGCGGCATTTGCCATGAGAGTTACGATCCGACCCACTGCCCTGCCGGAAA
>Ga0207657_10001070_pt1 | contig 28973 bp, 24 predicted proteins | sample KBSC33metaG_FD_184316 | JGI IMG/M metagenome (GOLD analysis project Ga0207657, IMG submission 184316) | Corn rhizosphere microbial communities from Kellogg Biological Station, Michigan, USA - KBS C3-3 metaG (SPAdes) (version 2) | ecosystem: Host-associated > Plants > Roots > Rhizosphere > Soil ...
CATTCCCGCTGCGGGTGAATTTCGCGGGCGGGGCGCGGACCTATCGCGATGCTGCGTCGCTCGGCCGCGATTTCGACCGGGTGTTCACGCCGAAGGTGAAACGCGCGGTGCTGGCGCAGCGGGCGGATCGCCTGTTCGTCCGCGACCTTGGCGCGATGGTCGGCGACGGCGAGCTATGGTTCCGCGAGACCTGCCCGAACGCCAGTTGCTCGCCGCCGGGACCGGTGCGGATCGTCGCGGTGAACCCGTGAGCCGCGCGGACCAGACCGAAATCGCGATGCGGATCGTGATCGAGCAGCCGGTGCCGGGCGTGCTCCACAGCCTGCAATCGAAGGACGGGCACCCGCTCGATCCCAAGAGGTCGGACAAGGGCGAGCCGCTGGCGTTCGACTTTCTCATCCGGTTCGCGCCGGGCCCGAAGTTCTTCGGCGACCAGGTCCGGCGCGAAGGGCCGGTGCGGCGGTTCGTCTATATCCGGATCGGCCAGTCCGCCGGCCAGCATGGATCGCCCTGGTCGCGGCGGATGAAGATCGACATCCACGACATCGACCCCGAGCTGCTCGAGCGCGCCGCGGAGAGCGGAGGCGCCGTCGAACTGAGGGTCAACGGAACGGCGAAGGACGGTACGCCGGAATGCGCCACCATTCGGCCGGTCGAGAAGCGTCTGGTTCCGAATCCCGCCCGTCCCTGAAATGTCGGCGCGATCCGTCAATTCGACCGTCCGCGCCGCGCTTCGCGGCGATGGCGGCGCGGCCGCATGAAAGGAGCCGCCCGGCGCTTGCTGCGCGTGGATTTGCGGAGCAAAGCACGAGGGGCCGGGATGACTCAGAACCGCTACGAAAACTCCGAGGATTCGCGCAAGGACCGCCGTTCGCTGGGCGCGATTCTGAAGAGCGCGGCGTCACAGCTGCTCCGGCTGGTTCCGGGGACGGTCCCGCTTCGGCGCGACCTTCGGGATTCGGCGTGGCTGTCCGAAGCCGACGCGGTCGTGGTGTCCTTCCCCAAGTCCGGGCGAACCTTCGTGCGGGCGATGCTCGCGCGGCTGTATCAGCGACGGTTCGGGATCGACGAGCGCGGACTGCTGGAATTCCCGATGCTGCGGCGCGCGCCGGCGGAAGCGCCGCGCGTGCTCTTCACCCATGCCGGCGATGCGATGCGGCCGCCGGAGGACATCCGCATCGACCCGTCCGACTATTCGCATGCGAAGCTGGTGCTGATCGCCCGGCACCCCGGCGATATCGCGGTGTCGCGCTATTTCCATCTCAAGCATCGCAGCCGCGACCCGGCGCGCCGCGAGCTGACCGAGCAGCCTCTCGAACGCTTCATATGGACCGATAGCGGCGGAATCCCTTCAATCGTAGCCTTCCTCAACCAGTTCGCGCGCGTGCCTGGCGTGACGATCATCCGCTACGCCGACTTCGTGAACGAGCCCGAGGTCGCGCTGCAGCGGCTGGCCAAGGCGATCGGGCTCGAGGTGACTCGCGAGGACATCGCCGATGCGGTGCAGTTCGCGAGCCTCCCCAATCTGAAGGCGCGCGAGAAGGAGGGCTATTTCACCTCGGCGCGGCTGAGGCCAAGCCGGCGCGGGGACGAGAAGTCGGGCAAGGTGCGCAGCGGAGCGGTCGGCGGCTATCGCGACCTGCCGGCGGACTCGGTGGCGAAGATCGACTCCTACGTGCGCGACAATCTCGACCGGAGCCTCGGCTATTCCTCGGTGCGCACGAGGACGGCTTCGCCGATGAGCAGGAACAAGAGGAAGGGCGCCCAGGCCGCGAAGAACGGCGGGTAGGCGCCGGCATTGCCCATCGCCAGGCTGAAATTGTCGGCGACGAAATAAGCGAAGCCGAGCGCCATCCCGAGGACCGCGCGCATCAGCACCTGCCCGGAGCGGGCGAGCCCGAAGGCGGCGACTGCGGCGAGCAACGGCATCAGAAGGGTCGAGAGCGGCCCGGAAAGCTTGTGGGCGAGGCCCGCGCGGGCCTCGTCGGTTGGCCTGCCGGCGGCCTCGAGCTCGACGATCCTGCGCTTCAGGGTCCAATAGTCGAGCACATTGGGGTCCACCTTGGCGATGGTGAACTGGCCAGGGGTCACTCCGGCGAGCGCTGCCATTTCGGGCAGGTGGCGCACGACATTCATGTTGGCGTCGTAGATCCGGACATTCCTTAGCAGCCAGCCGCCGCCCGCGGGATCGGGATTGGCGCGGTCGGCGGTGATCACGCGCTGCAGGACTCCTCCGCTGCGGACGTAGATCGCCGGTTCGTGAAGGGTCATGCGCGCGCCGCGTCCAGAGACAATGCGCGCGCGGACGTAATCGTTGCCCGAGAGCAGCCAGACGTTGCTGAGAATGCCGCTCGCGGGCGGGATCGGCTTGTAGCCGTTGTCCGACCAGGCATTCACGTGGCGCGCGCTGTTCACCACCACGCCCTCGTTGAACGCGAACAGGGCGCCGGCGATGACGATACTGGCGACGATCAGCGGCGCGAGGATCTGGTGCGCGGACAGGCCCGCGGCCTTCATCGCCACCACCTCGCTGTTCTGGTTGAGGCCGACGAACGCGATCAGAGTCCCGAGCAGCACCGAGAAGGGCAGGAAGCGCGAGACGAGGACGGGCAGCCGGAGCATTACATATTGCCAAAGCGCGGAATCGCCGTTGCCGGGAACCGCGAGAATCTTGCCCGCTTCGCCGAGCAGATCGAGCGTCATCAGGACGAGCACCAGCGCGAAGAGGACCGCGAGGCTGCGCGTGACGAACAGCTTCACCATATAGAATGCGAGCTGGCGCGACGGGAAGAATTTGAGGTTGATCATCCCTCGGTTGCCGGTTGCCTGGGCTTGGGAAGCATCCCGCGGACCAGCCTCGCGCCCTTGGCGAAGAAGCGCTCCAGCGCGCCGATCGGCTGTCCGCCCGGGCGGTGGGCGAGGACGTGGTACATCCAGAAGATCATCCCGGCGAAGAGGACGAGCGGCGTCCACAGCGCCAGGATCGGGTTGATCTGCCCGTTGGCTGCGGTCTGCTGACCATATTGGTTGACCTTGTGATAGGCGACCACGACCAGGATCGCGAGGAAGATGCCGAGCCCCGAGGTGCTGCGCTTGGGCGGGACGGCGAGCGAGACGGCGAGGAGCGGCAGGACCAGCATCATCAGCACCTCGACAAGGCGGAAGTTGAGATGCGCCTGCGCCTCGAGCTGCTGGTGGCGGGTCGCGGCGCCGTCGCCGTAGCCCATACGCCACAGCTCGTGGAGGTAGAGCTCGTCCGATTCCGAGCCGCCGCGGTGCCGGAACTGGTCGATCGCGGGGAGACTGATGGGAAGCGGGAAGCTTTCGAACGCGAGCGTCCGCGGGGTCGTGAATTTGGGCGAATCCTGGACGAGCCGGCCCTTGGTCAGGAGGAACTGGATGGTGTCAGGGTCGTCGGTCGACAGGAAGCGGCCGCCCTGCGCGGTCGCAACGACGGTCGTGCCCTTGCCGTCGTCGGTTTCGACGAAGATCCCGTGGAGCTCGGTGCCCTTCTTCTCGCTGCTTTCGATGCGCAAGGTAACGCGGCGGCCGAGCCGGTTGAACTCGCCGACCTTGATCGCTGCGCCGAGCGCGCCGGAGTTGAGGTCGAAGCGCAGGCTTTCGTAGCCGTACTCGGTGTAAGGCTGGAGATAGCCGACAATGCCCAGGTTGATGATCGCGAGCGGCACGGCATACCAATAAGGCACCCTCAGCAGCCGGCCGTAGCTGACCCCGATCCCGCGAAGCGCATCCAGCTCCGATGAAAGCGCGAGCTTCCTGAAGGCGAGCAGGATCCCGAGCATCAGGCCGATCGGGATTCCGAGCGAGAGATATTCTGGCAGGAGGTTGGCGAGCATCCGCCAGACGACGCTGACCGGGCCGCCCGCGTCGACCACGTACTGGAAAAGGCGGAGCATCTTGTCGAGGATGAGAAGCATCGCTGCGAGGACGAGGCAGCCGATCAGCGGCACCGCGATGGATTTCGCCAGATAGCGGTCGATCAGGCGCAGGCGGGGCAAAATCGCGGGCAAATTGAAGTCGTCCCACCACCATCATTTGGCCGCAAAGGCAGCCGAGATTCCGCACCCTATAGCGGACCGCCCAGTATATTCATGTTGAAAGTGCCGACAGAAAGCGAAGCGAGCAGCGCCGCGGGCCAGCCGTGCCCGGCGGACGGCTGCCCGAGCCTTGCGCACAAGCGGCCGCGGATCGCGCTCCTGTCCAACCCGAAGTCGACCGGTAACATCGCGCAGCTGCCGATGATCCGCGAATATTGCGATTCCCACCCCGACGTCTTCCACTACGAGGTCGAGGAGGTTGGGCAGATCGGCGATGCGATGCGAATCATCGCGCGGGTCCGGCCGAGCGTGCTGGTGATCAACGGCGGCGACGGGACGGTCCAGGCGACCCTGACCGAGCTCTACAACGGCGGGCATTTCGACGACGAGCCGCCCCCCGTCGCGGTGCTCCCGAGCGGCAAGACCAACCTCATCGCGCTCGACCTCGGAGCGCGGGGCGACCCGATCCAGACGCTCGAGCAATTGATCGCGCTCGCCCGAACCGACGAGCTCGAGAAATATACGGTCCCGCGGGAGCTCCTCGCGCTGCGCCGGCGCGGCACGGAGGACCGGCCGGTGATCGGCATGTTCCTTGGCGGTGCGGGCCTCGCCGACACGATGCTCTACTGCCGGCACAAAATCTATCCGCTGGGCCTTCCCAACAGCATCAGCCACGGCCTCACCGCGATCGCCTTCATCGCGCGGCTGCTGCTCAAGGTGAAGACGAGCTTCCTTCCGCCGCCGGCGGGACAGACGCATGTCGACATGCCGATGCGCGCGCGGATCTCGGGACGCTTCGCATTCCTGGCGGTGACGACTCTCGAGAAGCTGCTGCTGTCCACCAGCATCGGCGGCGACAGCCCGGGCCGGCTGAAGGTGGTTGCGATCGAGGAGAGCGCAGGAACGATCCTGCGCGCGCTCGCGGCCGCGATGACCGGAGGCTACAAGGGCAAGAAGATGCGCGGGATCCACTATGAGGAGGTGGACGAGGTGTCGATCGAGGGCGAGAGCTCGCACCTCATTCTGGACGGCGAGACCTTCCGCGCCGAGCCCGGCAATCCCATTCACCTGATGCCCGCGAACCCGCTGTCGTTCGTCAAGCTGGCGGCTTAGAACTGCGTTCATGTCCGGGCTTCGAAAGCTCGTCGCCGAGGAGCTGCGCTTGCCCGTCGACCCGCGCGTGAGCGCAGTCGCGGCGGCGATTGCGGGCAGGCACGGGGCGGCGAGCCGGGCGGTGCTCTTTTACGGGTCGTGCCTGCGCGAGAAGCAGCTCGACGGGCTGATGCTCGATTTCTACCTGATCGTTTCGGATTATCGGTCGGCCTATTCGAAACGGTGGCTGGCGGCGGCCAACCGGCTGATCCCGCCCAACGTGTTCTATTTCGAGATGCAAGGCCTGGCGTCCAAATATGCCGTGCTGAGCGAGGCGGATTTCGCGCACGAATGTTCGCCCGGGGCGTGGACGGTGTCGACCGCGGCGCGGTTCGCACAGCCGACGCGCCTGGTGTGGAGTTCGGACGAGGCAGCGGCCGGAAGAATAAGGGATATCGTCAGCCGCGCGGCGCCGACGCTGCTCGGCTGGACGCTGCCGCTGGTCGACCGGCGCGATGTTCCGGCCGCGTGGAAGCGCGCCTTCACCGAGACCTTCGGCGCCGAGCTGCGGGCCGAGCGGAAGGACCGGTCTGCCGCGATCGTCGATGCCGATCCCGAGCGCTACGAGCGGTTCGGCAAGGCGGCGCTCGAGCTTCTGCCCGGAACGCCGGGAAGCCGCCCCAGGGCGCTTCGCTGGTGGCGCTGGAAGAAGCGCCGCGGGAAGCTCTATTCGGTCGCGCGGCTGTCCAAGGCGAGCCTCACCTTCGCCGGCGGCGCGGATTATATCGCATGGAAGATCAACCGCCACGCGGGGACGGACATCCGGCTGAAGCCCTGGCAGCAGCGGCACCCGCTGCTTGCGGCGCTGACGCTGCTGCCGAAGCTGATCCGGTCGGGGGCGGTGCGGTGATTCAATCGAAGCGGTGACGCCTCATTCTCCCCTCCCTGGAAGGGAGGGGTTGGGGGTGGGTGCCGCTGAGGCACTCGGCGGCGCGCTCCACGATCGCAATGATTACCCCATCGGGATTTTCGATCACTTCGTTGTTCCAGATGCGCATCACCGACCAGCCTTCCTGCTGAAGGAAAGCATCACGGTGCTGATCCCGCGTGGACTCTGCATGCTGACTGCCGTCCAGTTCAACGATCAACTTTGCCTCACGACACGCAAAGTCTGCCGTGAACGGGCCGATTGGGAGTTGCCGAGTGAACTTGGGTGGATAGCGCGAGATGAGGCGCCAGAGTTGGCGTTCCTGCTTGGTCGCGTTCTTTCGGAGTGCGCGTGCGCGGCGAGTGTGGTCGTAAGGAACGCGCCGACTCATGCTCGAAGCCTATCGTTATTGCGCGCTTCGCGCACCCACCCCTAACCCCTCCCTTCCAGGGAGGGGAATTTACGCCTTCGCAGCGGTCCTTGGCGGTTCGCTGGCGTTTCGGGCGAGGGCGGCGGCGACGGCGCTGGCCAGGGCGCCGACGGTGAAGGGCTTGCGCAGCAGCTCGTTGCGGCGGAGGTCGTCGCTTTCGCCTTCGCCGACATAGCCGGTGACGAACAGCACGGCGAAGTCGCGCGGTGAGGTTTCCTTGAGGTGACGGATGAGCTCGGGGCCGGTCATCTCGGGCATGATGACGTCGCTGATGACGAGGTCGAACTCCTGGGCCCGGAACAGCTCGATCGCTTCGGCGCCACCGCCGCAGGCGACCGGTTCGTAATCGAGGTCCTCGAGCGCTCCCACGGTCGCGGTGCGCACCCGCGGATCGTCCTCGACGAGAAGAATGCGGGCGCCGGCGACGTGGACCGCGGCGTCCTCGCGCCGCTGGGCAGCCGGATGGACGCGGACCGCGGCCTTTTCGGTGCGCGGCAGATAGATGGAGACGGTCGTCCCGCGCCCGACCTGGCTTTCGATCCCGACCTCGCCGCCTGACTGGTGCGCGAACCCGAAAATCTGCGAGAGGCCGAGCCCGGTGCCCTTGCCGACGGGCTTGGTGGTGAAGAAGGGCTCGAAGGCTCGGTCGATGACCTCGGGCGGCATTCCGCAGCCGGTGTCGGTGACGCTGATCTTCACATATTCGCCGGGGCGGACGTCGCCGACCTCGTTGGCCGCCAGGCGGACGTTCTCGGTCGCGATGCGCATCAGCCCTTCGCCGTCCATCGCGTCGCGCGCGTTGACCGCGAGGTTGACGATCGCGTTCTCGAGCTGGTGGGGGTCGACGTAGATCGGCCAGGCGTCGCGCGACGGATCGACCTCGATCCGGATGCGCTCGCCGAGCGTCCGGTCGAGGAGGTCGGACATTCCGCGGATGAGGTCGGTCGAATCGACGCGCTCGGGAAGCAGCGGCTCCGAGCGGGCGAATGACAGCAAGCGGCGGGTCAGGGCGGCGGCGCGGGTCGCGCCCTCCATCGCATTGTTGAGGTGGATCATGATCTCGCGCCGGGGACCATTCAGCCGCCTCAGGGCCAGGTCGATGCCACCCACCACCACGGCGAGCATGTTGTTGAAGTCGTGCGCGATCCCGCCGGTGAGCTGTCCGACCGCCTCCATTTTCTGGACCTGGCGGAGCTGGGCCTCGGCGGCCTCGCGCTCCTGCGCCTCGGCCTTGAGCGCCTGGTTGGCCTCCCACAGCTCCTGGGTCCGGTCGCGCACCGCGAGCTCGAGCGCCTCGGCGCGCTCGCCCTCGCTCTCGGCCAGCCTTCGCGCGAGCGCGTTCTGGCGGAGCGCAGCGACCGAAACGACCGCAAGGAAGATCGCGCCCAGGCCGACGAGGATTCCGAGCCAGCTCAGATAATCGGTGAGCTGGTCCGCCTGGTCGGAGAAGAATTGGCTCTGCTGAATCCGGGTCCGAAGGGAATCGCGTTCGGCGCGGATGATGAACTCGAGCTCGGTGTCCAGGTCGTGCCCGGTGGGTGTCTTCGCTGCCTGGTAGAAATAACGGATTCCGGCATCGCCCTGTTTCGCGAGCGCCGCACGGACAGCCAGGGACAGCTCCTGATTCCGCTGCGCGTAGAGCTGCTGCACCCTGGAGATGCGCTGCATCTGCTCCGGGCTGCCGCGCAAAAGCTCCTGGAGCTGGCCGATCTGATAGCCCGCCGACTGCCAGTAAGTGGCGTAAACCCGTCCCGTCTTCTCGTCTTCGTCGAGGACGAATCGGGCCAGTGCGGCTTCGGCGTGGGAGATGTTGGCGCTGGCATTTCGGACGACGAGCGCGACTTCGTAGGAATGGCGCTCCGCATCGAGCGCCTTCTCGCGCGCGTCGTTGGCGAACTTTACGAGGAATACCATGGCGACGAGGATCAGCGCCGCCGCGAGACCCGCGGCTGCCGCCCCGCCTCTTCGCCAGTCGAAGCGGACCTCGTCCTCTGCCCCGTCCCCTAACATTCCGCCACTTTAGTCGTGTTAACTATTTCGGGAAAGCCAAAGGTTCCCTGCGGAATCTTCAGTCTATACAGCCTGTTGCACGGCCTGCCGCAGCGAACATGCCGAGGATTTCGCCGACCTGGCTTTCGCTGTGGAGCGCGCAGAGCGAGCAGCGCAGGAGCGTCATCCCGGCGGGCGTCGCCGGCGGGCGCGCGAGGTTCACGTAGAGGCCCTCGTGGAGCAGAGCCTCCCACATCGCGGCGCCGGTCTCGAGGTCGGGCATGATGACGGCGATGATCGCGGACTGGGGCTCTTCGGTGCCGAGCGTGAAGCCGAGCTGGCGAAGGCCCGCGTGGAGGCGCTTGCTGTTCTCCCAGAGGTGTTCGCGCTTGTCGGCGCTGTCCATGAGCTTGCGGATGGAAGTCGCGGCGGTGGCGACGACCGAGGGCGGGAGCGAGGCGGTGAAGACGTAGGGGCGGCAGACCAGCCGCAGGATCTCGAACTTGGGGTGGTTGGAGACGCAGAAGCCGCCGACGGTCCCGACGGACTTGGAGAAAGTGCCGATGATGAAATCGACGTCGCCAATCACGCCCTGCGCCTCGGCGACGCCGCGGCCGTGCTCGCCGATGAAGCCCATCGAATGGGCCTCGTCGACCAGCACCATCGCGCCATTCTCCTTCGAGACGGCGACCATTTCCCTGAGCGGCGCGACATCACCGAGCATCGAATAGACGCCTTCGAGGACGACCAGCTTGCCGGCTTCCGGCGGAAGCCGCTTCAGGCGTTTCTCGAGCGCTTCGATGTCGTTGTGGCGGAAGGGCACGATCTGGGCGTTGCCGAGCGCGCAGCCGTCGTAGATCGAGGCGTGGCTGTCGATGTCGAGGATGATGTAGTCATCCTTGCCCGCGATGGTGGAGATCACGCCGAGGTTCGCCTGGTAGCCGGTCGAGAAGACCATGGCATGGTCCATGGCGTAGAAGTCCTTGAGCGCCTGCTCGACCGCCTTGTGGCCGGAGTAGGTGCCGTTGAGGACGCGGCTTCCGGTGGTGCCCGAGCCGAATTCGTCGAGCGCCTGCTTGCCCGCCGCGACGACGTCGGGGTCGAAGGTCATCCCCATGTAATTGTAGGTGCCGAGCAGGATGGTGCGCTTGCCGTTGCAGATCGCGACGGTCGGGCTTTCGACCTTCTCCATCACCAGGTTGAACGGGTCCGTGAGCCCGGTTTCGAGGAGGGCCTCGCGCTGCTCGATCAGCGGGTCGAACTTGGAAAAGAGGTCGGTCATCGAGCCCTACCGATCAGGCTGAGCTTGTCGAAGCCCTGTCCTGTGTTCGCGCCCGAAGGGAAGGGCAGCCCTTCGACAGGCTCAGGGCAGTCGGCAGTGTAGGTCACGCCTTCAGCCGCACCAGCGCATCGACGAGCTGGCCGACGGTCTCGATTTCAGACTGCATGTTCATCGTGATGATGACGTCGAACTCGTCCTCGACGTTGGCGACGAAGTCGAGGACGGTAAGGCTGTCCCATTCGAGGTCCTGAGCGAAGCGCGTGGCCTCGGTCACCGCGATGCCCTTTTTGTTGTGGGCCTCGATGAGCTCGGCGGTTTTGGCGTAAATCTGCTGGCGGTCGGACATGGCTCGCGCTCGTTAGTGGTCCGTCCGAGCTTAAGCAACGCAATCGGGCGCGAATGCGGCGGCGAAAGGGCGGCCAGAGGCTAGTCTCGAATGTCTGCAAGGAATGGAAAGCTGCAGAGGCCAACCGTCCTTCCCAACATTGCAGCGATGTAATTTGCCGCGGCCCGGCCGCTTTGGCAGGGAGGCGGCCTTGTGTCTCGTGTAACGTAATACTATCACGCGGCCTGAACGCAGTCTCTCAAACGCCGTGTTTCCGAAATTCGGAGATCGATGACCTTTCATCCTGATCGGAGGCTGTCCCTCGCGCTCCTTGCGCCCTTCCTGACGACGGCGTGCGTCGTTGGGCCGAACTTCAAATCGCCACCCCCGCCGGGCGTCTCCGGCTACACTTCCAATCCCCCGCAAGCGACCGAAGCCACCCCAGGCGTTCCCGGCGGTCAAGCACAGCATTTCGTCAGCGGCGGCGACCTCCCGGCACAATGGTGGACCTTGTTCCACTCGAAGCCGCTCAACGATTTGATCGAGAAAGCGCTTGCGAACAATGCGGACCTGAAAGCGGCGCAGGCGGCCATTCTGGTCGCCCACGAAACCACGCAAGCGCAGCGCGGCGCCTATGCTCCGCAAGTCAGCCTCGGTCCGACGATCACCCGCGAGAAGGATCCGTCGAAAACCCTCGCTCCAGTGCCGGCGAACAACGCATTTTCCTATTCGCTGATCACACCCCAGGTCAGCGTGTCCTACGTGCCGGACGTGTTCGGGCTGAACAAGCGGACGGTCGAAGCGGCGGCCGCGAACGAGCAAGCGACGCGCTATCAGATGATCGCAACGCACATCACCTTGAGCGCCAACGTCGCCTTGGCCGCGATCCAGGAAGCGTCGATCGAGGATCAGATCGAAGCGACCAATGAGCTGGTCGGGATCAACCGCCAGATCCTCAGCCTGCTGCAATATCAAAAGTCCAAGGGCTATATCGGCGGTTCCGACGTCGAGGCGCAGCAGACCCAGCTCGCCCAGCTCGAGGCGACGCTGCCGCCGCTTTTGAAGCAGCGCGATCAGCAGAACAACGCCATCGCCGTCCTGACGGGGCAATATCCCGGGCAGGCCCCGCCGGAGCGGTTCACGCTGGCGAGCCTCACCCTTCCTTCCGACCTGCCGCTCAGCCTGCCCTCGACGCTGGTCGAGCAGCGCCCCGACGTGCTCCAGGCCCAGGCGAATCTGCACGCGGCAAGCGCCCAGGTGGGGATCGCGACCGCGGCGCGGCTCCCGAACATCACGCTCAGCGCGAATGCCGGAAGCAACGCGCTGGCAATCGGGCAATTGTTCGGGCCGGGCACCGGCTTCTGGAACATCGGCGCCGGGCTCCTCGCCCCAATATTCGACGGAGGGACATTGCTGCATCAACAACGGGCCGCCCGGGCGGCATACCAGCAGTCCGCGGAGCAATATCGCGGAACCGTGCTCACCGCGTTCCAGAACGTTGCGGACACCTTGGCCGCGCTCGAGCATGACGCGGAAACACTCAAGGCGACGGCAAAGGCGGCCGACTCCGCAAAGGCCAGCCTCGACCTGTCGCGGCTCCAGTACAAGGACGGATACGCCGCTTACCTCGCCGTTCTGAATGCCGATCAGGCCTATCAGCAGGCTCGGCTCAGCCTCGTCCAGGCCGAAGCCGATCGCTTCACCGACACCGCCGCGCTGTTCCAGGCGCTCGGCGGCGGCTGGTGGAATCGCCCGGAACTGATGAGCGCCTCCAATGCGCGCTAGGTGGTCGAGGTTCGGGGCCGCATTCGCAGCGCTCGCGCTGGCATTCGTGGCCGGCTGCTCCTCCTCGCCCGATGAGAGTAGCGCGACCCCCGTCATCCCGAATGTCCGCCTGACGAAGGCGCAGCTGTCGCACATCAGCCTCTACACGATCGCGCCCGTCGGCTACCGGCAGAGGATCGAGGCGCCGGGCACCGTCGACTTCGACAACGATCAGGCCACCTCCGTCGTCTCGCCGTTCACGGGGCCGGTGACCCGGATCTTCGCCGCGCTCGGTCAGCCGGTTGCGAAGGGACAGCCGCTCGCTCTGGTCCAGTCGGCCGACTATGCCGCCGCGATCGGCGCCTATCGCAAGGCTGCCGTCACTGCCGTCAATGCGCGAAGGCTCGCCACCGCCGACCGCGACCTTGCCGCGCACGACGGAATTTCCGAACGCGAAGCTGCCCAGGCCCAGACCGACGCCGCGAGTGCAGACGCCGACCGTGATGCGGCCTTCCAGACCCTGATATCGATGGGCGTGGATCGCGGCACGATCGCAAGGGCGATGTCGGGCAACCCGGCGGCCGGTGTCTCCGGAGTCATTCGCGCTCCGGTGTCCGGTATCGTGGTCGACAAGCAGGTCACGCCCGGCCAGCTTCTGCAGGCCGGCTCCTCCGCCGCGTTCACCGTCGCCAATCTCTCGCAGGTCTGGGTGCTCGCCGAAATTGCGCCCCAAGATTTGGCTTCGGTCACTGTCGGCAGCGCGGCGACGATCGACCCGGGGAACGGAACCGGCCCCTTCCACGGCACTGTCCAGAATATCGGCGCCGCCGTCGATCCCAACACGCGCGCCATTGTCGCCAGGATCGTCGTTCCCAATCCCGGCGGCCTTCTCAAGAAGCAGATGTTCGTCGACGTCTCGATCGAATCCGGACGAGTCAGCACGGGCCTTCTCGTTCCCGTTTCCGCGGTGCTTCGCGACGACCAGAATCTCCCGTTCGTTTATGTCGCCTTGCCCGGCGGCAGCTTTGCGCGGCGCCACGTCACGCTCGGCTATCGTGACAGCCAGAACTACGACGTGACCAGCGGCCTTGCGAGCGGCGACAGGATCGTCTCGAACGGCGCGCTCTTCCTCCAGTTCATGCAGAGCCAATGAACGAGGATCCGCCGGCCGAAGGCCAAGGCGCGCCGGCGAAAACCGGCTCCAACTTCATCAACCGGATCGTCGCGCTCAGCCTCGAGCAGCGGATCCTCGTCGCATTCCTGACCCTGTTGCTGATCGGTGCGGGAATCCGCGCCTGGGAGCGGCTGCCGGTCGACGCCTATCCCGATTTGTCGCCGCCGATGGTCTCGATCACTGCCCAATGGCCGGGCCATTCGGCGGAGGAGGTCGAGCGCCTCATCACGGTTCCCATCGAGCGCGAGATGAACGGCATTCCGAAGGAGGACAATCTTCGCTCGGTCTCGCTCTATGCGCTCTCCGCGGTCGACATTACGTTCGACCAGGACACCGACCGGAATTTTGCTCGGCAGCAGGTCTTCAATCGCCTGGGCGATCTCGATTTGCCAGGCGGAGTGACGCCCGACGTCGAGCCGCTGACCTCGCCGTCGGGGCTGATCTACCGCTACACGCTGCAGAGCCCCGACCGCTCGCCGACCGAGCTCAAGACGTTCGAGGACTGGACGGTCGAGCCGCAATATCGGTCCGTACCCGGGGTGGCCGACGATTCCGGCTTCGGCGGTGGCTCGCTGCAATATCAGGTGCAGCTCGACCAATATCGCCTCGCCGGAGCGGGGCTTTCGCCGCAGCAGGTCGAAGCGGCGCTCGGCGCCAACAACGGAAACGGCGGCGGCGGATTCTACTCCGAAGGCGGGCAATTCTACTACGTCCGCGGCCTCGGCCGCCTGTCGACGATCGACGACATCGGCAACGTCGTCGTCGCCATGCACGACGGCATCCCGACCCTGGTCAAGGATGTCGGGCGGGTCACGCTCGGAATCGCCCCCCGCCTCGGCCAGTTCGGGATCAACAAACAGAACGACGCGGTCGAAGGCGTCATCATGCTGCGCACCGGCGAGAAGACGCAGGACGTGCTGAAAGGCGTCGAAGCGAAGACTCAGGAGCTCAACACCAGCATCCTTCCGAAGGACGTCAAGGTCGTTCCCTTCTACGACCGCTCCGACCTCGTCCACGAGACGGTCGTCACCGTCCAGAACAACCTGCTTCGCGGCATGCTGCTGGTCGTCGTGGTCCTGATCTTCTTCCTCTACGACGTCCGCTCGGGCCTGATTGTCGCCGTCACGATCCCGCTCTCGTTGCTGTTCGCCTTCGCCTGCCTCGACCTGCAGAACGCGTCGGCGAACCTGCTTTCGATCGGCGCGATCGATTTCGGGATCCTCGTCGACGCCGCGGTCATCATGGTGGAGAATATCTACCGGCGCCTCGCCGAGAGCGACGAGGGGCCCGACAAAGTCGTGGCCATCATCCGCGATGCTGCTGCCGAGGTCGATCGCCCGCTCTTCTATTCGGTCGTGGTGATCGTGGTCAGCTTCCTGCCGATCTACGTCCTGTCGGGTCCCTCCGGAGTGCTGTTCAAGCCGATGGCCGACACGATGATCTTCGCGCTCATCGGCTCGCTCATCGTCACGCTGACATTGCTTCCGGTGCTCTGTTCCTGGCTGATGCGGAGCGGAGTCCGCGAGCGCCGCAACGCCATCTTCGAGCGCATCAAGTCGTCCTACACGCGCGGCCTCGACCATTGCCTTGCCCGGCCGCGGGTTACGATCGGCGTCTCCGCGCTGCTGCTGCTCGCCTCGTTGCTTCTCTCGGCCGATGTCGGCGCCGAATTCATGCCCCATCTCGACGAAGGTGCGCTGTGGGTTCGAGCGACGATGCCCTATACCATCTCCTTCGATGAATCGGCGAAGATCGTGCCGCAGATCCGCGCGATCATCGCCTCGTTCCCGGAGGTGACGGTTGTCGGATCGGAGCATGGCCGGCCCGACGATGGCACGGACGCAACGGGTTTCTTCAACGCCGAATTCTTTGTCGGCCTGAAGCCTTATTCCAAGTGGCATGGGGCCATCCGCACCAAGCCGCAGCTGATCGCCGCGATCGACAGGAAGCTCGAAACCTTTCCCGGTATCACCTTCAACTACACGCAGCCCGCCGAAGACGCGGTCGACGAAGCCGAAACGGGCCTCAAAAGCGCGCTCGCCGTGAAAATCTTCGGCTCGGACCTCAACGTGCTCGAGCAGAAGGGCAAGGCGATCAAGCAGGTGCTCGAGCATGTCCGCGGAATCCGCGACGTCACTTTGGTCCAGGAGCTCGGCCAGCCCAGCCTGTCGATCCAGATCGATCGCTCGAAAATCGCCCGCTACGGGATCAACGTCGACGACATCAACAGTCTCATCCAGACCGCCATCGGCGGCGACGTCGCGACCCAGGTCGTTCAGCAGGAAAAGGAGTTCGACCTCGTCGTCCGCCTCGAGGGCCGGTATCGCAACGATCCGGTCGCCATCGGCAACATCCTGGTCGCAACGCCGGACGGCCAGCACATCCCCTTGAAGGAACTCGCCGACATCAGCGTCGGCAACGGCGCTTCCTTCATCTATCGCGAGGACAACAGCCGCTTCATCGGCGTGCAATTCTCGGTCGAAGGCCGCGACCTCGCCGGAGCGGTCGAGGACGCGATGGCGCAGGTCTCGCGGAAGGTCCGGCTGCCCCAGGGCTACCGCGCCGACTGGGGCGGCGAGTATAGCGAGTACACCGCGTCGCGTGCGCAGCTGATGGCGATCGTCCCCCTGACGCTGCTTCTGATCTTCCTCTTGCTCTTCTTCCTCTATCGGAACTTCAAGTTCCCCGCGATCGCGCTGATCGGCGTCCTGATGTCGGCGCCGGTCGGCGGAATCGTCGCGCTGTGGCTCACCGGCAATCCCTTCTCCGTCTCGTCGGGAATCGGCTTCCTCGCCCTCTTCGGAGTCTCGGTGCAGACCGCGCTGGTCTATATCTCCTACGTCAATGAGCTGCGCCTCGCCGGAACGCCGCTCAGCGAAGCGATCCGCGAGGCGGCCATCCTGCGCCTGCGCCCGATCATGATGACTGCACTCGTCGCCGCGCTCGGGCTCCTCCCCGCGGCGCTCGCCACCGGTGTCGGGACCGACACGCAGCGCCCGTTTGCGGTGGTCATCGTCGGCGGACTGATCACCTGCCTCGCGATCGTGATCTTCCTCATGCCAGCGCTCTACACAATGGTTGCGCGGGAGGGTGACCACCTCGAAGTCTAGATGGCTGGAATGGGTCGAAAGCCGGCAGTCGCTTCCCCCTAGAGCCAGGCTTGGGCCTTATACCAATGGGCGGTTTCCCTGAGGCCCTGTTCGGTCGCGATCTCAGGCCGCCACAGGTCCGCCGGAGCGGCGCGCTTGGGCTCGACGACCCAGTTGCGGTGGGAGAAATAGGCGGCGCGGTCGACCGTGAGCTTGGCCTTTTCGCGGCGGAAGAGCTGGTCGGCGCGCGCGGCGAGGCGCAGCAGCATACCGGGGGAGGACACAATCGCGGGCTTTGTGCCCATCGCGGCTCCGAGCGCGCGGGCGAACTCGCGGTGGGTCCAGCCGTTCGGCTTGCCGTCGTCGGGCTCGATCAGGATCGTCGAGGGTGCCTGCGGATCGGCGAGGGCGAGCAGCAGGCGCGCAAGGTCGTCGACATGGATGAGCGAGACCCGGCCCTTGGGCGGCATCAGCATCACTCCGAGCCTGGCCATCCGGAACAATTCGAGGGTCTCGCGGTCGCCGGGGCCGTAGACCGCGGGCGGACGGACGATCGCCCAGTCGAGTCCCGAGCCGTGGACCAGGCCTTCGGCCTTCGCCTTGGACGCGCCGTAGAGCGACAGGTTGGGCTCGCGCGCAGCGAGCGATGAGACATGGACGAAGCGGCGCACTCCGCCCGCGGTCGCTGCCGCGAGCATCGCCAGCGTGCCCTCGACATTGCCCTTCTCGAAGGCGGCGGCCCCCTGGGCGCTGATCACTCCGGCAACGTGGATCACCGCGTCGGCTTCATCGACGAGGCGCTCGAGCGCGGCGCGGTCGTGGAGGTCGCCGGAAATCCAGCTGACCCGCTCGCGTGGCGGCTGGTCGCGGCGGGTGAGGGCGATCACTTCGTGACCGGCGGCGAGGGCGGCGTCGACGAGGTGCGAGCCGACGAAGCCCGTGCCGCCCGTCACCGCGATCCTCATAGCGGGGACCACGACCTTTCGTCGGCCGCGTCCGCGACCTCCTGAGCGGCGCTGCCGAGACGCTCGATGATCGTGTCGAGCAAGGATTCGAGGCCTTCCTCCAGCGGCGCCGAAACCGGGAAGACGCGCGCGCCCGACTCTTTTTCGAGCGCCTTGGCGATCTTGGCCCGCTGCTTGTCGCCCAGGAGGTCGACCTTGGTCAGCGCGATCAGCTCGGTCTTGCCCGTGAGGCCCGCGCCATAGCCTTCGAGCTCGCCGCGGACGATGCGCCAGGCATCGACCGGGTCCTCGCCCGAGCCATCGACGAGGTGGAGGAGCAGGCGCGTACGCTCGACATGGCCGAGGAAGCGGTCGCCGATGCCGGCGCCCTCGGCCGCGCCCTCGATCAGGCCGGGGATGTCGGCGAGCACGAACTCGCGGCCCTTGTGGCGGACGACGCCGAGCTGCGGCCGGAGCGTGGTGAAGGGATAGTCGCCGACCTTCGCCGCCGCATTGGTGACCGAGTTGAGGAAGGTCGACTTGCCGGCATTGGGCAAGCCCAGCAGGCCGACGTCGGCGAGCAATTTGAGCCGAAGCCAGAGCCACAGCTCCTCGCCTGGAATGCCGGTCTGGTGCTGGCGCGGGGCGCGGTTGGTGGAGGTCTTGTAGCTGGCGTTGCCGCGGCCGCCCATGCCGCCCTGGAGCAGGACTACGCGCTGGCCCTCGACCGTGAGGTCGGCGAGCAGGGTGCGCTCTTCGTCGTCGGCGAGGATCTGGGTGCCGACGGGGACCTTGATGACGAGGTCCGCTCCGCCCGCGCCGGTGCGGTTGGAGCCTGCGCCGCCCTTGCCGCGCGGCGCGCGGAAATGCTGGGTGTAGCGGAAGTCGATCAGCGTATTGAGGCCGGCGACCGCCTCGAAGACGATGTCGCCGCCCTTGCCCCCGTCACCGCCGTCGGGCCCGCCGAACTCGATGAACTTCTCGCGCCGGAAGCTGACGGCGCCCGGGCCGCCGGCGCCGGACTTCACGTAGATCTTGGCCTGGTCGAGGAAGTGCATCGGGAGCGCGGGTTAGGCGATGTCGGCGATAAGTGGAACCTCAGCGGCTTTCGAGGCGCGCCAGGAGCCGCTGGTCGAGCTTGGCGCGTTCGCGCGCAACGGTGCCGAGGATTTGCCGGCGAAGCTGTTGAAACCGTGGATCGGCATTCAATCCCCGAAGCGCGGGATCGTTGTTCAGGTCGACCTGCAACACCGGCGGCTGGGGAAGCCAGCGGCGGTTGATCGCGCTTGCGAGCAGTGAGATCGCCTCGTCCTTCCGCCCTTGAATGGCGAAAACTCGCGCGAGATTGACCGAGCTTGCCGGCGCGCCGCCCTTGAGCTGGTCCTTCGCTTCGGATTCGGCGGCCGAGAGAAGCGCCGACGCTTGCTGCGGGTGCCCGTTTTGCTGCAGCGCAACGGCAATCAGCGGAGCGGAAAGGACGAAATGGTCCGGCGCATCTTCGGCCGAAAGGGCCGAGACCTCCTGCGGCGACATTCCAAGGGACAGGTACAGGTCGGCCAGCTTCTTGCCGCGCCCCGCGAGGAGGTAGACCCGCGCCGCATTCTCGGTCAGCGGCTGAAGCTTGAAGAAGGTCCTCGCATCCATGTGATGCGATTCCATCATGTCGAGGCCCTTGGGGTCGTTACGCCAGAGATAAGGTCCGAAGTCGGGTCCGCCGCCGACCTTTGCCGCGGCGTCGGGAAGGCCAAGTTGTTGCAACACCGCCCAGGTCGTCCCCCCAATTCCGGGGCCCGACGAACCGTGGCTACTTTCGAGATATTTGAGTCCCAGATTGGCAGCCGTTGCGAGATTGCCCGCGCGATATGCCTGGTCGACCTGGATGGCCGCCCCGAGATAGGCGGCGCCGACGCGGTTCTCCTGCTCGATGAGCGCCTGGATGCCGTCGTTGTCCCCGCTTTGCCGAAGCGCCTCGTAAAGGTTGACGACGGCGGGCCAGAAGAAGGGCTCGATTTCAACCGAGCGGCGAACCGCCGCAATCTGCTCCGTCGTCCGGCCGAGGTCATGGAGGGCTCCGCCGAGCCAGTTCCATGCTTCGAAATCGCTCGGATCGAGCTCGACGGCGCGCTGCAACTCCGCGAGCGCGACCGGACCTTTGAGGTTGAGGGCGAATGCCAGCGCCGAATGAGCCGCGGCAAGGTTGGGAGCGAGGTCGAGCGCCTTGCGCGCATAGGCTTCCGAATTGTCGGTGGTCTGCCAGTCCTTCTGCGACGGCAGCGCCATTCGATCCGCGATCGCCAACGTGGCCCATCCGGGAGCGAAGTTCGGGTCCATCTTGACGACTCGCAGCAATTGGTCGCGACCCGCTTTTGCCTCGGGACCGTAATCTCGCTTCCTGACCTTCGCCCGCGCGTCGCTGTACAGGGCATAGACGTCGCCGCTGGTCGCGATGTGCTCCGGCACGGTGCCGCCTTTTTCCGCGAGGCGGCCCCTGATTCGTCCTTCGATCGCGCTCGCGATTTCCGACTGCAGCGCAAAGACGTCATCGAGCTTGCGATCGAAATCCTGGCTCCAAAGCTGCTGCCCGTCCTTCGTGCGAACGAGGTCGGCGCTGACGCGGATTCTATCTCCGGAGGTGCGGACGCTGGCTTGCAGCAGATAATCGGCGGCCCGTCTGCCCGCCTCTTCATCTTTCCTGGCGAGCGCCTCCGCGGTGTTCGGTCCAAGTACGACCAGCTGCGGGTTTTGGCCGATCGCTGTTCGCGTGTCTTCCCATATGCCCGCAACGAGGCTTTCATCCTGCGCGTCGAGGCTGCGGAACGGCAGCACTGCCAGCACCGGCTTCTCCCGCTCGCCGGCTGTTCCAAAAGCGTAAAGATAGACGCCGGCAGCGACGATCAGCACCGCGACCGCGGCCATCGCCCAGCGATACGCGCCCAGCCGGCCCCACCAGCGCGCGCCGGCTTCGCCTGCGACATTGGGCTGCTCCTCGCCCGAGACCAGCGCCTCGACGCTGCCCTTGAGCTTTGCCCACCCGGACTGAGTAGCGCTCCCGCGCCAGCCCTTGAGGTCGGCGCACTGGATCTGGTTGAACGGCATCGGCGGAAGCGTCGCATCGAGCCTCGCCTGGACGAGCTTGCCGGCATTGCGCGCGAAATCGGCTTCGGCGCGCACCCACTGTGATGCGGCCGCGGTCTTGGACCACAGCACGACCACCGCCTTCGCTTCGGCGAGGTTGCGCTCGATCACCTCGGAATAAGCCCGGTGGGCAGGAAGGTCGGCGTCCCACCAGACGGCGAGCCCCGCGCCCCCAAGCGCTTTGGCGACGCGGCGCGCCATCGCCTCGTCGGCCCGCGCATAACTGACAAACACGTCCGCCAAGCTGCCCCCGCCGCTATGCCTCGCGATCCATAGCATAGGTTCGCTCCGCATCCGCATTGCCCGCAACGCCGAGCGGCAATTAGATTCGTCAATAAACCAAGCGCAGGTTATAGCTGAACGATTCAACGGGCGGGGGGCTTGCTCGTGGGTACCAGGAAACGACGCATCGACCGCCGGCGACTGCTGATCGGCGGCGCGTCCATGATGCTTCTGATAGTCGGCGGACGAGCGGAAGCTGGTAGCCAGCCGGGCGAGGCTACGGAGCCGCTGCCTGCGCCGCCGCCGAGCGCTGCCGCCATCACGCAGCAGGAGATCGTGATCACCGGTTCGCGCATCCCGCGGCCGAACCTGCGCGAAGTCAGCCCTGTCGCCGTCCTCACCAGCCAAGACGTCAAGCTGGAGGGCGCGGTCCTCACCGAGTCACTGATCAACGGCCTTCCGCAGGCGGTGCCCGATCAGGGGCTGTTCCTGTCCAATGGCGCGACCGGCACTTCCACAGTCAATCTGCGCGGGTTCGGCGCGGCGCGGACGCTGGTCCTGATCAACGGTCGCCGGCTGCTTCCGGGCGACGCGAGCTATGCGGCGCCCGACATCAATTTCGTTCCGACAGCGCTGATCAACCGGGTGGAGGTGCTGACCGGCGGCGCTTCATCGGTCTATGGATCGGACGCCGTCGCCGGAGTCGTCAACTTCATCCTCGACACGCGGCTGCAGGGGCTGCGGCTCGACGGTCAGGCGAGCTTCTACCAGCATCGCAATCGGAGCGACGACAGCCGGCTGCTGCTCGAGGACGCGGGGTTCACCGTTCCGGCCGGCAACACCGTCGATGGCGGGATCCAGGACATCAACGGCGCCTACGGCGCCTCTTTCGCCGACGAGCGGGCGCATGTCACCGTCTATGCCGGCTACCGGAAGGCGAGCGGTTTCACCCAGGACGCGCGCGATTACAGCAGCTGCGCGGTCAGTTTCGACGATCCCCAGGCGCCCGCCGAATGCGGAGGCTCGTTCGCGTCCGGGTCTGGAAGCTTTGGGCTCCCCCGGTTCGGCATTCCTTACCACCCGACCGCCGACCGCACCTTCGAGTTCGGCCGGGTCTTTTTCAACTATGCGCCCTACAATTATTATCAGCGTCCCGACCGCCGCGTGACGGCCGGCGCATTCGCCGATTTCGAGCTCAGCGAGTCGTTCAAGCCCTACCTCGAGGCGATGTTCATGGACGACCGGACGGTGGCGCAGGTCGCCCCGTCGGGCGATTTCGGGACCACGAGGTCGATCAACTGCGACAATCCTCTGCTTTCGGCGCAGCAACGCGACGCCCTGTGCTTCACGGGCAATTTCATCGGCGAGATTCCGGTCTTCGACGACGACCGCAACCTCGTCGAGATCGTCGGTGAACCCACGATCTTCCATGATCCGACCACCGGCGACTATTTGCGCGCATCAGTATCGATCCAGCGGCGCAACGTCGAAGGGGGCGCGCGCATAGACGATTTCCGGCACCGCGACCTGCGCTTCGTCGGCGGCGCGAAAGGCGAAATCATGCGGGGCCTGACCTATGACGCGAGCTATCTCTATGGGCGAGTCAAGCAGCAGCAGCTCCATACCAACGATTTGCTGACCAGCCGGATCGCGCGAGCGATCGACGTGGTGACCGACCCTTCGACCGGAGAGCCGGTATGCCGTTCCGTCCTGAACGAAGAGGATCCTGACTGCGTACCCTGGGACATTTTCGCCCTTGGCGCAGTCACTCCCGCCGCGACGGCTTACTTGGCCGAGACGACGCGCCTCGCTGGCGAAGTGAGGGAGCAGGTCGCCAATGCGTCCCTGACGGCGGACCTCGGAAGCTGGGGAATCCTTAGCCCGTGGGCCGAACAAGCACCGGGGCTCAACGTCGGCGCCGAATATCGCAGGGACAAGCTGTCGCTCGACCCCGACGAGCATTTCCGCAACGCGGACGTGGTCGGTCTCGGGACTCCGATCCTGCCCTTGAGCGGCGCGACTTCGGTCAAGGAATTGTTCGGCGAAGCGCGCATCCCGCTGATCACCCATCGGCTGATCGAGAGCCTGGTCGTCGAGGGCGGGTACCGCCTGTCCTGGTACCGCAACGCCGAGAGCCGCGTCAGCTCGTCGAGTTGGAAGCTTGGCGGCGAGCTGTCGTTCGTCCGCGGCTTGCGCTTGCGCGCGAGCAGCCAACGAGCGGTGCGCGCACCCAACGTGCAGGAACTGTACGGGTTGCCGTTCCAAGACAATTTCGCCGTCGATCCTTGCGCAGGCCTGACGCCCAACGCGAGCCTTGAGCAATGCGCGGCGAGCGGCGTGACCGCGGCGCAGTACGGCCACATCCTCGAGCAGCCGGACTCGGGATTCGGATATAATGGCATCGGCGGCGGCAACCTCGGGCTGGAGCCGGAAACGGCGACGACCAGGGCCATCGGCCTGGTCCTCGAACCGCGTTTCCTGCGCGGGCTCACGCTGACCGCAGACTGGTTCGACATCACGCTGAAGGGCGCGGTCGGCGTGATCGGCTCGCAACGGATCATCGTGACTTGCGTCGATACCGCCGACCCGACCTTCTGCAGCCGCGTGCATCGCGACGCCGAGGGGTCGCTGTGGCTCATGCCACAAGGGTTCGTCGACGATAGCGCAGCCAACATCGGCGCGCTCAAAAGCAGCGGCATGGACATCAACTCGAGCTACACCCGCTCCCTCGGCAAGCTCGGCTCGGCCAATGCCGAGTTCATGGGCACGTGGACCCGGCGTTTCATCACCGACAACGGCGGGTTGTCGACGCCCTACGATTGCGCGGGCCTTTACGGCTATAAGTGTGGCTTTCCGCTGCCGCGCTGGCGGCACAACCTGCGCGGGACGTGGATCACGACGGCAGGCCTGTCAGTGTCGCTGATGTGGCGGCACATCAGCGCGGTGCCGCTCGACAGCAAGCTGTTGAACCCGGCCCTGGGGGAAGCCTACAACGCGGCGGCCGCGACGATCCCGGCGCAGAATTATTTCGACCTGACCGGAACTGCCCGGATCGGCAGGGCGCAATTGCGGATCGGCGTCCGCAACCTGTTGGACCGCGAGCCTCCGATCGTTCCCACCGGCCTGTTCGGTCCCTGCCCCGGCTCCGGGACCTGCAACGGCAACACCTTCCCGCAGCTCTACGACGCGCTAGGTCGCTTCATCTTCGCCGGCGCGACCATCAGTCTGTTTTAGCGCGCCGCGCTCTGCTGCGGATGGTGCGGAACGAGGATCAAGGTGCGTCCTTCGACCCGCCAGGAATCAAGCTTCGACAGGAAGTTCATGCCGAGCACGTCGAGACTTCCGAGGCCAGGCGCGGTAACGATCCGCAGGTTGCGGGCGACGATGTTGCCGACGCGCAGCTCATCGATCGCGCCGGTCTCGGCTCGCGCCGCGCCGTTGGCGGTGCGAAGCATGACAGGCGGGAAGCCGGCGTTCGTGTCGACATGCGCCGCATTCGCGGTCTCGGTCGAGATGGCGGTGACGGTGGCGCCGCTGTCGATCAGCATCCGCCGCTCGACTCCGTTGATCGACGCGACGACCCAGAAATGGCCGTCGGGCGCCATCGAGACGCGCAATTCCCCGCCCGAGACCTTCTGGTCGTCGAGTCCGAGGTTGCTCGTGATCCGCGACAGCTCGGGCTGATAGGGCGCCTGGCTGAGCACTATGTAGATGAGGAAGGCGAACAGGGCGAGCGAGACCGCGAACCGGATGATTCGCCCGACCACCGGGATCCGCTGAAGCAGCATGATGATGAGCGCGGCTCCGACCGCGTAGAGCGCGAGCTGCTGCCATTGGGGGACGGTCGAGGGGATCACGCACGCCAATGTGGCGTCGGAAACGGGCGCGGCCAAGAGCGGGAAGGGGTGTGGCAATCGGGCCGCATGTTGGGCCGCGAACGATGCAAGAGTGAAACTATAGGCACGACAGGCGCTTAGGAGCGTTTCCTACACGAAACAGCAATGAGCGAGATCATGCCGGGACGGATAGTGGCGGTCGGCCTTCTCACGCGACGCGACCTGGAACTGCTGGGTCCGACGTTCGACCGCATCTGGCCGGTCGAGGAGGCGCCGCATTTTACGGAGCTGCTGCGGGCGATCGACGATGCCGACCGCCGGCTCCAGGATGACGAACCGGGCAGCAAGGCGAAATGATCAGAACCGCTTGAGCAGGCGATCCACCGTGTCGTCCGCGGTCTCATCCTTGTTGTCGGCGTCCTTCGCGTAACGTTCGAGCGCGGAGCGGATCAGCTCGATCTGCTGGTCGGTGAGATGCTCGATCCCGATGAACTTCTCGCGGGCCTTGTCCACCGCTCGGAGGAGCTCGTCGAGCTTGGCCTGCATCGCGGCGGCGTCGCGGTTCTGGCTGTTCTGGATCAGGAACACCATCAGGAAGGTGACGATCGTCGTGCCCGTGTTGATGATCAGCTGCCAGGTGTCGGAATAGCCGAACATCGGCCCGGTCACCGCCCAGATGATGATGATTCCGGCGGCGATGATGAAGGTCAACGGCTGGCCCGCCGCCGTCGATATTTTCGTCGCGCACAAGTTGAAGAATCGTCGCATGCCCGCCGTAACGCGCATGGAACGACATTGGTGCCCTAGGCGATCATTCCGGCAAACATCGCGACGGAAGCCGCGGTCATGACGACCGTCGCCGCCCAGCCGAGGAGCAGGAGGGGGCGTCCCGCCGTGAAGCGGCCCATCACCTGGTGGCGCGAGACGACGACCATCATCGCGATCATCAGGGGGACAGCCGCGACTCCGTTGAGGACAGCGCTCCAGAACAGCGCACGCATCGGCTCGATCGGCGACCAGTCGATCAGGACTCCGATGAAGGTCGCGGCGACGATGATGGCGTAGAAGCCCGCGGCCTGTTGCGGCTGATATTCGAGGCCTTCCTTCCAGCCGAAAATCTCGGCGACCGCGAAGGCGGCCGAGCCGGCGAGCACCGGCACCGCGAGAAACCCGGTGCCGATGATCCCGATCGCGAACAAGGCGAAAGCGAACTGTCCCGCAACCGGCCGAAGCGCTTGCGCGGCGTCGGCCGCTGAGCCGATTTCGGTGACTCCCTGGCGGTTCAGAGTCGCGGCGGCGGCCATGATGATGGCCAACGCAATGAGGTTGGAGAACGCCATGCCGGTCAGCGTATCGAACCGCATCCGCCGGAACTGCTTCGGCGCGCTGCGCGGCTCCCGCTTGATCGCCCTATGCTTCGAATTGGCGATCTCCTCGGCTTCCTGCGAGCTCTGCCAGAAGAAGAGATAGGGGCTGATCGTCGTCCCCAGGAGCGCGACGATGGTGAGGATCGCGTCGTGGCCGAGGTCGCGCGGCCAGACCAGGCCGATGGCCGCGCCGTGCCAATCTGTGCGGACCACCAGAAGCACCGCGACATAAGCGAACAGGCTGAGAGTCAGCCATTTGAGGATGCGCGCGTAGCGGCGGTACGGGACGAACAGCTGGAGCGCGACGCCGACGACGGCGAAGCCGATCACGTACACATGCTCGCCGACGCCGGTAACCAGCTGCCCCGCTTCGGCCATCGCCGACAGGTCGGCGCCGATATTGATGACGTTGGCGATCAAGAGGATTCCGATGAGGAGGCCGACCAGCTGCCGCGGGAAGGTGCCGGCGAGATTGTTGGCGAGTCCGGTGCCGGTGACCCGGCCGATGTGCGCGCTGACCAGCTGGACCGCCGACATGAGCGGATAGCACAGCACCATTGTCCACATCAGGCCGTAGCCGAACTGCGCGCCCGCCTGGGAGTAAGTGGCGATTCCGCTGGGATCGTCGTCGGCGGCGCCGGTGACGAGGCCGGGACCGAGCTCCTCCAGCGAGCCCACAATCCGGCTGCGCAAGCGCTCGAGTCCGGTCTTTCCGCGCCGCGCCACGACTGCGCTAGGCCTGCGGGCTGTCGAGCTCGAGCCGGTGCCGGAGGCGGGCGGCGGCGAGCTCGCGCGCGGTGTCGCGGGGAAGGCCGAGGGCGAGGGCGATCGGTGCGCCGAGCAGCGAGTCGCCGAGCGCGTTCAGGACCAGGCTGAGCGTGCTTTCGGCGACGTGGCGCTCCTCGCGTCCGACGCTGAGCTGGGCGACGAGCGACCGAATGGAATCGAGGATCGGATTGAGCGCGTCGCGATTGCCGGTGAGGATCATCCAGGCGGCGAGTGCGCCGGCGCCTTCGCGGTCAAAGGCATCGAAGGTGCGGTCCACGATGTCGCGCGCATCGGCCTTGCCGGCACGGGCACGCTCGACCGCTTCGGCAATGGTCGAGGTGACAGAATCCGCGATCGAGCGCGCGAGCGCGCCCTGCAGACCCGCGGCCGAGCCGAAATGATGCAGGAGATTGGCGTGGGTGCGGCCGACTTCGGCGGCGACGGCTTTCAGTGTGACCGCCTGTGGGCCGTCGGCGAGCAGGAGGCGCCGCGCCGCCTCGATCGCGGCGAACCGGCTTTCTTCGGGGCTCAGGCGTTTCCGACTTGTTGACACAGATGTAAGTAAACCTATTTTGATGTCATGAATGCAATTACCCTTCCGACGCCGGCCGAGCTGACAATCACGCCGCGCGACCGCCGCTTCGGCCGCGAAACAGCCGCTCCGCGTCTTTGGCACGGCGGATGCGTCGAGGCGACCGCAATCTATAATGCGCTGTCGACGACCTTCCCCAGGGGCGAGGCCTTCTTCGTCGAGAGCGTCCGCGCCTTCCGCGAGGGCGCGCCGCTCAGGCTCGCGGAGGAGATCAGGGGCTTCACCACGCAGGAGGCGATCCACAGCCGCGAGCACGACGCGTTCAACAAGCGCGCGGCGGATGCCGGGTACGACCTGTCGAAGCTCGAAGCGCAGGTTGAGAAAAGGCTGGCCGTGACCCGCGGCAAGCCGCCGATCGTCAGCCTCGCCGCGACCATGGCGCTCGAGCATTTCACCGCGATCCTCGCGCACCAGTTGCTCGCCGACCCGCGGCATCTCGAAGGCGCGGAGAAGGAGACTGCGGACCTGTGGCGCTGGCACGCGGCCGAGGAGATCGAGCACAAGGGCGTCGCCTACGACACTTGGCTTCACGCGACCCGGCACTGGACCCGGTGGAAACGATGGAAGGTCAAGGCGAAGGTGATGCTCTACATCACGCGCAACTTCGTCGTCGACCGGACTGCGGGCGCGCTCGAGCTGATGCGGCAGGACGGCGTGACCGGCGCGAGCGCATGGGCGCGCCTGCTTTGGTATCTGTGGGTGCGCCCCGGCATGTTCCGCAAGATCGCGGGGGCCTGGGGGAAGTTCTTCCTGCCGGGGTTCCATCCGTGGAATGAGGATGATCGGGGGTTGCTGCGGTCGTATGAGGCGAGCGTCGCACCTGCGCCCGAGGCGAAGCGGAAGGTTAGACGGGCGGTGTGACCGTACCCCGGCGAAGGCCGGGGCCCAGGAGCGCGAAGCGCTTCGTCCAACCCAAAGCCGGTGAGCGCTGCTTCGCAGCGCCCTGGGCCCCGGCCTTCGCCGGGGAACTACGCCGCCAGCGCCGCTTTCACCTCGACCTCGACCTCGACCTCGCCAGCCAGCCTCAGCCGCATCAGCCTCGCCGGCACTTCCTCGCCGCGGGCGCAGTTCATGCGGGGGGCGATGAGGCCGGTGGATTCGAACCCGAGCTTCTCGAGCACCCGGCCGGAAGCGGGATTGTCGATGAAGTGCGAGGCTTCGACCTGCCTGAGGCCGAGCGCGCGCGCGATGTCGACCAGCGCAAGGCCGGCTTCGGTCGCGATCCCGCGGCCCCAATAGGGCCTGCCGATCCAGTAGCCGAGCTCGACCGCTCCCGACGCGCGCCGGCCAAGGCCGCACGAGCCGACCAGCAGCGGCGCGCCCTCGGTCCGCTCGAATATCAGGAAGGAGGGAAGCACGGGATCGCGCGGGCTTGCGAGAAAAGCCTCGGCGTCGCGCAGCGTGTACGGCCACGGGACGACCGCGAGGTTGCGGGCGATCGCCTTGTCGGCAAGCGCGGCGGCAAGCGCGCGCGCGTCTTCGGGGAAGCCAGGCCTCAGCAGCAGTCTCGGCGTTCTCGCGAACATCACTCTTCTCCTCGGCGGGCCGCTTAGGCGCGGCCCGTGACAGTTCCGGGAGAAGGCAAAGAAAAAGGGGAGGCCCCTTTCCGGGGCTCCCCTTCTCCCTTTTGGTCTTGATCCGAGGATCCAGTCCGGGCCGCCCCTTTTCGGGAACGGTCCCTTTCTGACCGTTCCTATGCTGTCGTCGTCTCCGTAATCGCCGGCATGACGTGGACGTACTTGCGTCCGAGCTTGCCGTCGCGAAACGCGACCTGGCCGTCGGTGAGTGCAAAAAGTGTATGGTCCTTGCCCAGGCCGACGTTGTCGCCCGGGTGCCACTTCGTTCCGCGCTGGCGCACGATGATGTTGCCGGCGCGAACGGTTTCGCTGCCGAACTTCTTCACGCCGAGACGCTTGCTCTCACTGTCGCGTCCGTTGCGGGACGACCCGCCTGCCTTCTTATGTGCCATGACGAAATA
>Ga0207657_10001075_pt1 | contig 28931 bp, 41 predicted proteins | sample KBSC33metaG_FD_184316 | JGI IMG/M metagenome (GOLD analysis project Ga0207657, IMG submission 184316) | Corn rhizosphere microbial communities from Kellogg Biological Station, Michigan, USA - KBS C3-3 metaG (SPAdes) (version 2) | ecosystem: Host-associated > Plants > Roots > Rhizosphere > Soil ...
CTGCAGCGCGCGAAGGAGCTTCCGCGGTGATCACGTGGGATCAACCCGGGTACGTCGTCGGGTTCACGACACGAGTCGGCGGCGTGAGCGAAGGCGTGTACGAGTCGCTCAACCTCACGGCTCGCACCGGCGACGACGCGGAGCGCGTCGAGGAGAACCGTCGCCGCGCCTGCGCGCAGGTCGACCTTCCGTACGAGCGGCTGTCGTTCAACCGGCAGGTGCACGCGACGACCGTGAATCGTGCGGGCGTCCGCGGGAAGCCCGGCGACGGGTTGTGGAGCGACGAGCCGGGGCAGCCGATGCTCGCGTTCTCGGCCGACTGCCTGCCGATCGCGATCGCGCGAACCGATGCCGAGCGGCGTCTCGCGCTCGTGCACGCCGGCTGGCGTGGGCTGAGCAGCGGGATCGTCGCTGCCGGCGTTGCAGCGGTCGGGGGCGAGGCGGCTGCGGTCGTCGGGCCGGGAATCGGGCCGTGCTGCTACGAGGTCGGCGACGAGGTCTCGTCGCGCTTCGACGCGGACCTCACCGTCGACCGCCACCTCGATCTGTGGTCCGCGGCCGAGCGCGCGCTGCGCCGAGCGGGCGTCGCATCCGTCGAGCGCGTCGACCTGTGCACGTGCTGCAACCCCGAGCTCTTCTTCTCGCACCGGCGGAGCGGTCGCGAGCGCGGTGTACAGGGAATGATCGGTGCAGTCGCCTGACGTCATCCGCGAGCGCGTCGCCGAGGTGCGGGCGCGCGTCGGCGCCGACGTCACGATCGTCGCAGCGACGAAGTACGTTCCGCTGCGCGATATGGCGGCGCTCCTCGAAGCGGGTGTGACCGTCGTCGGCGAGAACCGCGCCCAGGACCTCGAGGCGAAGCACGCCGAGTACGGCGACGCCTTCCGGTGGCACTTCATCGGCCACCTGCAGTCGAACAAGGTGAAGGTCGTGAACCGGATCTGTGACCTTGTCCACTCGCTCGACTCGGAGTCCGCCGCCCGCAGGCTCGAGGTGCCCGCGCTCGTGCAGGTCAACCTCGCCGGCGAGGGCTCGAAGTCGGGCGTCGACCCCGCCGAGATCGCGGCCTTTCTCCGGTACGACGTGCGCGGGCTTTCGACGATGCCGCCGGCCGCGACAACGCCCGAGGAATCACGGCGGTGGTTCGTGCGCCTCCGGGAGTTGGCGGCCGAGAACGGCCTGAGGGAGCTCTCGATGGGCACGACCCAGGACTACGCGATCGCCGCCGACGAGGGGGCGACCTACGTTCGCGTCGGTTCGATCCTCTTTGCGGTCTAAACTCTCGCCGTGCCTCTGGGCGACCTCTGGTCACGCACGCTCGTCTACTTCGGGATCGCCGAGGAGGACGACGACTGGGACGACTCGGACGGCTACGCCGCCGAGGAGAGCCTCGAGCAGAGCTACCGCGAGCGGCCGAACGTCCGCAGGCTGACCCCGCGCCGGCGCGGGCACGACTACGACGACTGGACGGAGTCGGAAGCGGATCGGCCCGCTGCACGCGCTGCGGCGCGGTCGGCGGCACGCGTCCGCGACATGCGGCCGCAGATCGAGGCGGTTCCGAACCCCGCCGGAGTGCGCGTGCACCTCGTCCTGCCGCGCAGCTTCAACGACGCACAACAGATCGCCGACAAGTTCAAGCAGGGGATGCCGGTGATCCTGAACCTGCAGGGGGCCGACGCCGAGCTCTCGAAGCGGCTCATCGACTTCACGAGCGGCCTCACGTACGCGCTCAACGGCGGTATGCAGCGCGTCGCCGACAAGGTATTCCTGCTGACACCGCGAAACGTCGAGGTGTCGGCCGAGCAGCGCGCGGCGCTGCTCGAGCGCGGTGGGTTCTTCAACCAGGCGTAGGAAACGCGCGTCTCGACGCGAAGGAGACGCGGCGTATGCTGCTGCTCGACACAGTGACAGCCGTCGAGCATTTCCTCGACGTCTTCGTCGGCGTGTACACGCTCGCGATCTTCCTCTACGTCCTCGCGTCGTGGATCCAGCTGCCGTACTCGCTGCGGCCGGCACATCGATTCCTCGACGAGGTCTGCGAGCCGTACATCCGGCTGTGGCGGCGCATCTTGCCGACCGCCGGCCCGATCGACCTGTCGCCGATGGCGGCCGTGTTTGCGTTGGTCGCCGCCGACAGGATCGCGGTCGCAATTCTCGAACGGCTGCACTAGTGAGGAGGAAGGAGCGCACATGCGGTACACACCGGTGGAACTGAGACATGTGAGGCTGGACAGAGTGCTGTTCGGCGGCTACAAGCGCGCGGAGGCGGATTCCCTGCTGTCGGACGTCGCGGACAGCTTCGAGGACGTCTGGCGGGAACGCGGGGAGCTGGCCGATCGGCTCGAGGACGTCGAGAAGGTCCTCGACGAGGTGAAGCAGCGCGAGACGCTGCTCGCGTCGACGCTGATCGCGGCGGAACGCACGGCGGCGGAAGCGGTGGAGTCGGCGAAGCGCGAGGCCGAGGTGATCGTCGCGGAGGCGCACCAGGAGTCGCGCTCGATCACGCGCGCCGCCCAGGGCGAGCGCGACCGGCTGTTCGCGGAATCGAGGCGCGTGGAGACGCTGCTTCGCGCCGCGCTCGGCATCGTCGAGGAGAGGCACCGCGGGGACGCGCCGGCGGACGAGGACGTGAACGACGAGCCGCCGAGCTGGCCGAACCGCGAGAACACCACGGAGTTCGAGGCGATCTCGATGGAGGACGTCGAGCCCGAGCACGGCACGGAGCAGGCCGCGGCGCAGCACGGCTCCGAGAAGGCGCGTGCCGACGACGACATCCCGTCGTCCGGCCGGGACTTCGCCTGGGGGTGAGCAAGGCGCCGCATGCCGAGTAGTCTGCGGGCATGACGGACATCGACATTTCGCAGTACCGCGCCCACCTGCTCGAGGAGCAGGAGCGGCTCCTGAACGCGGTCGACTTTCTCGATCGTGAGAACCCCGGGAGCATCGCCGACGAGCTCGGTGACATCGTCACTTCCGGCGACGGCAACCTCGGCGACACGGCGACCGCGACGTACGATCGCGAGCTCGACCAGAGCCTCGAGGAAGGCGCGCAGCAGACGCTGATCGCGATCGTCGACGCGCTGCGCAAGATCGAGGACGGGAGCTACGGGACTTGCGAGGTGTGCGGGAAGCCGATCGGCGACGGCCGCCTCGCCGCGATGCCCTGGGCGCGCCTCTGCATCGACGACCAGCGCAAGGCGGACGCGTGAGCGGAGGCTCGGCGGAGCTCAGCAAGCGGTGCAGGCGCCGGCTTTGCCGGCGCCGGAGCGAGGATCGGTGACGGACATCCGGGTCGGCTCGTCGACCGACGGGCTCACGCCGGTGTCGGTCGCGGAGCGCTCGCTCGGCGCGGATGCGCGGCAGTGGGTCGGCCTGGGGCTCGTCGCAGGGGCGGCGATCGCGGCCGACCAGGTGACGAAGCAGGTAGTGACGTCGACGGTGGCGCTGGACGACTCCGTGCACGTCGCGGGGCCGCTCTCGATCCATCACGTCCAGAACACCGGGATCGCGTTCGGGTTGTTCTCCGGCGCGACATCCGTCGTCGTCCTCGTGACCGCTGCGGCGATCGTCTGGATGCTCGCGTTCTTCGCCCGCTCCGCGGCGCGCCATCCGGTGCTGCCGGCGGCATTCGGGCTCGTGATCGGCGGCAGCCTGTCGAACCTCTTCGATCGCGTGCGCCTCGGTCACGTGACCGACTTCATCGACGTGAACTGGTGGACGTTCCGGATCTTCAACCTCGCGGACAGCTTCATCGTGGTCGGGGTGGTGATCCTGCTCGTCGCACTCGTCGCCGCCGATCGCGCACCGCGTCCGCCGCGGCGCACGCTCGACGTCGCGGCTCGGTGAACGTTCCCTCGACTGCCGCCGGCACGCGCCTCGACAAGTTCCTCGCTGAGGCGCTCGGCTCGCGTGCGGCGGCGGAGCGCGCCGTCACGGCGGGCGCACTCGTCGACGGCATCGCGCGGCCGAAGAGCCATCGCCTCGAAGGCGGCGAGGTCGTCACGCTGGCCGACGAGCCCGAGCTTGTGTTGATTCAACACGAGCTCCCCGAGGTGCCGATCGCGTACGAGGACGAGCATGTGCTGGTCGTGGACAAGCCCGCGGGGCTCGTCGTCCACTCGGGCGCCGGCCACAGCGGCGACACGCTCGTCGATGCGCTCGGAGACAAGCTCGCCGGCGGCGACCCGGAGCGGCCCGGGATCGTGCACCGGCTCGATCGCGACACCTCCGGGTTGATGGCGGCGGCGCGGACGGACGAGGCGTACGACCTCCTCTCGCAGCTCGTCCGGGACCGGGCCCTCGAGCGAACGTACACGGCGCTCGTGGCGGGCCGGCCGCGGTCCCGCCGCGGCCGGATCGATGCCCCGATCGGACGCGACCGCCACGATCCGACCCGGATCTCCCTCGACAGCGACTCGCTGCGGGACGCCGTCACGCACTTCGAGGTGGAGGAGCTGTTCGACCGCCATGCGCGGCTGCGCATCCAGCTCGAGACCGGCCGGATGCATCAGATCCGGGTGCACCTGGCCGCGATCGACCTGCCGGTGGTCGGCGACCCCGTCTACGGCCGGAGCGACGCCACCCTCGGCCGGCAGTTCCTGCACGCGGCCGAGCTTGCCTTCCCGCATCCGATCACCGGCGAGCGGCTCGAGCTCCGCTCCGAGCTCCCGAACGACCTCGCGTCCTACCTTGTGTTGAATCAACACAAGCTCTGAACGGCTACGATTCCGCAGTTCCACGTCCCTTCGACCCGGTGGGGCGCCCTTTCGTGGACGGTGGCCGCGCGTTCGACGCCGGCTTCCTCGTGAGGCCTGCCGGAGAATCGCAATCGAAACCGAGAAAGGGGCTCTCATGCCCGTCGTTTCCATGAAGGAATTGCTGGAGGCCGGTGTCCACTTCGGCCACCAGACCCGCCGCTGGAACCCGAAGATGAAGCGCTTCATCTTCACCGAGCGCGGCGGCATCTACATCATCGACCTGCAGCAGACCCAGGGTCTGCTCCAGGAGGCGCACGACTTCGCGCGCGCGATCGCCGAGCGCGGGGGGTCCGTCCTCTTCGTCGGCACGAAGAAGCAGGCGCAGGACGCCGTTCGCGACGAGGCGCGCCGCGTCGGCATGCCCTACGTCAACCACCGCTGGCTCGGCGGCCTGCTCACGAACTGGCGCACGATCTCCGACCGCATCCAGCGGCTGCACGAGCTGCGCTCGCTGAAGACCGAGTCGCAGCTCGAGCTGCTCCCGGCCAAGGAGCGCATCTCGATGGAAGCCGAGCTCGAGAAGCTCGAGGCGAACCTCGGCGGCGTCGCCGACATGCGCCGGCAGCCCGACGCGGTCTTCATCGTCGACCTCCGCAAGGAACAGCTCGCGGTCCGCGAGGCGCAGCGCCTCGGCCTGCCGGTGATCGCGCTCGTCGACACGAACTGCGATCCGGACGAGGCCGAGTACATCATCCCGGGCAACGACGACGCGATCCGCTCCTGCGCGCTCGTGATCAAGGCGATTGCCGACGGGATCGACGCGGGCAAGCAGCGCGTGACGCCGGGCGAGATGGGCGGCGCGAAGCGCAACGGCAAGCAGCAGCCGCAGCAGGAAGCGGAGGCAGCTCCGGCCGAACCGGAGGCAGAAGGCGCCCCGGCGGTCGAAGCCGCCCCGCAGGCAGAAGCCGCCCCGGCGGTCGAAGAGACGACGACGCCGAGCGAGGACGAGACGACGACGCCGGGCGAGGAGGCGAGCGCGTGACCGACATCACGGCCGCGATGGTGAAGGAGCTCCGCGACGCGACGAGCGCCGGGATGATGGAGTGCAAGCGCGCCCTCCAGGAGACGAACGGCGACTTCGACGAGGCGGTCAAGCTCCTCCGCGAGAAGGGCATGGCGTCGGCCGCGAAGCGCGCCGACCGCGCGACGAGCGAAGGCAAGGTCGGCGTGATGGTGCGCGACCAGGTCGGCGCGATCAGCGCGATCGGCTGCGAGACGGAGCCCGTCTCGAACAACGAAGACTTCCTCGCGTACGCGGAGAAGACGCTGCGGACCGTGTTCGACGGCGGCGATGCCGACTCGCTCGAGGACGAGCGCGTCGCGCTCGCTGCGCGACTCGGCGAGAACATCCAGGTGGTCGGCACGAAGCGGATCGAGGCGTCGCCCGACGAGGCCATCTCGTTCTACGTCCATTCGCCGGCGAACAAGGTCGGCGCGATCGTGCGCACGAAGGGCGGCGACCCCGCGGCCGCCCGCAGTCTCGCGCTGCACCTGACGTTCGCGCGGCCGACCTACGGAGCCCGGGACGAGGTTCCGCAGGAGCTCGTCGACGCCGAGCGCGAGATCCTCTCGCATTCCGACGAGGTGCTCTCGAAGCCCGAGAACGTCCGCGACAAGATCGTCGAGGGCCAGCTGAACAAGCGCTTCTTCGGCGAGGCGGTCCTGACCGAGCAGACGTGGTATCGCGCCGACGAGTCGACCGGGACGGTCGCGCAGTACTTGAAGGAGCACGGCATCGAGCTCCTCGACTACGCCTGGTACGCAGTCGCGTAACGAGCTCGAATGGGCTTCAACCGAGTCCTGCTGAAGCTCTCCGGCGAGGCCCTCATGGGCCGGCGGGAGTACGGCCTCGACGCCGGCACGATCGACGAGCTCGCGACAGAGCTGGTGGACGTCCGGGCGAACGGGCTCGAGCTCGCGCTCGTCATCGGCGGTGGAAACATCTACCGCGGCATGTCAGCCGCCGCCCAGGGCATCGACCGCGCCACCGGCGACTACATGGGCATGCTCGCGACCGTCCTGAACGCGCTCGCCGTCCAGGAGGCGCTCGAGCGGAACGGAGCCGACACGCGCGTGATGACGGCGATCGAGATGCAGGAGGTCGCCGAGCCGTACATCCGGCGCCGCGCGGTGCGCCACCTGGAAAAGGGCCGCGTCGTCATCTTCGCGGCGGGCACCGGCAACCCGTACTTCACGACCGACACGGCGGCCGCGCTGCGCGCGCTCGAGATCGGCGCCGAGGCGATCCTGATGGCGAAGAACGGGGTGGAGGGCGTCCTCGACGGAGACCCACGTCAGGACAGCAACGCCAAGCTGATCCCCGAGCTGACCCACTTGCAGGCGATCGAGCGAGGCCTGAGAGTCATGGACACGACCGCGCTGTCGCTCTGCATGGAAAACAAGCTGCCGATCCACGTGTTCGAGCTCGCACCCGGTAACGTCGCCAAGGTGGCAGCCGGCGAGCGTGTCGGCACGATCATCTCGACTCCCGAAGGAGACAGGCCGTGATCGAAGACTTCCTCCGCGACGCGACGCAGCGAATGGACAAGTCGGTCGAGACGACTCACGACCACTTCAACTCGGTGCGCACCGGCCGTGCCGCGCCCGCGCTGCTCGACCGAATCTCGATCGACTACTACGGGACACCGACGCCGCTGAAGAATCTCGCGACGATCGGGGCGCCCGAGCCGCGCATGCTGACGATCCAGCCGTTCGACCCGTCGTCGATCAAGCAGATCGAGAAGGCGATCCAGGAGTCCGACCTCGGGCTGCAGCCGTCGAACGACGGCAAGCTCATTCGCTTGCCGATCCCGCAGCTGACCGAGGAGCGGCGCAAGGAATACGTCAAGGTCGTGCGGTCGATGGCGGAGGAGGGCCGCGTCGCGATTCGCAATGTCCGTCGCGACGTGATGCGGCACCTCGAGGAGCTCGTCAAGAACGGTGACGTGGGGGATGACGAGGAGCGCGCCGCAGAGGGCAAGGTGCAGAAGCTCACCGACGACCACACGGCGAAGATCGAGGAACTCCTGAAGCGCAAAGAGGCCGAGATCATGGAGGTTTAGGTGGCGCACCGCCCGTGAGCCTCCTCTCCCGGTTCCGCACCCTCTCTCGCATCAAGGCCGTTCCCGAGCCCGACCTCCCGGAGGTCGCCGGCTCCGTCGCGATCATCCTCGACGGCAACGGCCGCTGGGCGTCGCGCCGAGGGCTGCCCGTCGCTGCCGGTCACCGCGCAGGCGCGCGCAATGTGCGGAAAGCCGTCGAGGCGTCGATCGATCTCGGGATCCACGACCTCTCGGTGTTCGCGTTCTCGACCGAGAACTGGTCGCGGCCGCAGGACGAGGTCGACGCGTTGATGGAGATCTTCGCGGAGACGATCGAGCGCGAGCTCCCGGATCTCGCCGAGCAAGGGGTGCGCGTCCGCTTCATCGGCCGCCGCGACCGGGCGCCTGCGGAGCTGCAGCGGCGCATGACGGCCATGGAGGACCGCACGGCGCTGAACGCGCGCATCAATCTGTGGGTCGCCTTCGACTACGGCGGCCGCGCGGAGCTCGTCGAGGTCGCGCGGCGGATCGTCGAGAGCGGCGTCGACCCGGCTGAGATCGACGAGAACGTCTTCGCGGCGAACCTGTACGCACCGGAGCTGCCGGATCCCGACCTGCTCATCCGCACGAGCGGGGAGCAGCGCATCTCGAACTTCCTGCTCTGGCAGCTTGCGTACTCGGAGCTCGTCTTCTCGGACAAGCTCTGGCCCGACTTCGACGCACGCGATCTGCGCTCCGCACTGGCGGACTACGCGAGCCGCCGTCGAAGATTCGGCGGTCGATGAGCAACTGGCTCAGCCGCTTGGTCGTGGCAGCGATCCTCCTGCCGGTCGTTCTCGGTGCCGCGTACCTGGGAGGGTGGTACCTGTTCTCGCTCGTCGCGCTGGCCTGCGTGATCGGGCTGCACGAGTACTGGCTGATGGCCCGCGGCCTCGCACCGCTCGCGCCGGCCGGGTACATCGGAGCGGTGCTCGCGCTGCTCGGCGCGCAGCTCTCCGGGACCGAGTGGATGCTCGGAGGCGCGCTGACCACCTTCGCGCTCGCCTTCCTTCTGAAGGCGATCTCGGAGGCGCGCGCGGGCGCGACCGCATCCGTGAGCGGCACGGTGATGGGCACGATCTGGATCGGCGTCGGGCTGAGCTTCTTCATCCTGCTCCGGCACCTCCCGGAGCACGGCGTCCTCGCGCTCTACACCGTCCTGTTCGCCGTCTGGGCGGGAGACACGTTCGCGTATCTCGCGGGCCGGCTGTTCGGCCGCCACAAGATGGCTCCGTCGACCTCACCGGGCAAGACCTGGGAGGGCTTCGTCTTCGGGACGGCGGCGACGGTCGGTGCGGCGTTCCTCATCCTGTACCAGGACCGACACGACTTCCTCTCGATTCCCCAGTCGCTCGTGCTCGGCGTGATCATCGCGTTCGTAGGTCCGCTCGGCGATCTCTTCGAATCCCTTCTGAAGCGCGACGCCGGGGTGAAAGACAGCGGCAGCCTGCTCGGCGGCCACGGCGGCATGCTCGACCGGCTCGACGCGTTCCTCTTTGCCGCGCCGGCGGCCTACTTCGCGATCCTCGCGTTCACGACGTAGGCGCTTCGGCGAGCTGCTGAGTCGCACGAACCGGGTCATCGACAGGCGCCGGCAGCCCACGGGCACACTTCACCCATGACGCGGGTCGCGCTTCTCGGTGCCACCGGGTCGATCGGACGCCAGGCGGTGGAGGTCATCGCCGGCAACTCCGCGCTGGAGCTCGTCGCCGCGACCTCCGGCTCGACCGCGATCGACGGCCTCGCGCCGCTGACGCAGGTGGGAGGTGACCCGACCGCCCTGCTCGAGCGCGCGGCCCCGGACGTCGTCCTGAACGCGACGCTCGGGTTTGCGGGACTGCCCGGGACGATGTGGGCGCTGGAGCACGGCGTCACGCTGGCGCTCGCGAACAAGGAGAGCCTCGTCGCAGCGGGGGAGCTCGCGCTCGCTGCACGTGAACGCGGGGGTGGCGCCCTGATTCCGGTCGACAGCGAGCACTCGGCGCTCTTCCAGTGCGCGTTCGCCGGAGAGCCCGAGGCGATCGTCCTCACCGCGAGCGGCGGGCCGTTCCGCGGGCGCTCGCGCGACGAGCTTGCGGACGTCACTCCGACCGAGGCTCTCGCGCACCCGACCTGGGACATGGGCGCGAAGATCACGATCGACTCCGCCACGCTCGCGAACAAGGGCCTCGAGGTGATCGAGGCGCACTTCCTCTTCGGCGTGCCGTACAGCCGCATCGAGGTCGTGGTGCATCCGAGCTCGATCGTGCACGGTCTCGTGCGCTTCCGCGACGGCGCCGCGCTGGCGCATCTCGGCTACCCCGACATGCGCGTCCCGATCTCCTACGCGCTCACGTATCCGGAGCGCGCGGCCACGAGCATCCCGCCGCTCGACCTGACCGCCGGGCCGCTCGAGTTCTTCGAACCGGATACCGAGACGTTCCGCATGCTTGCCCTCGCGCGCGAGGCCGGAGAACGTGGCGGGACGTTCCCGTGCGCGTTCAACGCGGCGAACGAGGTCGCCGTCGCCGCGTTCCTCGACGGCCGCATCGGGTTCCTCGAGATCGCGTCGCTCGTCGAAGACGCGCTCGCACGCGCGGACGGAGCGCCGGCGCGCGACCTGGACGAGCTGCGGGAAGCCGATCGCCGCGCACGCGAAGCCGTGGAGGCCGTGTGGGCTTCGTAGCGGCGATCGTCGGGCTGGCGCTGCTCATCCTCATCCACGAGGCGGGCCACTTCTTCGCCGCGCGGGCGGTGGGAATGACGCCGCGCAAGTTCTACCTCGGCTTCGGGCCGCCGCTCGTGAAGGTCACCCGCGGCAAGGTCGAGTACGGGATCGGCGCGTTGCCGCTCGGTGGTTACGTGAAGATCCCGGGGATGAGCCGCCCCTCTCCGGGCGACTTGAAGGCGACGCTGCCGCCGGAGGTGCGAGGGGCGCACGGCGCCGAGCTGGCACGGCTCGACGCTGCGATCGGGCGCGGCGACTTCGCCGACGCCCGCGCCGAGCTCGAGTTGCTGCGTCCGCTCGTCGGCGATACCCGGTACGTCCAGGAGCTGGCGTGGTCGCTCGAGCCGGATGCGTACTGGCGTCAGGCGACGTGGCGCAGGCTGGTCGCGATCGGCGCCGGCCCCGGCATCAACCTGTTGTTCGCGTTCGTGCTGTTCACCTGTCTCTTCATCATCTCGACGACGCGCAGCACGAACGTGATCGCGCGCGTCGAGGCCGGCTCGCCTGCGGCGGCAGCCGGGGTGCATACGGGCGACAAGATCGTGTCCGTCGCGGGGACGGCCGTGAAGCCGGACGACATCGCCCACGCGATTCGCGGCACCGGCGGACGGCAGTTCCGGCTCGTCGTCGACCGCAAGGGTCGGCGCGTCGTCATCGGGCCGACGCACGCCCGCCTGGCGGACGGCGCGTACCGCATCGGGATCGCGATCGAGGGCCGCGCGGGGCCGGGCGAGTCACCGCAGGCCGCGGCCAAGGACGCGCTCTCGCTCTCGTGGGCCGTCACCGCCGACACCGCCCGCGGACTCGCACATCTCGTCACCGGCCGCGACACGAACCACGTCTCGAGCTCGGTCGGGATCGTGAAGGCGCAGTCGCAGGCGTGGCGCCAGGGGCTTCGCGACTTCCTGTCGGTGCTCGGGCTGATCAGCCTCGCGCTCGCCCTGATGAACCTGATCCCGGTCCTGCCGCTCGACGGCGGCCACATCGTGCTGGCGCTGGTCGAGAAGCTGCGCGGGCGGACGTTCGCGCAGTCGGTCTACGTCCGCTACAGCGTCGTCGGTCTCACGCTCTTCGCGGTGCTCATGTACTTCGGGCTGCGGAACGACCTGTTCGGCTCCGGTGGCTAATCTGAGCCTGTGGCCAGCGAACGCTCGGTAACGGTCGGCGGCGTCAAGATCGGCGGCGGTGCACCCGTCGTCGTGCAGTCGATGACGACCACCAAGACGCACGACGTCCCGGCGACGACCGCGCAGATCGCGGCGCTCGTCAGCGCCGGCTGCGAGATCGTGCGCGTCGCCGTTCCGAAGACCGAGGATGCGGAGGCGCTCGGGAAGATCGTCCGGTTCTCGCCGGTGCCGATCATCGCCGACATCCACTTCAACGCGAGTCTCGCGCTGAAGGCGATCGACCAAGGCGTCGCCGCCGTCCGGATCAATCCGGGCAACATCGGCGGCCCGGAGAAGGTCGAGCAGGTCGTGCGCGCGGCGAAGAACGCCGGGATCCCGATGCGGATCGGCGCCAACTCGGGCTCGCTGCCGAAGCACCTCGAGCAACTGGCGCAGGACGATCAGGCCGAGGCGCTCGTGGAGGCCGCACTCGAGGAGGTGCGGCTGCTCGAGACGCTCGACTACCGCGACTTCAAGATCTCCGTGAAGTCGAGCCACGTGCCGACGATGATCCGCGCGTATCGGATGCTCTCCGACAAGGTTCCGTACCCGTTGCACCTCGGCGTGACCGAGGCGGGGACGGCATTCAGCGGCTCGATCAAGAGCTCCGTCGGGATCGGGACGCTGCTCGCCCAGGGGATCGGCGACACCATCCGCGTGTCGCTCGCCGCCGACCCGGTCGAGGAGCCGAAGGTGGCGTTCGAGATCTTGAAGGCGCTCGGCTTGCGCGAGCGGGGGCCGGTGATGATCGCCTGTCCGTCGTGCGGGCGCGACAACGTCGGCGTGCACACGCTGGCCGAGGAGGTGGAAGCTCGGCTCCAGACCTACCCGGAGGCGTTCGAGGTGGCGGTGCTCGGCTGCGCGGTGAACGGCCCGGGGGAGAGCGGCGACGCCGACTTCGGGATCGCCGGCGGCCGCGACGTCGGCTTCATCTACGCGCACGGCCGGGTGCTGAAAAAGGTGTCGAGCGACATCCTGGTCGACGAGCTGTTCCGTGAGATCGACCGGTGGATCGCCGACGGCATGGTTCGCCCGAAGCGCCTGAAGATGGCGAAGCCGGCCGCGCTCGCGATGGCCGAAGCCTCCGCGATCCCGCTCGAATAGCGAGCCGCCGCGCCCGCGGGCGCCTCTCGGTAGCCTGCGCGGGCAACGATGATCGCCCGCGCCTCACAGCTCTTCCTACCGACTCTCCGCGACGCGCCTGCCGACGCCGAGGCCGTCAGTCACAAGCTGCTCGTGCGCGGCGGCTACATCCGGCAGGTCGGCGCGGGGTTGTGGTCGTTCCTGCCGCTCGGCTGGCGGGTGCATCGGAAGGTCGAGCAGATCGTCCGCGAGGAGATGGACGCGATCGGTGCGCAGGAGTTCCTGGCTCCGGTCCTGACGCCGGTCGAGCTCTGGGAGGCGACCGGCCGCGACAAGATCACCGAGCTCTTCCGCACCACCGATCGCGCCGGCCGACGCTTCATCCTGCCGATCACCCACGAGGAGACGTTCACGTTCCACGCGCGCGAGATTCAGTCGTACAAGGAGCTGCCGCAGCTCTGGTACCACTTCCAGACGAAGGACCGAGACGAGCCTCGCCCGCGCGGCGGCTTGCTGCGCGTCCGCGAGTTCATCATGAAGGACGCGTATTCGTTCGACCGCGACGAGAAGAGCGCGTACGAGTCGTTCGAGCGGAACCGCGCGGCCTACCACGTGATCTGGGATCGATGCGGCGTCGACGCGCAGGAGGTGAAGGCCGAGAGCGGGATCATGGGCGGCGACCTGACCTACGACTTCCTGGCGCCGTCGGGGTCGGGCGAGAACACGCTCGTTCGCTGCGAGAACGGCGACTACGCAGCCGACGCCGAGGTCGCCCGCGGCATCCCGCGCGCGCCGGAGCACCCGGCGAGGCTCGACGCACCAGAGGAGATCGAGACGCCGGGCGTGACGACGTGCGAGGCGCTCGCCGAGTTCCTGACGGTCGACCTGGCGGCGACGTCGAAGGCGATGCCGGTCACGACCGACGACGGACGTGTGGTGCTCGCCCTGATCCGAGGCGACGATCGCCTGTCGGAATCGAAGTTGCTCTCCGCTCTGAAGATCGGCTCACGTCCTTCGACGGATGAGGAGATCCGCTCGGCGTTCGGCGCCTCGGGCGGGTCGCTCGGCCCGGTCGGCTTCACCGGTGAGGTGCTCGCCGACGACACGCTGCGGGACGGCCAGTTCGTCGCCGGCGCGAACAAGGACGGCTTCCACCTTCGGGGTGTCGAGGCCGGTCGCGACTTCGAGCCGCGATTCGCCGATCTCCGTGAGCCGATCGAAGGCGACCGGTGCCCCGAGTGCGGCGGAGCGCTCACCTTCGAGACCGCGATCGAGGTCGGTCACATCTTCTATTTCGCCGACAAGTACAGCGACGGCCTCGACGCGACGTTCCTCGACGAGGACGGCCGGGAGAAGCCGCTGCTCGGCGGCAGCTACGGGATCGGCCCCGGCCGCGTGATGGCCGCGATCGTCGAGCAGAGCCACGACGACCTGGGAATCGTCTGGCCGCGCTCCGTGGCCCCGTACGATGTCCACCTCGTGGTGTTGAAGGGCGCGGAGGAGATCGGCGAGCAGGCTGCCGCCGCCCTCGATGGGGCGGGGCTCGACGTCCTCCTCGACGACCGCGACCTGCGGCCGGGCGAGAAGTTCGCCGACGCCGACCTGATCGGGATCCCGACCAGGGTCACGGCCGGCAAGAAGAGCCTCGAGGACGGGTTGGTCGACGTCCGCGATCGCGCGAGTGGAGACGAGCGACGTGTGAAGGTCGCCGAGCTCGGCAAGGAAGTCGCGTAATGGCCCGCCGGAGACGCTACGCGGCGGAGCCGTTCGGCCCGGCGGTCGAGCGGCTGATGAACGAGACGGGCGTCACCTACCGGGCGCTCGCCGCCAAGACGAGCCTTTCAGCGGGCTATCTGAACCACCTCGTGCACGGGAACCGCCCCGTGCCGTCCAACGACGTGGTGGAGACCCTGGCGCATGCCCTCGACGTGGATCCCGAGTTCTTCCGGGAGTACCGGCTCCGCGTGATCACGGAGAAGCTCGAGGCGATGCCCGATCTGGTCGACAGGCTTTACAAACGCCTTAACGGCTGAGCCTAACCCGCGTTTTCCGGGGTCGTCTTACCCCATGAGCCGGTGGGGTCCCGGCAAGCGACCACTGGGGGGTTAGGGGCCCCACCGCTCGTCTTGACGCGCGGACGGAAGCCGGCTCAGCTTGGCGTGAGATTGCGCTGCCAGCTCACGGAGAACGTGCGCCCGTCGGTGCTCGCATCGCCCGGCAGCGCGCCGACGCCGTCGCCCAGCGGGTCTCCCGCGCCGAAGAAGCGGTCGATGCTGCCGCTGGAGATCAGCTCGATCGCCGTCGACGTCCACGTCCCGTCGGTGAGCGTGCCCGGGTGCGCGTTGCCGATCGCGGCGATCTTCGAGAACGTGACGGTGCCGAAGTTCGTGAGCGGGACGGGACGGCAGCGCCCGGCCGCCGAGCAGTCCGACGGCGCCTCGGCGATCCACTCTGCGGACGCGGTGTCGAGATCCTGGGTCGCCGTCATCACCTTCGAGAAGCGCGTATGCCGCGTGAGGTCCTTGAGCGAGAAGGTGAGCTTCTGGCCGGCGACGAGCACCGCGGCGCTGATCGTGTCGCCCGCGTTGACGATCAGCGGGATCCGCACGGACGCGGCCGGCACGAGCTCCCACCAGGCGTAATACGTCGGCGTCTTCGACGAGCCGTCGCAGTCGGCGCCGGTGCCGAGCTGCTCGAGCGAATTCGACGCGGGGTCGTAGCCGCCGAGGCCGACCCAGAACGCCGCGGACGAGATGCGGTCGGTGGTGCAGGTGCTCTTCGGCACGCGCCACGTGGCGGTCACGTCGGTGAATTCGGCGGGAGATTCGGGATCCGCGGAGATCGCGGCGTACCCCGACCAGTTCGAGCTGACCTCGGGCGTCATGATGGTGCCGGCGCGCGCGGTCCCGGCGACTGCGGCAAGGGTGCCGAGCACGAGAACGGAGACGAGGAACGCGCGCATCGCAGCACCGTAGCCGCGCGTCGCTGTGGCGCGCTTAAGATTTCCGCGTGGCGTATGACGAGGAGCTTGCGGCACGTCTTCGGATACTCATCGGCGGCGAGACCGGATTGACCGAGCGGAAGATGTTCGGCGGGCTCGCCTTTCTCATCAACGGAAACATGTCCGTGGCGGCAAGCGGACAGGGCGGGATCCTCGTCCGCGTCGACCCTGCCGCGTCGCAGGAGCTGGTGCGCGACACGGCGGCGTACCCGATGGAGATGCGCGGTCGGTCGATGGCGGGATGGCTACGTGTCGACGCCAAGGACGTCGCCGACGACCCCGCGCTGCGCGAATGGGTCGAGCGCGGCGTTGGCTACGCGCGATCGCTGCCGCCGAAGTGACTCTGCCGCGAACTCGGCCGTTTCGGCACCGCTGCTACGGTTGGGCCGTCGCGGGGCGTGGCGCAGCCTGGTTAGCGCGCTAGTCTGGGGGACTAGAGGTCCCGAGTTCGAATCTCGGCGCCCCGATAGTCGAAAGCCCTGCTAACGCGGGGCTTTCGTTCTAGCCGATTCGGTCGTCTCCCGACCAGCGCACTGTCGGTCAGTCGAACCTCGATCGGTGACGTGTCCGCGTCCATGAGGGCGGTATGCGCTTCCGCTTCGAACGGGATCCGTAGGTCACCGAGTTGTTCAAGGATGTTCGAGAGCGTGTACTGGAATCCGATCGCCGCGTCGATGGACGGCTGGATTGTGGCGTCGTACTCATGGGTCAGCAGTTCCACGTTGGAGAACGCTGAGCGTCGTAGAACTTCAGGGAACGGGTCGTGTCGGCCTCGCGGATGCGGGCCGGCGGGCGTGTCGGCCAGATATTTGCGGCGGATCTCTTCGACCTGGTTCCAGGGCGGCTGGTCGAGCCAGACGCGGTTCGGATCTGGGTCTGTCACGAACCCGACGATTGCGACTGCTCCATTCTCTGAATCGAGGATGCGGTCGAGCCTGCGTAGTACCGCGTCTTGGTCACGCATCCAGTGGAACGATTGGGACATCACAGCCCCGGCAAGCGATCCTATTTCTGGACCGACTGCTTCAAGGTCGTCGGATCCCCCGACGACGAACGAGACGTTCTCGAGGCCCGCCGCGTCAGCGCGGCGTTTGCCCTCGGCAATCATGTCCGGCTCTGGATCCATCGCTATGACCTCCCGCACGAAAGGAGCAATCTGCAACGACACCTGCGCAGGCCCTGCGCCTAGATCAAGAACGCGGCCATGCGGCGACCATCCGAGTTCAGCTGCAAGGCGGTGCGTGAATCCCAGGCTCGGGCGATCTCGATATTCGGCGTAGTACCAGGCGGTGCCTCGGTACGGCCGCTGGCCCTTCTCGAGGCCCGTCCACTGCTGATCGCTGGTCACATCAGAATGCTTGCCGACCGTCGACGACTATGTCGGCATGTGTGTGCGGCTGTTCGCGAGCGACGTATCCGTTCTCGGCGTCGAACCCGCGCTCCCACTGCTCGCGTGCCTCCTCGCCGTCTCGAGCCACGCCGCGTTCAATGCAAAGCTCGCGTGGCGTCTCGACCCAGATCTTCAGCGCCAGGTATGGGCCGAACGCTGACCGTATCGCGGTTACGCCTTCAAGGATCGTCAACTGTTCCGGCTGCAAGGTGATGAGATCGGGTTTTGTCGCTCCCCATTGCGTCGGCTGAAAGGTTGCCGGCCGACCCGCCGCCAGGGGAATCAGCACTCGCTTGACCAGTAACGGCCACCAGTTGATCGGGTTGTCCCAGCTTGCGAAGTCGTCGGTGTGGATGACCTGTGTGCCCAGGACGCCCTGGACTCTCTCCGCGAGCGTTGACTTGCCCGCTCCGCCGTGACCATCGATGCCGACGATTCTCGTCTCGACGTCCGGCGGCGCAACGCAAGCGGACACGGCTTTCACAACTTCGTTGAAGTCACTCGTTGCGGACACACTGACGATTCTGGCCGCGTGGCGGCTCGATGATTCCAGCAACGCCCGCCTTCGGCTCGCGCGCCAGGCAGCGGCGCCCGGCGCGTTCGCACTTCATGCGTCTCGGAAAAGGCGGCCCGTCTGACCGGAGTCGGCGACATCCTGCTGAGCCGGCTCGTCGGGCTTGCGCGACGCGAGCTCGGCCTCGCGTGAGCGCGCGAGCGCGATGAGCACGTCGGCGGGAAGCTCCCGGACTCCGGCACTGTCGTCCCGCAGCTTGTTGCGCACCACGACGACGCCGATCACGCCGCCGCCGACCGCGACAAACAGGAGCAGGGACGCAAGCCAGACCATCGATCGAATTATCCACGCTGCGTATCTGTCCGCGCTCCTCGGCCGTTGGTATCTGACCGAGCCGAAGGGAGGTACAAGCGATGTTCAGAACCGCAACCGTCGGACCGCGGTTCGGCGTCAGCTGGCTCGTCGCGATCTACCTGATCGCCGGCGGCATCGTCGCCGCGACCCACGATTACTGGTCGAACCTGCACACCTTGAAGACCATCGTCTCGGCGGTGCTCGCCACGGTGCTCTGGCCTCTGATCCTGCTCGGCATCAGCCTGCACGTCCGCTGAGGCAGCGAGGCGGTGAAACCGACGGCCGCGCGGCGCCCTAGTGCCGCGCGACCGTGGCTTCAGGTCGTTACGCCTGCGGCGCGATGCCGAGGATCTTGATCCACCAGTCGCGCTCGCGGATGCGCAGCGCGTCCTTCATGCCGGCACGGCGTGCCTGGCGCTCCTGGCGGTGCGGTGAATCGTCCTCGACCACGGCGGCGACGGCGACCTCGCTGCCGTTGCGCCCTCTCAGCTCGTGGATGCGCTCCACGGCGTCGATCGCCTTCTCGCGGCGAAGCACTTCGGCCTCGCGTGCCGAGAGCTCGGCCTCCCGACGCTCGAGGTCGCGCACGTCGATCGCCGAGAGAAGGGCCATCGCCACATCGTTGTGGCGGTTACCAGTCGGAAGTTCGAATGCTGTTGCGGTCATGGGCGTGCCCCTTTCAGGACTCCCGGCGGCCGCAACGCCGACGTGATGTTCCACCACTCTACGGCCGCGCCCGTCATCCGTCCGACACTCGTTCGAGTGATTCGCGCGCGGGGTTCCCTCCTCCGAGTGACGCCCGCGGCACGTGCCGAGACGAGAACCGGCGGTGATGAGCAAGCTTCTCGTCCTGGTGGGCTGCACCGTGCTCCTCACGGGCTGCGGCGCCGCGAGCGACGTCTCCAACCTCGTCACCTCGACGCCGAACACTGCGGCACTCGCGGTCGCGGAGTTGAACGCCCAGGACGGGAACACCGCCATGTCGGCGTATTTCGCTGCGAACGGCAGCTATGCGGGCGCGACGACCACCTCGCTACGAACGATGCAACCGGGGCTGAGCCCGACTGTCAGCGTCACTGCCACGGCTGATCGGTACTGCGTCGAGAGTGTGGTCGACGGCGTCACCGCGAGCGTCCGGGGGCCGGGCAGCGCGGCCCCCGGGCCAGGCCCCTGCTAGCTACCTGAGCGCCGCCACCGCGTCGTCCAGCCGCGCGTGCAGCGAACGCGTCACGTAGACCGCCCAGGGGTGAGCGGGTGTCCCGCCGGTGTACCCGACGACCGGAATCCCGCGTGAGTGCGCGTACCAGGCCTCCATCGCCGTTCCCTCGTCGGGCGCGGTAAACGCGGCGAGCACGAGGTCGCACGAATCGATGTCGGCGAGGTCGCCTTCGACGATCTCCGTCTCGTGGCCGACGGTCCCGCCCCGGAAGTCGCGCCGCATCGGGTCGACCGGCTCCAGGCCGGCTGCAGCGGCGAGCGCGGACGCACGCGAACGGTATTCGTCGGCGAACGGCGGCCCGGCGAGGTAGACGCGCTTCACACGCCTAGACTAGAGCGCATGGAGCAGGAGTTCGTCGCGCTCGGCCACGCGGGAAGCGACGCGTACGCCGGCCTCGAGACGTTTCCCAACCCGGGCGTCGAGCGTGTCGAGCTGGTGAGCGACGAGCTGACCGCGTTCTGCCCGATCACGCACCAGCCGGACTTCTACACCGCGACGATCGCCTACGAGCCCGGCGAGCTGTGCCTCGAATCGAAGTCGCTGAAGATCTACCTCTCACGCTTCCACGACCAGGGCGTGTTCTGCGAGGCGCTCGCCGTCCAGATCCGCGACGAGGTCGCCGCCGCGCTGCAGCTCGGGCGCGGCAAGGTGCACGTGACTCTCCGCCAGAAGGCACGCGGCGGGATCACGATCACCGCGCAGACGAGTCGCTGAGCGGCGGCGCCGGTCAGCCCGCCAGGCGTCTGGCACGAGCTGCAGGACACCGCTCGAACGCCTCGCCCGCTACCGCGGGCGAGCAGAAACAGGCCGAACGGCCCATTGTCCGTCGCCCCCGGGTGGTAGATGATCACCACTCGGACCCCCCGGAATGCGGCTATTCCTCCTCGGCCTACTGGTTGCGCTCGTCGTGCCCGCCAACGCGGTCGCCGGCGGCCGCGTGTCCGCGTTCTACTACCCGTGGTACGGCACGTCGTCGTCGGACGGGTCATACGAGCACTGGTCGCAGGACGGCCACGCCCCGCCGAACGACATCGCGTCGTCGTACTACCCGGCGATCGGCCTCTACTCGTCGTCCGACAAGCTCGTGATCGACGCGCAGATGAGCGAGATCCGCGGAGCGGGGATCGACCAGATCGCGGTGTCGTGGTGGGGACAGGGCTCGCCGGAGGACCTGCGCATGCCCGCGATCGTCAGTGCCGCGAACAAGCGCGGCGTGCTCGTCGCCGCGCACATCGAGCCGTATCGCGGACGGACGGTCGAGTCGATCGCGACCGACATCGCGTACCTGAACGGCCGGTTCGGGATCAAGACGTTCTACATCTACCAGCCGTTCGACTTCGCACCCGCCGACTGGGCCGAGAACCATCCGCTCTTGCATCCGGTTCCGGACATCACCGTCTACGCGCAGACGGCACTCGCAGGCGCCGCGGCCGCCGCGCGGTTCGACGGCGTCTACACCTACGACATCGTCACGTACGGCGGCAACAGCTTCCACCGGCTCTGCGCGGAAGCGCACGCGATGCAACTGCTCTGTGCCCCGTCGGTGGGCCCGGGGTACAACGCAACGCGAGGCAGCGGCGACCCGGCCGTCAAGCCACGGAGGCACGGCCAGACCTATGACGCGATGTGGCGTGCAGCGCTTGCGAGCGGCGCCGACGACATCACGATCACGTCGTTCAACGAGTGGCACGAAGGAACGCAGATCGAGCCCGCGGTGCCACGTCAGCGCGCCCGCTACCGCTATCTCTCATACGACGGCGCGTGGGGCCTGCACGGCGCGGCGGCCGAGAGCGCGTACCTGGTGCGGACGCGCTACTGGACCGACGTCTTCCACAAGACGCCGCCGCTACAGCCGAAGACCAAGGCGTCGTAGACCGTCTCCGCAGCGACCGCGCGCAGCTGCGTGTGGTCGAGATCGATCGTCGCGTCGGGCCACGCGTCGAGGCCGAGCGACGCGGCGCCCTCGGTGGTGCCGGCGGTGAGGAGTGCGGCGAGCGGCATGACGCCGCGCTTCCCGGTCTGGCGGCGGGCGATCCCCTCGAGCTCTCGCAGCTCCTCGAGCGGATCGATGCGGACGTTCGAGTCGCTGCCGATGCACAGCCCGATGCCGCGATGGAGCACGCGCGCGACGGGCAGGAACCCGTCGCCGAGATTCGCCTCGGTCGTCGGGCACACGCAGATGCGCGCGCCCGCGGCTGCGAGCAGGTCGAGCTCGTGGCCGTCGGCGTGCGTCGCGTGGACGATCGTCGTGTGCGGGCCGAGGCAGCCCGTGTCGTCGAGGAGCTCGATCGGGCGGAGGCCCGACGCGGCGAGGCACTCCTCGATCTCACGCGGTTGCTCGTCGGCGTGCACGTGGAGCGGCAGGTCGTGCGCGGCGGCGTACGTGCCCAGCTCGCGCAGTGCATCCGGCGGACAGGCGCGGACCGAGTGGGGGGCGATCCCGACGCGAATGCCGTCGGCGCGGAGCGCCTCGACCTGCTGCAGGTAGTCCGCAACCGACTCCTGCCGAAAGCGGTCGATGCCGCCGCGGAGGTAGCAGGCGTACAGCAGCACGAACGCGATCCCGGCCTCGCCGGCAGCCTCGGCCGCTGCGCGGGCTTCCTCGAGCCCGAGGTAGTGGAACTCGCCGACCGCGGTGAAGCCGTTACCGCGGAGCTCGCGGTAGACCTCGACGTATTCGCGGCGGATGTCCCCGACGCTCAGGGTCCCGGCTAGCGCGAGCATGCCGTCGCGCCAGGCCCAGAAGTCGCCGCCCCGGTCGCGACCGCGCAGGGCGCGCTGGAAGGCGTGGCAATGCGCGTCGACGAAGCCCGGGATCCGCACCCCCGTATCCTGTCAGCGTGCGGCGTCGGATCCCGAATGCGCTGACGATCGGTCGGATCGTGCTGATCCCGGTCTACGTGTGGTTGATCACGACCTGCGACGGCGGACGGTCGTGGCCGGCCGCGATCGTGTTCGGCGTCGCCGGGGTCACCGACCAGGTCGACGGTTACCTGGCGCGGCGCTGGCGCGTCGAGTCGCCGTTCGGGAAGATCGCCGACCCACTCGCCGACCGGTTGATGATCGATGCGGCCGTGATCCTGCTCGTCCACGCGGATCGCCTCCCGTGGCTCGCGCTGCTGATCCCGGCGCGTGACCTCGTCGCGCTCGTGGGCACACCGATCCTCATGGGCCGCGGCTACGAGTTTCGCGTGAACCTGCTCGGCAAGGCGGCCACATGGCTGCTGTACTCGTCGCTCGGCTTCATGATGGTCACCCACGACGGCACGACGTGGCCGGTCGTCATCTTCTGGATCGGCCTCGGGTTGGCGTTCGTGTCGCTGGCCGAGTACATGATCAAGGCCAAGCGCGAGGCCTTCGCGTGAAGGCGGTCGTGATGGCGGGCGGTGAGGGCACCCGCCTTCGGCCGCTGACCTCGAATCAGCCGAAGCCGATGGTCCCGATCGTCGGCAAGCCGTGCATGGAGCACATTCTCGAGTTGCTCCGCGAGCACGGCTTCGAGGATGTCGTCATCACGGTCGCGTTCCTGCCGCAGGCGATCCGCTCCTACTTCGGCGACGGCACCAGCATCGGGCTCAACCTGCAGTACTCGGTCGAAGAGAGCCCGCTCGGCACGGCCGGCTCGGTGCGACTCGCCTCCGACGCGCTCGACGAGACGTTCCTCGTCATCTCGGGCGACGCGCTCTGCGACATCGACCTGCGCCAGATCGTCGACTTCCACAAGGAGAAGGGCGCAGCCGTCACGATCGGGCTGAAGTCCGTCGAGAACCCGCTCGAGTTCGGGATCGTCGTCACCGACGAGGACGGGAAGGTCGAGCGCTTTCTCGAGAAGCCGTCGTGGGGCCAGGTGTTCTCGGACACGATCAACACCGGGATCTACGTGCTCGAGCCCGAGGTGCTGAAGCACATCCCGACCGACCGGCCGTACGACTTCTCGAAGGAGCTCTTCCCGCTGCTGCTCGAGATGGGCCGCCCGATCTACGGCTACGTCTGCGAGGGCTACTGGCAGGACATCGGGAACCTCGACCAGTACCGCCAGGCGAACTTCGACGCGCTCGACGAGCGCGTCCGGCTCAACATCCCCGGACTGAAGATCCGCGGCGACGTGTGGATCGGCGAGGGCGTCGAGATCGACGACGTCGAAGGCGTCGAAGGGCCGGCGTTCATCGGCAACTACGCACGTATCTCGCCGGAGGCGTCCGTCGGCCCGTACACGGTCCTCGGATCGGCGACGACGTTGCGCGAGCGTGGGCGCATCTCGCGCTCGGTGGTCGATGCGTCGTGCTACATCGGCCGCAGCGCCGTCGTCGAAGGCGCGATCATCGGACGCAACTCCGACATCCGGGCACACGCGCGCATCCACGAGGGTGTCGCGATCGGCGACCAGGTGACGATCGGCGACCAGTCCGTCATCTACCCGGGCGTGCGCATCTACCCGTACAAGGAGGTCGACTACGGGGCGCAGATCTACGAGAGCCTGATCTGGGAGTCGCGCGGCACGACGCGCGTGTTCGCGCAAGACGGCGTCGTCGGCCTCGTCAACGTCGACCTGACGCCCGAGACCGCGCTGCGCTTCGGCGCGTCGCTCGGCACCGCCCTGAAGCGCGGCGCGCGCGTGGTCGCGAGTCGCGAGAGCGCGCCCGCCTACCGGATGATCAAGCGCGCGCTCATCTCCGGCCTGCACTCGACCGGCGTGAACGTCGCCGACTTGCGCACGCTGCCGGCCCCGGTCGGGAAGCACCTGCTGAAGACGCAGGGCTACGACGCCGCGTTCCACGTCGGTGCCTCGACCACCGATCCGGAGGCGGTGCAGATCCGCCTCTTCGAGCGCCCGGGTGTCGCGCTGTCGTCCGAGATGCAGAGAGAGGTCGAGAAGCACTTCACGCGCCAGGAGCTGCGCCGCGTGCCGTTCGGCGACGTCGGCTCGATCACCTACCCGGCACGCGCGCGAGAGAGCTACGCCAGCGACCTGCTCACCGACCTCGACACGGAGGCGATCAAGGCGCGCGGCTTCCGGATCGTCGTCGACTACGGCTACTCGGCCGGCAGCTTCGTCCTGCCGCTCGTCCTCGGCCCGCTCGGCGTCGAGGCGGTCACCGCGCACGCCTTCGAGTCGGACACGGGGTCGACGCCCGGACGGCTCGCGGAGACGATCGACCAGGCGCAGCGTCTCGTCGCGGCGGTCACCGCCGATTTCGGCGCGGTGTTCGACCGTTCGGCCGAGCGGATCTACCTGCTCGACGAGCGTGGGCGGGAGATCCGTCCCGACCAGGCGCTGCTGCTCTACCTGAAGCTGCTGCGCGGCGACGGAGGGAAGGTGGTGGTCCCCATCACCGCGACCAGCCAGGTCGAGGAGGTGGTCGGCGACAGGTTCCAGGTCGTGCGGACCCCCGCGAGCCTGCCGGAGCTGACGCGCGCCGCCGCGGGCGACGGCGTCGTCTTCGCGGGGGCTCCCGGCGGCGGGTACGTCTTCCCGGGCTTCCTGCCTGCCTACGACGCGATCGCGGCGCTCTGCAAGCTCCTCGAGCTCCTCGCGCCCGTCGGCGACCCGCTCTCGAAGCTCGTCGCCGAGCTGCCGCGCCCGACGCTCGTCCATCGCCAGGTGCAGTGCCCCTGGGCCCTCAAGGGCGCCGTCATGCGCGTGCTCAACGAGCGCTACGCGGACGGCAACGTCGACACGACCGACGGGATCAAGATCTTCGACTCGCGCGGCTGGGTGCAGGTCCTGCCGGACGGGGACGAGCCGACGATCCACCTGTACGCCGAAGGCGAGACGCCTGCCGACTCCGAGGAGCTCGAGACGGAGCTCCGCACGCTCGTCACCGACCTGATCGAGCGGGAGGAGATCGGCGCGGCTCGGTGAAGTGAGGGAGGGACAAACCTGAAGTAGAGGTTGACGGTTTACCGGTCCTCTGCTGGAATTCGAAACGCAGACCCCGACGAAAGGCGGCAGCGTGGAACCGCTACCCGATCTCGGCTCACTCTCGGAGAGCGAGCTGAAGTCCCTGATCGACGACCTCGAGACGCAGGAGCACGAGGTCAGCTACCAGCGCCGCCTGCTCCACGGCAAGATCGACATCCTGCGCGCGGAGCTCGTCGCGCGCCTGCAGGTGACCGGCGGCCGGAGCGTCCTCGACCAGGTCGACGTCGACCGGCTCACCGCGATCCTCACCGGGAAGACCGCGCCGACTGCATGACGCAGGTCTACTGCACCGAGTGCGGCTTCCAGAACCAGGAGACCGCCAACTTTTGCGCGCGGTGCGGCGCGATGCTCCCGCGCGCCGAGCCGGCGTCCGAGGCGACGCAGTCGCTCACACCCGAGGACGTCGCCGAGCTCACCGAAGAGCACGCGCTCGGTCTCGAGGGCCCGGCGCTCGTCGTTCGCGCGGGTGGCGGCAGGGCGGGGGAGAGCTTCCGGCCTGCAGGGCCGCGCACGCGCATCGGCCGCTCCCCCGACTGCGAGATCTTCCTCGACGACGTCACCGTCTCGAGGAACCACGCCGTGCTCGTGGACGAGGGCGGCGAGTTCGTGGTCGAGGACCAGGGCTCGCTGAACGGGACGTTCGTGAACCGCAAGCGCATCGACCGCGCGCTGCTCCACGAGGGAGACGAGCTGCAGGTCGGCAAGTACCGGCTCACGTTCATCGCATGACCTCGACCGCTCCCCAGCAGCGCGAGCGGTTCCTGCGCATCGGCGAGGTCGTCCGCAGGCTCGGCCAGGAGTTCCCGGACATCTCGATCTCGAAGATCCGGTACCTCGAGGACGAGGGCCTGCTCGCGCCGCGACGGACGCAGGGCGGCTACCGGCTCTTCAGCGAGGACGACCTCGAGCGGCTGCAGAAGATCCTGCGGCTGCAGCGCGACGAGTTCCTGCCGCTGCGCGTGATCAAGGACGAGCTCGACGCGCCCGGCGCGAAGGACCGCAAGCGCAAGCGGCCGACGGCGCTCGGTGCGGAGGAGGAGGCGATCACGCTCGAGGAGCTCTGCGACCGCTCCGGCGTGCCGCCGGACCTCGCGAAGGAGCTCGAGGACTTCGGCCTGCTCGCGCCGCGCGGCAGCGGCTCCGCGAAGCGGTATCCCGAGTCGGATGCGGACGTCGCCGCGACGTGCGCGCAGCTGACGCGCTTCGGCGTCGCACCGCGGAACCTGCGGACCTTCCGGACGGCCACCAGTCGCGAGGCGGCGCTGCTCGAGCAGCTCGTCGCACCGGCGCTGCGCGGCCGCAACTCGGAGCGTCGCACGCAGGCGCTTCGCGACCTCCATCAGCTCGCCGAGCTCGCCGGGGAGTTGTCGTCGCTTCTCTTCTGGCGCGACCTGCGAGACTTGGCTCAATGAACGTCGGCGCGACGGGGGTCAGCAGGGAGCGGAGGCGCCGACCTGCGCGGCGCCGGAGCGGGAATTGACGGACTTGAAGTCCAAGGTGCGGGAGGTCCAGGACTTCCCGACGCCCGGCGTGGGGTTCAAGGACGTGACGCCGCTCCTCGCCGATCCGCAGCTGCTGCGAGAGACCGTCGGCGATCTCGCCGAGTGGGTGCGCGCCAAGGACGCGACGATCGTGCTCGGCGCCGAGGCACGCGGTTTCTGGATCGGCTCCGCGATCGCGATCGAGGCGGGCGTCGGCTTCGTTCCGGCGCGCCGTCCCGGCAAGCTGCCGCCCGAAACGGTGAGCGCGAGCTACGTCCTCGAGTACGGGGAGAACTCGCTCGAGCTTCATCCCGAGCTGATCCCCGACGGCGCGCGGGTCGTCATCCACGACGACGTGCTCGCGACCGGCGGCACCGTCGAAGCGATCAAGGGTCTCGTCGAGCAGCTGGGAGGCGTCGTGGTCGGCGCCTGCTTCATCATCGAGCTCACGTTCCTCGGCGGCCGCCAGCGGCTGGCCGGCCTGGATCTGCACGCGCTCATCACCTACTGAATCCGGTCGCGGGTGCGGCCCGTATCTCTCGGCATGAGACGGTTGCTGATGCTCGTGCTGGTGCTCGTCGTCGCCGGGTGCGGCGGCTCGAAGTCGAGCTCCGGAAGCGGTTCGACCGTGAAGCTCGCGAGCTCGAACCTCGGCCGGATCCTCGTCGACGGCAGCGGACGGACGCTCTACCTGTTCGAGGCCGACACGAACGGCACGAGCACGTGCAGCGGCGCCTGCGCCTCCACGTGGCCGCCGCTGACGGGTGCCTCGCCGAGCGCCGGCAGCGGCGTCGACGGCGGCGCGCTGGCGACGACGAAGCGCGCAGACGGCACGCAGCAGGTCACCTACCACGGACACCCGCTCTACTACTACGACGGCGACGGCTCGTCCGCGGGAAGCGCGAAAGGGGAGGGCCTGAACACGTTCGGCGGCAAGTGGTACGTCCTCGACGCGGCGGGCAAGGCCGTCCAGTCGGCCGGCTCGGGCAGCGAGATGGGCGGCAGCGGCGGCGGCTACGGCTATTGATCGGCGTGATCTCGTCCGATACATGGGGTAGAGAATCCCCATGTACGACTCGCTGACGACGTCCTACACGTTCTCGTGCCCGGTGCACGGCGAGACGCACGTCGTGCTCTCGCGGTTCCGCCGGCTCGAGGAGCTGCCCGGCCCGAATCACCCGGCCGTGTACCGCGTCGAGTTCGCGTGCGGCTGCGGCCACGACCACCCGGGGCTGCTGACGCACGACGAGCTCGACTGGGCGCCGCTCGGCCTGCAGGACGAGACGACGTTCGTCAACCTGATGACGTCGCGACGCGAGCCGATCGGCGGCGAGCTCGTCGACCTGGCGGCGACGCGGATCAAAGCGGGGGAGTGGCCGTGGAGCTTCTTCTGCTGGCCGGAGGAGCGGCCGCGGCCGGTGTTCCCGTCGGCGTTCATGCTGCTGGCGCCCGCGGGCAACGGCGAGCATGTCGGGCTCGCGGTGCGCTGCCCCGTGTGCGGCAAGGTCTCCGTGAACCTCGTGTCGCGGGCGCACGTCGACGTGCCGTTCGTGAACGATCGCGAGATCGGCGTCGTGCAGCACCTGTTCGACGACGACGCGGCTGCGACGGTGGCCGAGTTCCACGAAGAGCTGTGGTCGGCGGCATTCGACGCTCGCCGCCTTGCTCTTTCCTGAAGCCGTTCCCTCCCAAGAGGGCTGTACGGGCCGCCAGGACCGACCGATAGCTCCCCTAGGCCATGTTGAGCGTCGCCGAATCCGATCCGGAGCCCGAGCGCGAGCAGCGGGGAGACCACCTGATCCTCGTGCACTGCGCCGCCGTCGGGCGGGACCGCCCGTCCGCGTACGCGCGCCTGGTCGGGAAGGTCGGCAGCGAGCTCGCGCGGCTACTGCTGTTCGCGCTGACCGGCACTCACGGCCGGCGCGGCTCGTCTTCGCCGTAGGTGCGGATGAAGAGGAACACCAGGAAGCCGACGACGGCTCCGACGATGAAGCAGACCGCGCTGCCGTAGCCGACGGCCGCTCCGCCGATCCACACGAAGAGCCCGAAGAAGAGGGCCCACGCGAACGAGATGACGCCGTGATCGAAAGCGGGAGGGCGGAGATGCATCGGGCGCGATCCTAGCGGGTCGTTCCGGACCAAAAAAATTCACCGAGCCGGTTGCGCTTTTGTCCACCTTCCCCGTGAACCTTCGGCTTCCGCCTACGGCCCTCGGGAGCGGCTTCGACCTACTCGCGCTCCGTGCTCGGTGCAAGA
>Ga0207657_10001079_pt1 | contig 28918 bp, 23 predicted proteins | sample KBSC33metaG_FD_184316 | JGI IMG/M metagenome (GOLD analysis project Ga0207657, IMG submission 184316) | Corn rhizosphere microbial communities from Kellogg Biological Station, Michigan, USA - KBS C3-3 metaG (SPAdes) (version 2) | ecosystem: Host-associated > Plants > Roots > Rhizosphere > Soil ...
AGCGCTCCGCATCGGGCTCGCTCCTGAAGAGGCCAGCTGACAAGGACGACTGCGCCGACATGGTGGTCGCCATGTGCCGCACCGAGACCATGACCGGCCAGACCGTCGTCATCGACTCTGGACGCATCTTCCACTAAGACGACGGGCTTAACCAGACAGCTTCGAACGGCTCATTCTATGGAGCGAGGCAGAATCCCAGAAACGCCTGTGCCGCAAGGTTTCTTGAGAAACTATGCGTTGCCATGAGAGGCGCTGTTGGTGGCCGAAATCGAACGGTTGCCTTAAGAGAACTTTGTTGACGAGAGCGTCATTTCATTGGTTGCTTACATCCGCTTCAAGAGACGCTTTATCGAGTTGCAGCGAACGTGCTTCCATTCGACGCCGCCCAGCTTGGGAATATCTGAGGTTTGATCGATGGTTGTTTGGTCTCCTTTTAGGTTCAACAGCGGACGAGAGATGGCAAATCGGTTTGCGATTGCTCCGCTAACAACCGATTCTTCCCATGAAGATGGGACGGCTACCGAAAAAGAACTCGAATTTGTCCGACGACGTGCTGCCAGCGGATTCGGAGCCACCATTTCTTCCGCCGCTTACGTCGAACAAGACGGGCGCTCCTGGCAGGGAATAGGTGCGACACATGATGGACACTTGTCTAGTCTCTATCGGCTCGCTGAAGCAATGCGTGCCGCAGGAGGTCTTGCGATCCTCCAAATATATGACGGTGGCCGCATCGCGAAGCCCGAGTTGATAGGTGAGCAATGTCTGCGTGCGCCTTCTGCAGTTGCATCGTTGCGTCCCGGAGCAAAGACCCCAAGGGCGATGACGGCCAATGAGGTTGGAAGCCTGATTGCAAGCTTCCGAGAGGCTGCTTCCCTCGCTGGAAAAGCGGGTTTCGACGGCGTTGAGATTCACGGAGCTAACCACTACGCGGTTCATCAGTTTTTTTCACCTCGGTCCAATCATCGCGTTGATAACTGGGGAGGCACGCTTTCAAAGCGTATGAATTTTCCTCTCGCTGTCGCGCAGGCCGTTCGCGACGCGCTCGGTCCAAAGCTGATCACAGGGTTTCGCGTTACGCCATTTGAGTCCGAGCCGGACGGTTATACGCTTGAGGACGCCAAGCTGCTTTGTAATGAACTTGCCAAGTTGGATCTCGACTACATCTCCGTTTCGCTCGATGATTATCGGAAGAGCCGACCTGTGGGAGAGATACGTGTTTATGATGGTCCGGTCGAGAAGAGTTATACCCCGGCAGAGAGTCCAATCACGGAATTTGCCCGCGTTATAGCGGGCCGCAGTGCGGTCATGGCAAGCGGTGGGATTAAAACGTGCATAGATGCTGAGGGGGCGATCAAAATGGGAGCTGATCTGGTAGCCGTAGGACGCGCTGTGGTGGTTGATCCAGAGTGGCTTTCCAAAGTCCGAAGTAAGAGTGAAGCATCGATACTTGCGGGACTGCCGAAGGATGAACTCGAGATAGCCAGAGCTTTAAGCATTCCTCCGCGAATGGTCGAATACCTGTTGAGCCGCCCAGGTTGGATCCCTCGCGTTTAGACCTGGCCTTCTCGGACGTCCCTTTGATTGCATAGGCGCTAAGCATCACTCGACCAAGGCGCCAAGGAGGGAAATGCCCTCGTCGAAGACCGTCTGGATGAGGTACATGGGCGGTTCGCCGTCCTTCATCGGGACGTCGAACGGTTGCGTCGTCATGCGCATCATCTCGCTGTCCGAATGGGCCATGATCTTGTTGCGCATGTCCATGAGCCGGTCGTGCAGCGCCTGCCTGTCGTTCGATAGCTTGAGGCCCACCATTTTCATGGAGAGCGGCGCCGCCGCGCCCCGAGACTGGGTGAAAGGCCGCGCGTACGCGACGACGAGCATCGTTTCGTAGCATCGAAGGCGGCGGCGCTCCATCTTCGAATAGGTATTGGTCTCTTCGCATTCGTACAGAAACTCGCAGGCGCTCAAGGCCTGTTGCAGATCGTTCAACGAATACAGCAGACGTCGCCTGCGCGCTTCCGCGTGCAGGGCGATCTTGTCCTGGTCCGGCGATTGAGGAGACATGATCGCGGATCTACCTTCCTGGAAAACCTATCGCGAGTTCGACGGACCGTACCGCGCCCGAAGGGCAAGTTGAAGCAGCGTGGCGGCCGGACGGCGTCCCGCTTTCGCGCATTTCCGACAGCGCAGCCTGCTGGCCAGGTCATGGACGAAGGTCGTCGGCGGGTGACGTAGGGCCGCGAGATCGACGTCGTTCGGCATCTTGCAGCGCGAGCATTCGATTTCCAGCCACGGGTATCCGACGTCGCAAAAGCGGATCTATCAGAAGAACGAATGTCACCCGAGCCTTACCTTAAGATGATGGGTGATGCCATCGTTCAGCAGCGGCAGCCGCAGCGGCCGCTCCACTATCGTGACCCCGTCCAACTCGGCGAATGAAACTCCTTGGCCTACTTCGTCAGGATTGTCGACCGCAATCTCGTAATGCGCCGATCGATATTGAACCGTGACTTCGAATTTCGGCCAACTCTTCGGAATGCACGGATCTAGATGCACGAACGCACCCTGCATACGCAGTCCGAGAATGCTCTCGATGCCAGCCCGCTGCATCCAACCGGCTGAACCAGTGTACCAGGTCCAGCCGCCACGCCCGACGTGGGGTGGAGTGGCGTAGATGTCGGCAGCGACGACATAGGGCTCGACTTTGTAGCGGTAGACATCAGCGCGGGTGCGGGCGTGATTGATTGGGTTGAGGAGCGAAAATAGACTAGTTGCCTTATCCCCCTCGCCAAGCGCCGCGAACGCCACCACCGACCACAAGGCGGCGTGGGTATATTGACCGCCGTTCTCACGGATGCCGGGCGGATAGCCCTTAATGTAGCCGGGGTCGAATGGTGATTTGTCAAAGGGCGGCGCAAATAGCAGCGCGAGCCCGTCCTTGGGACGAATCAGCTCCCGCTCGACCGATGCCATGGCGTGGGTCGCACGCTCGGGTGCCGCTGCGTTCGAGATGACTGCCCAAGACTGCGCAATGGAATCGATCCGACATTCGTTACTTATGGCCGAGCCGAGCGGCGTGCCGTCGTCGAAATAACCGCGTCGATACCAATCGCCATCCCAGGCCTCGCGCTCAAGTGATGCTCGCAGCGAAGCGGCGTGCGTGCGCCATGCCGCGGCACGAGCCTCCTCGTGGCGCGCGTCGGCAAGGCGAGCGAAGGCCGTGAGCGTGGCGTGTAAAAACCAGCCGAGCCAGACGCTCTCACCTTGTCCGCGTTCGCCGACACGGTTCATGCCATCGTTCCAGTCACCGGTGCCAATCAGGGGAAGCCCATGAATGCCCGTCGCTAGGCTTTGGTCGAGGCCGCGGGCGCAGTGCTCGAACAGGGTCGCGGTTTCGTCCGATATTGTCGGTTGGAAGAAGCTGTCATGTTCGCCCGTTTGCAGCTTCTGCCCTTCGAGGAACGTAACCATCTCGTCGAGAACTGTGGTATCTCCGGTCGTGTCCACGTAATGGGCGACAGTGTAGGCAAGCCATGCTCGATCGTCGGAGATGCGCGTGCGCACGCCCTGGCCGGAATGTGGTAACCACCAATGCTGGACGTCGCCTTCGACGAACTGCTGCGCCGCCGCTCGCAACAAATGCTCACGCGTTATCGCCGGACGCGCGGTGGCGATTGCCAAGCAATCTTGAAGCTGATCACGGAAGCCGTAGGCACCGCTCGCCTGATAGAATGCGGAGCGTGCCCATAAGCGGCAAGCGATCGTCTGATAGAGGAGCCAGCCATTCAACATGATGTCCATCGACCGATCAGGTGTCTTTACCTGGACCGCGCCAAGGATATCATCCCAATACTGACTGACCTTGGAGCGCACGGCATCGAGATCGGCGGTGCGGTAGTGTCCGATCAGCTTCCGCGCGTCCTCAGTGCTCGCGCCTTCCCCAAGGAAGAAGACGACCTCGACGGAACCACCCGGTGACAGTTCGACGGTAGTCCGTAGCGCGCCACAGGGATCGAGGCCTGCCCCTACGGTGTTGGACAACGGTGCCGCGCCTATAAGCGCCGCCGGCTTCGCGAGCGTCCCGTTGCGGCCAATGAACTCCCGGCGGTCACCTGTCCAGTCGGTCTGATGCCCGCGGAAATCCACAAATGCGACTCGGTATCCAAACGCGGAACTCCATGGATTTCGGGCGAACATCGCCCCCGTGTCGGCATCGGTCTCCGTGATCACGAACGGGGCCGAGGCGGTCCGCGACGGACCAAGTACCCACTCCACATAGGCTGTTATCGAGAGATGCCGCGTGCGGTTCGATAGGTTGCGGAGCTGCAGCCGAGAGATCTTGATCGAATCATCGATCGGGACGAACTGGAGGAGGTCACTTGCTATTCCGTACGCTGAGTGCTCGAAGCGGCTGTATCCCCGGCCGTGACGGGTTACATAGGTCGCCAGATCGTTCCGGATGGGATGCGCTGTCGGGCTCCACAACGCGCCCGTGTCATCGTCGCGCAGATAGAACGTTTCGCCTGGACGATCAGCAACGGGGTCATTCGACCAAGGGGTCAACTGGTTCTCGCGGCTGTTGACCGACCAAGTGTAGCCGCTTCCTTCTGTGGCTACCTGAAAACCAAAATTGGGGTTGGCGACGATATTGATCCAGGGCATCGGCGTCGACTGGCCAGGGCCAAATATGGTCACGTATTCCCGCCCGTTTTCGGCGAAGCCGCCGAGTCCGTTGAAGAACTCGAGTTTGAGAGCCGGCGGAACGACGGGCAACTCCGAGCCCGCGAGAACACGCTGCGGAGCAGGCCGCGTCGAGGCCTTGGTCGCCGGTATTCGGTCAAGCTGGTCGGAGAGGCTTCCACGCTGCCCACCGATCACCACGCGGGCTACGGACATGAGTAGGGCGCGTATTTCGGCCGAGATCAGATCTGCCCGTAGCACGAAGACGCTTCCCGGCCGTCCCTCCGCTCCGATCTGCGGTCGTGACTGGCACGTCCGGACCAGGGTCTCAATCGCAATCTGAAGGTCCTGAACATAAGACGATTGGCGCTCGTTCAGGATTACTAGATCGACAGCGAATTGTTTCATTCTCCAATATTCGTGCGCCAGAAGCACTTGATGTGCGATGTCGAGATTTTCTGTATCAAAGATACGTAGGACCATGATCGGCAGATCCCCCGAAATGCCCTGTGCCCATAACCCCGGCTGTGCGCCGGCGCCGCGCAGGATGGTGTCCGAGGAGGGGCGCAAGATTGGCGTCGCATAGATTAGGTGTCCCGCGAGACGCTGGAAGAGACCGGCCTCGCCCGGATCGATGTCCAGGTGGTGCAACTGCACCTGCGCCTGGGTCCAGACCAGCGTGGTCGCGCGTTCAAAGGCAGCTGGGTCATGATGCCTGTCGACGACATCGATCAATGCTTCACGAGATGATGCGACCATTGTCCAGAAGGCGACGCGTACTGTCGTGCCCGGTGCGACCCGTACGCGGCGGCGCAGGGCAAAGATCGGGTCGAGCACGGTACCGACTGTATTCGAGAGCGAGTGTTCGCCCATTATAGCGATGGGCGTTCGAATTCCGCAGCCGCGGCCAAAGAAGCGCGCTCTGTCTGTCTCGATCTCCGGCTTGCCCACAGTCTCGCCGTCGACGACGGCGAGGTGAGCTGACCAGATCTCGGGCTCGGTCGGCGTGCGTCTTCGCCTGGTCGCGAGGATGGCGCCGACATCTGCGAGATATTCCGTCTCGACGAATAGCTTTGAAAAGGCTTGATGTGCGATGTCGGCGGCCGGCGGCGCAAGCACGAGCTCGGCATAGGAGGTAATCTCGATCTCACGCATGCGGCGACCGGAATTCGAGACTGAGACTCGACGAACCTCACCATCGGCTTCCGTTGAAACCAGCACCTCCATCGTCGTCGTCAGCGTTCCGTCGCGACGCTCGAACTTGGCGCAGTCTTCATTGAACGTGACGTTATAGTTGTCGGGCACAGCGCCGCTTGGCTGAAAACCCGCCGACCAAACTTCCCCGCTGCGGACATCCCTGAGGAAGACGTAGGAGCCAAAGTCGTCGCAGGTCGCGTCTTCGCGCCATCGGGTCACAGCCACGTCCCCCCAGCGGCTGCTGCCGGAGCCGGCCGCTGTCAGCATGACCGCGTAGCGGCCATTGGAAAGCAGGTGGGTGGCAGGCGCCGCATCATGGGCGGAGACGAACTGACGGCCGCCGGGCGGCTGGATCGCCCGGATCTTGGCCGCAGACTTTGCCTCCGCTGCCCAAGGACGGGCGACAACTACGTCTCGCGGGGTGCGCTCTTGCAACAGCAGTTCAGTCGCCCGCACAATGGGTTCGGCATGGAATCGTGTCCGCATCGCGCCATCCAGCAATGCATCGGCGATGGCGACGATCGTCATACCTTGGTGATGTGCCATGAAAGCCCGCACGATTGCTGCGCTCTCACCGTCCGGGACGCGGATCGGTGTGAAGTCCAAAGCTTCGTAGAAACCGTAGCGGCCACGGGCGCCAGCGTCGGCGAGCCGAGCCAAATTGCGGCTTGCGTGACGTGGATCGACCATTGCTGCAAGCGCGGTCGCGTAGGGCGCGACGACGACGTTGTCGCCAAGTCCACGTTTCAGCCCGAGGCCGGGAACGCCGAAGTTCGAATATTGGTAGGTGAACTCCAAGTCGCGAGCATTGTATGCGGCTTCGGAAACCCCCCAAGGCAGGCCGAGTTTGACTCCGTAGCCGATTTGGCGGTGCACGATCAATTGGTTCGTCTGCTCGAGAAGGCTTCCTGTCGGGGCGCGCATGACGAGCGAAGGCATCAGATATTCGAACATCGATCCCGACCAGGAAATCAGTGCGGCACCATGCGCGACGGGGGTGACCGAGCGTCCGAGACGAAACCAGTGACGAGCTGGAATGTCACCCTTGGCGATCGCCATGAAGCTCGCAAGCCGCGCTTCTGAGGCGAGGAGATCGTAGCAATTAGAGTCGAGCGTGCCCTCGGGCACCCGGTAACCGATCGACAGCAGCTTGCGATCGCTATCGAACAGAGGGCCAAACTCCATCGCGAGCGCCATCGATCGAGCGGTATTCTCGAGAGCGGAGAGGCGAGCCTCCAGAGAGGCGGCTGCATCAGTCCATCGCCGCAGATCGCGATGGTGACTCTCGATCGAACGTTTGGTCGCTTCTGCCCAGAACAATGCGTCCGCGCCAGTACCGTCGTCTCGCTCGATCGAGAGCGTACGAACGATATCGGCCATCGTGTCCGCTTGAGTACCAAGGCTCGCGAGCCGTTCCGTGAGGTCCTCATTAGTTAAAGGCGTCCTTCGCAGGTCGATCGCGAGCCCGGTAATAGCGTCGTAGAGATGACGCCACGTCACCGTCTGAGTTCTGCGCTTGTCGTTCAAGCGACCTGCCTCTTCAAGAGTAAGATCCAGCGAATCACCGATGCCGGCGAGGTCGGATACGGGGTCTGGAGAAAGGTCGCGCCACTCCCGACACGCATTGGCGAGTGCGACGAGATGCCCGGCCAGGTTGCCGCTGTCGACCGAAGAGATATATCGAGGATTGAGTGGCTGTAAATCTTGTGTGTCGTACCAGTTGTAGAAATGGCCGCGAAAACGCTCGAGGCCCTCCATGGTTGCAAGCGTCGCCTCCAGCCGCTCGATTGCCTCTATGGTTCCCATCCATCCAAAGTCGCGGGCACTCACGATCGATAGCAGATAAAGGCCGAGATTGGTTGGAGAGGTACGATGCGCGAGCACCGGCGTCGGATCTTCCTGGAAATTGTCCGGCGGTAGCATGTGGTCTGCCGACGTGACGAAGCTTTCGAAAAACCGCCAAGTGCGTCGCGCCGTCAGCCGTAAGGCTCGAACATCGCTGTCTGACACCGACGGCGAGCCCATGCCTGCTGGAGGCAGGCTTGCCCAGCGCGCGATGGCTGGCGAAGCGACCCAAAGCAATGAGAATGGCACCGCCAGGATCCACGTCCCTTGCCCGGAGAGCCAGACCACGAACAACGCCAGAACGCCGATAACGAGCGCCCCCGCCATCCGACGACCGAAGCTAAAAAGTCTGGGGACGGAACCGGTCGTCGCTTGCGCCGCTGCAACCCATTCGAGCAGATGCCGGCGGGAGACGAACAGGCGCCATAGGGTTCGTGTGATCGCATCGCCCATCAGCCACGCTTGATGAGCCAGAAATGTCACGATGAGCGCCGACAAGGTCAGAGCAAGGCGAACATCGGCGCCGACCGTGCGAATGTGGCCGCGCATGGAAATGCCCGGACGCCGAGGCACGCCGACGAAGATCACGGAGACCAGGTTCGGCACCACAATGGTCGAGAGCACGAATGCCGTCCAAATAAGTGCCGCGTGGAATGGCAGCATCCATCCAATCAACAAAGCGAGAACAGCCACAGGTGCAGACAGTGTGCGCCGGAGATTGTCGAGCATCTTCCAGCGCCCGATCGCTGGTACGGCTTTCCGCGTTCTGTCTACGCTTGCAACCTTCGGTCCACTCCCCAAAATCCACGGCAAGAGTTGCCAGTCGCCGCGGGCCCAGCGGTGATGGCGTAGCGCCCCAGCGTCGTAACGAGCGGGGAATTCCTCAACGACCTCGACGTCGGAAGCAAGACCAGCGCGAGCGAAGACGCCCTCGAATAGATCGTGGCTGAGCAGCGTCGAGTCGGGCACCCGGCCGGCGAGAGCCTCTTCAAAGGCGTCGATGTCGTAGATGCCTTTTCCGGTGTAGGAGCCCTCGCCGAACAGATCCTGATACACGTCGGAAACGGCCGACGCGTAGGGATCGATGCCGCTGACGCTGGAAAAGATACGCTGAAACACTGAACCTTGCCGGCCAACCGGTAGCGACGGCGTGACCCTCGGCTGCAACACCGCATAGCCTTCAACAACCCTGCCTGCGAGAGAGTCGAAGCGCGGCCGGTTGAGCGGATGTGCCATCTTGCCGATTAGCCTGCGGACCGTATCGCGCGGCAACCTCGTGTCGACGTCGAGCGTGACAACGTAGCGAATATTGACCGGCGGAAGCGATGACATCCCTTCGGTTGGGACGAAAGTCGTGTCGGTCGCGCCGCGCAGGAACCGATTCAACTCGTGAAGCTTGCCTCGCTTTCGCTCCCAGCCGATCCAGCGTCCTTCGCTTTCATTCCAGACCCGTCGGCGATGGAGCAGCAGGAAGCGGGGACCGCCGGGTGCGGGGCCATAGCGCTGATTGAGGCGGCAGACACCCTCGACCGCAACCGCAAGGAGCGCCTCGTCGCCTTCGGCGTGCTCGGTCGCTGCATCGGTCCAGTCGGACAGCAGAGCGAAATGAAGATCGCCGTCGGGGCTCGCCAGGTGATGAATTTCCAGTTGCTCGATCTGCTCCTCGACTGCATGCGCTGTGGTGAGAAGCGTTGGCACCGCGACAAGCGTGCACAGGTCGGGGGGAACGCCATCCCCAAGTTCCAAAGCAGGCAGAAGCGTTGCGCCAAAACCCCAGGTGACGCCGCGATTCACGAGCGCGACCGCAGCATCGATAGCGGGGATCGCACCCAGGACGCCGAGCAAGCCTAGCCACCATGCTCCGTCGAACCCCCCTGCAACCAGAGCAAACAGCGGGAACGCTACGAGAACGGTGGCCATAACCGCGATGGCAGCCACGTAGCCACCGATCCCGAAAGCCCGGTTCAGTCGCGCTGGCCACATCCGCAGCGGCAGCCGGTAGTCAATCGCCAATTCGAGTGCATCGCGTCCTCCGGCTAGGAGATGATAGCCCGGGTCGCCTTGACGCCCTTTCATAACGCCTGAGCACGAAGTTGGGGAGTGCTTTGTTGCTAGGATGGCACTGCGGGCAACGTCGAGTTCCGTGAAACGTGAGCCGCGCGCTAACTCTTCGATCGCGCTGCGGTATAGATTGCGCGTCGGGAAATCCATATCTTTGAAGGCGCTACCGGCCGCGAGCACATCGTCGACAAGGCTGATGCGCTCGACCAATTCTGACCAATCGATGTCGGAGATCAGGCGCATACTGGTGATGATATTGCGTACCGTGACGTTCGCGGCGCCTTGCCTTTGATGTTCGTCGCGGACCACCGCCTCGGTAGTCGTTTTCTGTTCCACTAGACGTTCTTCGAGCCAGACCAGGGCAGGGACAATCCTCGGATCCTGGTCGCGTAATCTGTGGATCAGTTGGACTGCGAGCCCTCCCGATATCGGCGTCTGCTCGTCTTTCGCTAGCACCACCGATATCGGCTCGGCGGTGCGTTCTCCCGCTCCTAACAATCGATCCGCGAGGGTGTCCGCCGCCTGCCGTGCAGTGGTATAGCGCATGATCTGTTCGGCGAGGCGCGTGAGGTTCTCGATCAGCACGATTTTCAACGTGATCGCCACCGCCCACAATTCGCCGATCGTCAGCGGTTGGATTTCTTGGTAGGCCCGAACGAAGCGGCGCAGCAGCTCCGGCTCGAAGCAACTGTCGGTGTGAGCGATGAAGGCCCAGGCCACGCCGAACACTCTCGGATAGCCTGTGAAGGGCCCCTCGGCGAGCTTCGGAAGCTGCCGGTAGTAGCCAGGCGGCAAATCGGTTCGGATCTCATAGATCTGCTTCTCGACAAGATGATAGTTATCGATCAGCCATTCCGCTGCAGGGGTGATAGCGCGCCCATCGGCAACCTCCTCGGCGATGGAGCGATACGCGTTGAGCAGTACCCTTGCGTTGCCGGCCAGTTGACCCGCCAACGGAAGGCCTTTGCTCGACTTGGACGTCGCCTTCTGCGCAACCGCGAGGCTCCGTGCGTGTTGCTCGAGGCGCTCGACGCTGAATAGCTCCTGGCGAATGGGCTCTCGATTCTTCCAGGGTGATACCGACCTCGCTCGCAAGAACGCGCCAGAAAACATGTCAAATGCAGCCTTCAGCAACGCGTTCTTCGGGTGTCATCTTCCGGGGGTGGCGATCGACGCCCCGGAAGTACCAGCTGGCGAGATCGTTGCAGGCAACAGCCAACTATAAGCGTTCTCAACACGGATCGATCAGACCGTCCGGTAAAGCACTCGGAACTGCGGTGGCGTCGGATCGACCATAATCTTCGCTTCCACCGGCAGAATGGCGATCACCTGATCGGCGGAAACGTTCCGTTCCATCAATTTTGTGTTGAGAGCGTCGATTTTGGCTTCGGTGAATATCTCAGCCACGACGTTAGCACTGTTGGCAAACTGGGCACGTTGGCGTGCGGTCATGATCCACGATTCCTTTCAGATTGACCTTGCTCGCTATCGAATTTACTCCGCGCGCCTGCGCTGTGGGGAGGTCGCTGGCGCCAAATCTCATGCGGGTGGCGACGCCGTATTCATTGCCAGCTTTCTTCCGAACCAAGCGTTCGGAGTTTCGTCCGACTATGCAATGTGACCTGTCGCGCGCCCGACAGTTCAACAGCCCCTTCGCCTTGAAGTTGGGACATTGTCCGCGAAACCGTCTCGAGGGTGAGGCCGAGATAATCTGCGATATCTCGCCGCGACATGGGCAGCGTGATCGCGCCGGCAGGCTGCATGCATTCGTCCATTTCCAGGAGGAATGCCGCGACCCGCTCGGTAGCCGTCTTGCGTCCGAGGAGCATCATGTGCTCCTGTGCATGATCGAGATTGCGGGCCGTCAAAGCCCAGAGCCAGCGGGCTACATCAAGATCGCGGGCGGCAAGCTGTTCGAGCGCCCGCCGTTTGAACACAATTACCGTCGCTTCAGTGACCGCTTCCGCGGTGAACCGGTGTACATCGCCAGCTTCAAATCCGAACAAGTCGCCTGCAAAGTGAAATGCCCCGATCTGTCGGCGTCCGTCGCTCAGAAGCTTGTAGGTTCGTACCGCACCACTCACAACCTTATAGAAAGACTCCACCCTCTCGCCTTCTCCGTAGATCTCCGTATCGTGTCCATAATTGCAGCTCGCGCCAGAGAGTTCAGGATGGCTTGAAATCAGGCAAAGATCTCGACAAGATGGCTCCGCCGCAAATCGCTGAGTTGGTCTTGTCATCGCCGTATTTGCGGTTTGAACGAACATGGGAGCCACCTTCCGTTGGTTTGCTCGTCATGCATATCGCACGTCGGACGCTTCGGAAATTCCGCGTCATTCCTTATGTGGCCTTCCTTAAGGGATTCTACGTAGTGGCCGGGCGAACAGGCGGCAGCCTCTAGGCGGTAGCTAACGCCCGTCGGATTTCGTCGACCAGATTGACGTGGAGAATAGTCTTATCGACGACTCCGGCGAAGCCGGCGGCCAGGGCGCGTTCACGGACCGTCTTATCCGAGTGCTCGATCATAAGGACGGCCGGCGCCAGTATTTGACGACCGCGCAAATGCTTGAGCAGTTCAATTCCATTCATGGTGGGCATGCGATAATCCACCACAAGACAAGCTATTTCGGGCAACCGCTCAGCTTCGAGGAGACCAATAACCTCATCAAATGGGCATGTCTTGAAACCCTCGACTTCAAGCATGAAATTCAACGAAGCCAGGACGGCCGAATCGTCCTCGACAATGAGAATAAGGGGACCTGTCCGCGACATCATTTCGACCGATCGATCAGATCTGCGCGGGAATGTCCTCGGCAGCACCCCTTGGTTAGCGCGAATCGAGACTCGATCCGTTGATATACCTCAAATCAGGAAAGACCGGCCTTGATGGCGATCCGGACGAGTTCGGAGAGGCTAGTAGCTCGCATTTTTTTCATGACATTGGCACGATAGATTTCGACGGTGCGAGGACTGATGTCGAGATTGCGTCCGATGATCTTGTTGGGTTGGCCCGCCACTAGGCCATCTAGCACCTCTCGCTCACGTGTGGTCAAACTCGCGATCAGTTCGACAATCTCGAGCGCTATCCCTTGGCGTTGAGAACTTGCCTCTGCGTTATTCAGAGCGGCGCGGATCATTGTCAGCAATGTTTCGTCGTCAAATGGTTTCTCGATAAAATCCGACGCGCCGAGCTTCATTGCTTCGACCGCCAGCGATATGTCTCCATGCCCGGTCATCACGACGACTTGCAGGTTTCGACCGCTGCTTTTGATCCGACGCAACAGTTCCATTCCGTCCATTTGGGGCATTCGTATATCGGTCACGACGCAACCGTCGCCAATATGCGGCGGAGCGTCCAGAAACGCCATTGCCGACTCATAGGTGGCCACTCGAAACCCCGCCGCTTCGAGACGAAACGCGAGCGACTTGCGCACGGATTCGTCGTCGTCAATGATGATAATAAGGGGGTTAGCTGGCATCGGTCCGGCTCTCCGCCGCGGCTTGGAGCGTAAAATGAAAGATCGAACCTCCCCCTTCGTTGGGCTCAGCCCATATCCTGCCGCCATGAGACTCGACAATCGTCCGACTGATCGATAGCCCAACTCCCATCCCCTGAAGCTTCGTGGTCATGAATGGTTCGAACAGCCTGGGCGCTATGTCATCGGGTACGCCTGTTCCAGTGTCTGACACCGAAAACGCTACCATGTTGTCTTTGGCGGGTGCGACAAAGAGCGTCAACTCGCGCCGTGTCGAGTGCTGCATCGCATCAATGGCATTGAGGAGCAGGTTGATCAGCACCTGTTGCACTTGTACCTTGTCGGCGACGACATTGTTGACGCCGGGGTCGACCGCAAAGTGAATTTTGATGCCTTGTTCGCGCGCTCCCACGAGCGCGAGGGCGCTCGCCTCTTCGATTAAATGTGCGACGCGCTCGATCCGCTTCTCGGTTTCGCCCCGCGCGACAAAATCTCGCAAGTGTCTGATGATCTGACCCGCACGCACAATCTGCTCGGCCGCCATGCCCAAGGCGTCCTGGACCTTCGACGCGACCGGATCCCGACTACCCTCGAGGAGCTGGCGACAGCCGTTGAGAAAGTTGCCGACGGCGGCAAGCGGTTGGTTGAGTTCGTGCGCGAGTGTCGAGGCCATTTCACCCATCGCCGTAAGGCGCGACATGTGTGCGAGTTCGGATTGCAGCTTTTGCAGTTTAGCCTGCGTCTCCTGACGTTCCGTCAAATCGCGCACGAAACCGGTGAAATGACGACCCTCGCCCGAGTGTGTTTCGACGAGCGACAGATGCATAGGAAAGGTTGAGCCGTCCTGGCGCCGGCCAGTAACGACTCTCCCGACCCCGATAACATGAGCCTCCCCCGTGTCGCAGTATCGGGCGATGTAACTATCGTGACGGCTGCGATCTGGTTCCGGCATCAGCATCGAAACGTTCTGGCCGACAGCCTCCGATGCCGCAAATCCGAACAGTCGATTAGCCGCTACGCTGAAGGACTTTATGATCCCTCTATCGTCGATGACAATCATCGCATCCGGCACGATTGCGAGGATTGAATGGAGATGCTCTTCGCGGGTCTTGAATTCGTCTTCGACCTTCTTCTGTTTGCTTATGTCCAGGATGACGCTGCGCATGCGCATCGGGACGTTAGCGTTATCCGAATGGACTTGGCTTCGTTGACGAAGCCAGCACATTGTCCCATCCGGCCGTAGCACCCGGTAGTCGAACTCGCTGTCTCCGTACTCCTCGATGCAACGCTTCATCGCTTTTGCCGTGCTTTGACGATCCTCCGGGTGTAGCAAGGCAAGAACGTCTTCATAGGTGGCTAAAGCCTCGCAGGCCACCCCGAACAAGCGTGCAGTAGCGGCAGAGCAGCTGATTGCGCCCGTCAATAAGTTCACTTCCCAAGTGCCAATCCCGGCATCCTCAACCACCATTCGCAAATGTTCTTCACCCTGGCGCTCGAGCTCGGTGCCCTCGCCACTAATTCGGTTGAGGTTCTCTCCGCGGTCCGTATCGGCCATCTGTACCCACCGATTACAAATGCGACTATATTACGGTCTTTTTATGGATCGTCTAGGCTAGGCGCCAAAGTGTGGGTAACAATGGGATGAAAAACAGGCGAACATGAAAGCTTCACGTCTGCTGCGACAAACGGTGAAACGAGCCGCCGCGCGGCCTCGAACAGCGTCATCTCATACAAGCGGACTACTCAACCATGCCAGGTCAATAACTCGGTAGCATTTCACGGCATCCGCACCGGTTGGAATTCGTTTATCACGAAATCATCTTTGTGAATCCTGTCACCAGCACGGAGTGCAACGACAGCCGTCCAGCCTGATGCGTTTGTTTCCGTTTGTTCCGTTGTTTGAGCGTCTTTTTGACACGGCGTGTCCTCTAGTTGATTTGCGATGCACTTGCTATCACGGGGATACCCAAGTCTTGCCTACTTCAGGTCAATCGTTCACAGGCACCATCTTGGATCGATTTGCATGCCATGCGGATTACTCGATCCGCGGCAGCACCTCGAATTGATGAAACGGCGGCGGCGAGGGCAGCGTCCATTCAAGCGTAGTTGCGCCGGGCCCCCACGGGTTGCCCGCAGCCCTTTCTTTGCGGACGAACGCGTAAACGAGGCCTACAAAAAAAACGATCAGGCCTGTGGCAGAGATATAGGACCCGAAGGACGCAATCTGGTTCAGGCCAGCAAATGCGTCCGGATAATCGACGACGCGCCGCGGCATTCCCGACAGTCCGAGGAAATGCATCGGAAAAAACGCCAGGTTGACGCCGGCGAAGGTCAGCCAGAAGTGCAGCTTGCCTAGAGTTTCCGAATACATGTATCCGGTCATTTTCGGGAACCAATAGTACCAGCCTGCGAAGATAGCGAACACGGCGCCGAGGGACAGCACATAATGGAAATGCGCGACCACGTAGTAGGTGTCCTGCAACGTCCGGTCGACGCCTGGATTGGCGAGCACCACCCCGGTTACACCGCCGACCGTGAACACGAAAATGAACCCGACCGCCCACAACATCGGCGTTCGAAACGTGATTGAACCACCCCACATCGTGGCGACCCACGAAAAGATTTTGATACCGGTTGGAACCGCAATCACCATGCTGGCGAACGCAAAATAGGCCTGGGCGCTGCTCGACATGCCGACGGTGTACATGTGATGAGCCCAGACCACGAAGCCGATGAATCCGATTGCGACCAGCGCATAGACCATTCCGAGATAACCGAAGATCGGCTTGCGGCTGAATGTGGAAACCACATGACTGACCATACCGAAGCCCGGTAGTATCATGATGTAAACCTCGGGGTGACCGAAGAACCAGAACAAATGTTGATACAAAACCGGATCTCCGCCACCTTCCGCCCCGAAGAACGTCGTTCCAAAATTACGATCGGTGAGAAGCATGGTAATCGCGCCGGCAAGCACGGGTAGCGACAACAACAGCAGAAATGCCGTCACCAGGACCGACCATGCGAACAGCGGCATCTTGTGCATGGTCATGCCTGGGGCGCGCATATTGAAAATGGTGGTAATGAAATTGATCGAGCCAAGGATCGAAGACGCACCTGCGATATGCATCGACAGAATCACGAAATCGACCGCCGGCCCCGGATGACCCGACGTCGACAGCGGCGCGTAAAGCGTCCAGCCGGTGCCGGCGCCATTCGAGCCCGGCTCGCCTTCCACGAACATCGAGATGATGAGCAGTGCAAACGACGCAGGCAGCAGCCAGAACGAAATGTTGTTCATGCGCGGGAACGCCATGTCCGGCGCGCCGATCATGAGCGGCACCATCCAGTTGCCAAATCCTCCCATCATCGCCGGCATGAGCGTGAAAAAAATCATGATCAGCCCATGGCCGGTTACGAACACATTATAGGTATGGGTATTGGTGAAAATCTGCAGTCCTGGGTGCTGCAATTCCATCCGGATCACGATTGAGAGGATCCCGCCGATCAGTCCCGCGCACATCGCGAACACGAAGTACATCGTGCCGATGTCCTTGTGGTTGGTTGAGTAAAGATAGCGTCGCCATCCGACGGGATGACTGTGCGTGTCTTCGTGCGCGCTATCAGGGCTTGCGGTGATCGACATGCTTTATGCTCCGTTCAAGCCGCATTCTCGGCTTAGGGCTTGGTCTTCACGGATCTCGAAATAGTTGGTCCGCCAGCGTAAAGACCAGATTGTCCAGCGTGATTTGGAACGTTTCCGCACGCGCCGAGACAGCCAGAAACCGCATACAGCAATAAGCGGGGAAAGTTGGTCTCGACCGCATAATTGCGTCGTCTACGGCTTTAGGTCGAAAGCGACCTGCTCGGCGTGCTGCTCGTGCCCCTGCAAAACTTTTAGGCCGGTCTGCAGAAAGCTTTTGAGTTCCGCGCTCAATCTGCCAAACATGGAACGTCTCCAGTGTAACTGGGCCAAGATCGTCTTGGCGATCCACTGCAAGGCGCTAGGCTACACGCATGAACTAGAAAAGGTCGTGCCTCGATCACGCCCCGTGTCGCCGAGCCCCACGCATTCGGCGAGACGATAACGGGGCTTCCGCCTAGTGACTGATCAAGATTGCTCAGACTCAGAAAGTGTTCGAACCTTAGCTGCGGTGCAATACGAAACGTCAATTCTGAAAGAATACGAAACGTCAATTCTGAAAGTCGGCATTTGAATAGGAAAGCATTCGTGTCCTTGCAACGGTCCTCTGATGAAGCGAAAATGGCCATCACCGTCTGTACTCGCTGTGGCGGAGCGACGAGACTAAAATTCGTCACTCCGGGTTATGTTGGCAGGAACGAAGAGATGCAGACGTATCAATGTACTGCTTGTGGCAATGCCGAGGTGTTGAAACCTCCTCTCAAAGTGCAATCGAGGCGCTGACCGGACGACCAAACGCCCGCAGTTCCTCGTCTGGAAATGTAAGGGAGCCCCACTTCGCTCACGGGCTCTCGGCAAACTAATTATCGCGCCTCAGCAAGTCGCGGCTCCATGCTCGATGCCCAGGTTACAACCTGGGGCCGACGATGGGCGACGATCGATTGTCAACCACCCGCACGGCGCGTGTTAACGACCCTAGCAACCTGCACATCGCGATGCCGCCGCAAATGCGCACCACCGTGCCGACCGGTAAGCTGACCTGTCGTTGAAGCCTGTAGCGAAAGCTGACTGTCCATGTTGCTCCGTATCGTTTGAGTTTCCGAATTGTCGTTTAGAATCACGTTAAGCAGGGAATTGTGAACTTCAATGTGACCTTTGTAGTCAATAAATCCAAGTTTTCGAAACTTGTTCATGAAAAAGCTGACGCGAGCGCGAGTGGTACCAATCATCTCCGCCAGCATCTCCTGGCTAATTTTTATCGGAGTCGATTTCAGTCGACCTTCCTTGTCGAAATTCGTCAGCGACAGAAGAACCCGAGCTAACCGTTTCTCGCTCGAATTGAACAGATGATCGACCAGATCCTCCTCTACTCGAATATTCCGAGCCACAAGATGCGATATGAATAACTCGGCAAACGCTGGTTCGTCGCGAATTACTCGGATGAGGTGCGCCTTTCCCAGGCGTACGATTACGCATTTCGTCCTGGTGGAGACTGTCGCTTGGCGCAGCTCCTGCCCGGCTAAGCATCCTTCGCCGAAGAAATCGCCGGCCCCGGGAAGCCCAACGATCGCTTCCTTCCCACGTTCAGAGAAGACCGTAACCTTGGTCATGCCATCTTGAATATAGAAAACGGAATCTGCAGGATCGCCCTGTGAGTAGACAACTTCATTTGCGCGATAGTGAGAGATGGTTCGCGCGTTGCCCGCTTTCGAGAGAAATATACGAGGGTCGAATGGGGTCTTTACTCCACATTTCATGGCAATATCGTCCGTCAAGGCATCGCTGCAACTCATCTCGTTCTCCCAAGTCTCTTCGCCACCATATTGCGGAGGGACCATTTGATCAGACGCCGTTCGATCCGGCGTATCGGAATCTTCGCGTAGTCATACGCCGGCGACCCGCAATGCCTTGCGGAAATACGCCTGCGTTTATCATGCTGCCTTCACAATGGTTGCTGCTCATAGCTGGTATCTCCTCGTCGTTGTGAGTCCGGCGTCCATCTGTTGCAGTACGTAGTAAAGACGATCCGGCGTTCACTGGTTTTGATTTAAATCAACGAGAGACGTGCGCGACAGCCGTAGGATAGTTGACGTCGGTTGGCCCCCCGGACCCCCTCCCGTCCGCCTCCCGGCGAAACTTGCCCCGGCATATCTTGCCGGGGTCTCTTTTTTCGTGGCGCTACTGAGCTAAGTGGGATCTCGCAATCCGAAAGCTCGTTTAGCGGGATCGCTGTGAGGCATATGGCTTCGAGCGATCGCACGGTAGCCCCGTTCCACGAGATCACTAGCAAAACAACAAGCGTCGTTGAGCCGCTCAAATGCCAGGCTCGATGCAGTCTGCCGTTCTAACGACCCCCGATCAAACGGCTTTGGCCAGCGTCCGGTTAAAAAGTGAGAAGGAGGATGAGATAGATCAAAGAGACCTGTCCTCACGCGAGCATACTTGCGACGTTCTCATCGAAGTCACAAAACTGTTGTCCAAAAGAGAGCGATGCAAAATGCCAAGTGATTTCGTAGTCCATATACCTATCGACCGGTCCAGCGAACAGATCATTGACTGCGCCGTTTCAGTTGCAAGCTCCTTTGATGCGCATCTCGATGGTATCGCCTGCGTATATCAGTCGCTAGACTCGGTGATCGCTTTTGAAGCTTCTGCTGCGGCTGTAGCTGGCGCAACCGAATACGATACAGGTGTGGAGCTGGCTGCAGCCGCGCTCGATCAGTTCGAGATCGCGGCCAGGCGCGCGGGAATCTCGCATGGCATCAGAACCGTTTGCAACAGTCCCTATCCCGCCAGTCAAACCCTTGCGGAAACCTCGCGTCTATACGATCTGAGTATGGTTGCTCAACCGAATCGCGCGAGGCCGAGTCCTAACGACCTGTTACCAGAAGCCGTACTGTTTAACTCTGGACGGCCAATGTTGATGGTTCCGTATATCCACGTTGGTCCCCTCAAAATGGAGCGCGTACTGATATGCTGGGACGGTGGACGACCGGCGGCGCGAGCGGTTCACGACGCCATGCCCTTTCTTCACAAGGCAAAAGTCATCGATGTCGTAACCGTTAACGGGGACGATTCAATGGTGAGCGAGGTGTCAGCGGCTGCGCTGATAGTTCACCTCGCGCGACACGATATATCTGCCGGTGTTCAGCAACCCACAGCAGATGCTTCCGATATCCACAATGCCATTCTGTCGCTCGCGGCTGACAAGAGTTCCGATCTGATTGTTATGGGTGGTTACGGCCACTCAAGGCTCCGGGAGTTCATCTTGGGAGGGGTCACACGCGGTATGTTTGAATCTCTTACAGTTCCGGCGCTGATCTCTCACTGAGACTCTGGAGAGCAAGGTGAAATACCAATCACTCATGGTGTATCTCGACCTTGGACAATGCAATGAGTCTGCATTGCGGATCGCATGTGATCTCGCCGATCGATTCAAATCAAGAGTGATCAGGTGCCACAGCCGGCTTTCCACACATACCGATTTATCTCGGTGACACAGATGCATTAGACGTTCGGGAGGCTGACTGCCAACAGGTGAATCAAGCGACCGCCCACCACGAAGGTAGCTTCCGCACCACGTTTGAAAGTCTCGACAGCCCATCCGAATGGCGCTCGGACGCCGCCTCGCCGGCTGACTTTCTCACAACCGAAGCCAGGGCCGTCGATTTACTGATCGTCTGCAGGCACGAGAAGGGAATCAGATTCATACCGAACCAATCGCTCGACATTGGCGATGCAATCATAAGAGCCGGCAGACCAATGCTGGTCGTGCCGCCTCGGAAAACGTTTCTGGCCTTGAACCGCATTCTGATCGCATGGAAGGATAGTGCTGAAGCAGGAAAGGCAGTCGCGGCCGCTTCCGCTGCTGAAAAGCGCTCAAGACGTGATGATCGTCGAGATCACCTCCGACGAGCGCGAGAATGAAATCGCGACTCGACGCGTCGTTGATGTCGCCAAATGGCTTCAGCAGCACAACATTGCGGCTTCCGCGAGCGCGGAGCTATGCGCCGGCGATGCTGGCGACTACCTGGATGCGATTGCGGTAGAAAATGGAGCCGACATTATAGTGGCGGGGGCCTATGGGAACGGCCGCCTGCGCGAATGGGCATTCTGTGGAGTCACTCGCCATCTCTTGCAGCAAGGGCCAGCCTGCGCGCTTTTGATGCACTGATTTGAATGACCGATGCTTGAGTTTGACGGCATTCCGACATACGGCAAATGACAAGGTATCATAGCGATCAAGCTTTTCTATCACCAGAGGAGTCGGCGGTTGAAGTTTCTGTATTTAAAAAACAAAATTAAGATCCTCGCTGCGGTTGCGATCTAGCCAAAAGGAAGCAACTGGCAATATTTGGAAAGAACGATTTTCGACAAGGGATGTCGGATGAGACAGTCGATCGGATCCGGCCGTCTCGTGTGACAGAACATACGATCGAACCGTATCAGCAGCGAGCGGCCTTGTCGCAATCGCGCGGCTAACTGCCGGTTGTCTTGGGAAAACCGAAAAAAACCTCCAGCACCGTAAGTCGTTGTTCTATCCCAGCATCGGTCCAATGGATCGACTGCCCCGGCCCAAGCCCGAGAAGCGCACTTCCGATGGAGGTCAACACAGAAATGGAGTGACTGTCATTCGTTTCATCCGGATAAGCCAGTTTGCATCGTCGGACCCTGGGCGACCGATGATCGACAAACTTCACCTCTGAACCCATGATCACCGCGCCCGCTGCGCCCTCGGGAACGATGTCGGCCCGCGCAAGCTCCTCGCGCAGAAAGCGAGCAACGCCCGGGTTATCTTGTGTTGCCGCATCCGCCAATGCCGCGAGACGCGCCCGGTCCGCTCCGGTAAGCACGATAGGTGGTCTTTCAAATTCGTGCGGATCAAAGTTGGTCACGATCTATCTCCAGCCGACTTAACGTCATCTCACGCTGCACGTGGTGCCTCACAGCAGAGCGCCAGTCATCAGCTATGACTATAGAATGCGCGCCGCAAGCGTTGACGGGGTGTCGCGTGTTGGATGCGACAAATTGGCCCGTCTTCGACTGCGGCAGATTAGATCGCGCACAGGCCACGGATACATTGAGCTTCACTTGAGAATCCTTGAAGCGGTACTCAGCTCGAAACTTGGACTGCAGAGCTTTGCTGAAATTGGATTCGAGTGCTTAAGGCTTTTCGAGGTTGCGAGTCCTCTAGAGCTATCTCCACGCGGCGATCCGATCGTTCCTTCGAATTGCTTTTGGCTCCGGTTGCTTCATCGCCCAACTAGGCCTTTGCAGGACTAGGCTCAGACCACGGCCCTGGCTGCCTGTCTCCTTTCTCTTGATTTGCGTGCTGTTGGTCCAATCCCATGGTGAGCGCTGTTAGTCCGGCTAAGCCGCCGAGCTGCATCGTTTCCACAGCCGAACTCGGAACAATGACAATCGTGGAATTTTGCTTCAGGCCCTCATAAAGCATGTTCATTGCCCTGAGATGCAGTGCAATTGGATTATTGACGTAGGTCTTCGCTGCGTCTCCAAATTTCTCGGCGACCTGCCGCTCCGAATCTCCCAGAATCACGCGGGCCTGACGTTCTCTCTCCGCCTGGGCCTGCATCGACATCGCATCTTCCAGGGCTGCTGGAATAAGGACATCCTTGACCTCGACTGAAATCACATTGATGCCCCAGGGCTCCGTGCGTACGTCGATGATCTTCTGCAGTTCATCGCTAATTTTTTCCCGACCCTCCAACATATCCGAAAGCATTGTCTTACCTATCACGTCGCGCAAAGCGGTTTGGGAGGCCCAGCTGATCGCGCTATCGTAGTCGGCAACGTCGAGCGCCGCTTTTTTCGGATCTATGACCTTCCAAAACAGCACGGCATCGACGTCCACCGGCACTGTATCTTTGGTAAGGGTCTTTTCCGCCTTGAAGGATCTGGTAATCACGCGGGTGTCGATCCAATAGGGTACTGTTTCGATGATCGGGATAATAAAAAATAGTCCCGGTCCCTCAAGAGAGCGAAAGCGACCCAGCCGCAGGACCACAGTCTTTTCCCACTGATCCGCAATCTTGATCGAGTAAGATGCGATGATAGCAATGACGAATGCGACGATGGCGATTGATGCGCTTTCGCCAAAAGCTGACACGGCATATTCGAGATACGCCAATGCCAGGCCGACGCCGAGAATGACGACAAAAATTAGTCCTGGCAGTGCGTTTGTTTTCCTCATTTTCAATCTCCTTGTATGTACCGAAAATCGGCAGTGATGGTAGAACGAGTCGGGGATTACCCTGAGTTCTTTCACTGCGGCAGGTAGCTGCCTGTTCCTTCACGTCGGTCTCCGTCAATTTCGCTTGGCTGGATGGAGGGAAACCAGAGATCGAATGTGGTTCCATCTCCCCACACGCTCGCCACGCTAATATGGCCGCCGACCAATCTCATGAATGCGCATACCTGCGACAGGCCCAAACCGGTGCCCTGCTCGCCCTTGGTCGTGAAAAGCGGATCAAAGATCCGCTTGAGCGTTTCCGGGAACATTCCGTGACCACTGTCCTTAACGCGAACCCGGACGTAAGTGCCAGGCGCGGGCGAACTGTGGGTCGCGGTCCTCACTTCCCATCGCACCGTACTGATCTGAATCTCGCCGCCATTCGGCATGGCGTCTCGTGCGTTCACGACAAGGTTGATAATCGCTGCATTGAACTGTGATGAATCCAATAGGCATATCGGAATGTCGGGTGCGAGCTCCAGTACGACGCGGATTGCAGGTCCGGCGCTAAATTCCAGAAACAACTCGAGTGCTTTCAAGTACTCATTCGCGTTTCCGGCGTGCGTCGGTAGCACCCGTCGCTTCGCAAAGGCTAAAAGCTGTGAGGTCAATTGCAGTCCGCGGTCAATTCCATCACGTGCAGCAGCAATGGAAGAATTTACCCTCTCAGGCTCTCCTGAATGCTTTTCTGCGAACCTGAGACTAGACTCAATGATTGCCAATATATTTCTGAAATCATGCGCAATCCCCCCAGTCATTTCTCCGAGGATTGCGAGCCCCTGTGTAACGCAGGTGCGCTGCCCGGTAGCGGATCGCTCACCAAGAGAAGTACCGGAAACCCAGTTGAACCCTTCATGTCCCCCACGATCGGATTCAAGATCGTCGTCAAGACGAGCGATGTGCGGCATGACTGCCACCTGCGCTGCCGCCTAGCGACAAACCGGAATATGTCATTGGGTCGCCGAAGGTCGTTCCACGCATCGAATTCCTCCTGTGGGTTCATTCGGTTGACGTAACATTTGGTGTGAAGCCCTCAAGATCGCATTCGTGAGCCAATACCTCGCGGTGGTCTGTGCAAAATTGAACAGGCGTTTTCATAACGCTGTCGTCTGCCTTCCGTCTCGCCAGAAACCAGGCGGCAGACGATCTTGCCGAAAGGTGCGCCATGGAGTCTGCGAATATCAGAATCTGCGAAGTACCCACGAGCGTTACAACGCCCAGGAGAATCCTGACTTCGATCAATGAAAATATCGACGAAGCACGAAAGGCGCGGAAAGTCTCCAAGGCCGTTCAAAGCCGACAAGTTGTTTGACTTGAATCAAACGGCTGGCGTGTGTTTGCGAGTAGGATCCCGGCATAAGTCATAATCTCCGGTGCCTGGAGATGATAGCGCGCGCGGTTCGAATCGTGACAGCTGGTAATTGCGAGGTCACGCCTCGTTGTAATCGATCTGGAGTTGCATTCGAACAGCGCAACCCAGAAGCATTCTTTCGCTTTTGAGGCCTGTGCTCGAACGGAGGCTCATCATGAATGATCGTGCTCTAGCTTCAATTCCTTCTTCCGAATGTAACGATTTTCTTCTCGCGATTATCGACGAAGCTCCCAATGGTACGCAATTGACCGTCCTTTCCGCGTTAGCGCAGGCAAATGTTGATCCGTGGGAGGAAGCGGTTCGTCTCTCGGCAATGTCCAAGGTGACCGCCGAGAAGACGCTCGTTTCGATGTTCGAAAGAATCCCCGGGCGTAACTGGAGCCCGTCGGAAGAAGCGACGATTGCAGCGCGGCTGGTCAAGCTTCTTCCACCGCGAGGCGGCGGTGGTACGGAAGCAGCAACGATGACCCTCGCGGAAGCCAGTATAGCGCTTTTCTGGTTAGCTTGGATCAGCCTTGCGATAGCAACATCTATCCTGTCAGTACCTCGTCATCCGGCTGCAACGGTAGACTCAAGTGTCTCCGCACCATCCGGCGCAATAGCTACCTCAAAAAGCAGCAGCGCTACCGGCACGGTGGAAAGCACGAGCGGCGGCGATCGCAGCGTCAATCTGCAACAATAGCAGCGCTCTGATATCAATAACACGGCAGCGCGGATATCGCGGCGGCCGCATCACAATGCGCGACGGGTGTATTTGTCGCTTCGACTATAGCTGCCTTGTACCCCAGGTAAGCCGGATGAAAGATGGCAGCTTGCTGGCTATGCCCGGGCCAGACATGGTGTTCTTCCAAACGTCGGTACCGCTGCGGGAGAAAAGTCATAACAATCATTGTGCGTTTGAATTCGGAGGAAGTCGTCATGTCACCTGAAGAAGGCGTCCGCACGGCCCGCGAAGCCGTTGGTGTTTTCAACAGTCCCGAAACCCTTCAGGAGGCAATCGACGAATTGCTCAGTTCCGGTTTCCACCGGGCAGAGCTGAGCCTGCTCGCCAGCGAGCACGCGGTGGAAGCGAAGCTCCGCCACCAATATGATAAGGTGGGCGAATTGGCTGATAATCCGACGGTTCCGCGAGCGGCCTACGTATCAACCGAAGCGATCGGAGGCGCGGAGGGCGGGCTGATTGGGGGCTTAACGTATGTCGGGGCAACTGTAGCGGCCGGCGCTATCGTGGCTTCCGGTGGTACGGTTGCAGCAGTCATCATTGCGGCAGCATTGGCGGGCGGAGCCGGTGGCCTCATTGGGTCTATTTTAGCCAAGTGGGTTGGCGACCATCATGCGCACTATCTGCAAGAACAGATGGATCGCGGAGGCCTGCTCTTGTGGGTGCACACACGTGACGTCGCTATCGAGGAACGCGCCGTTGAGATTCTTAAGAAGCACTCCGGCGAAGAGGTTCATACCCACGCCTTACCGGCGGAGGCCCAATGAGTTAAGGACTCTGGCAGGATACGGCACCAGAGCAATGGCACAACTACTACCCGCGATCCGACCGCACTCATCCCTGAGGTGCCGGGTGCAAGCGCGCGCATCTGCCATGTTTTTTCCGCGCTGCACCCAGCTATTCTTGTGGTACCCCGAGCATTTTCGACACGACGTCTGGAATCCCGACCTTATCGATCGAAGATGAGGCAGGTGGTTGTTCCGTGCGCCAAAAGACGACCCTCGATGTCGGTTAACCGCCCTTCGGCTGTACCGATGCGCCGGCCACTGGTTAAGACGGTCCCTTCAGCTCGTATTTGGCCCGTCTCTGGCGTGATCGTTCGCAGAAGGGAGATCTTGAACTCCAGTGTCGTTGAACTGAAGCCTCGTTCTAGCGTGGTTTGCACCGCGAGCCCCATGCAAGTATCAAGCAACGTCGCCGCGAGGCCGCCATGCACGGTTCCTGCGGGATTGAGATGGTCACCGGATGGATCAGCAGTGACAACAACCCGTCCTATTGAGGCTTCAGCGATATTGTAGCCAAGCGTTCGGGCCATGGTGTTTAGTGGTAATGAGCCGCTAACGAGCCCTTGCACGAACTCAAACCCGCCCAAGGCGCGTCGCTCGTCAACAGACACAGCGCCGTAACGCCTTTCTTGCGGAATTTTTGTCAACGACATGGTTCCTCCAATTCAGTTGATTGCTTCTGTCGTACCTTTGTCGTAGCGCGCGTATCGGGTATTTGCCGCCAAAGTTGTTGACGCCATCCATTGTGAGAAAAAGTGCGCCACTTAGCTCCTCAATGTTTCGGCCATAAGTCAAGCGGCCTACGATAACCGCCGCCCAGTTACACCGCGCCGCGGGCTGACCGCAAAGGACAATAGCGATATTGTTGCGGTAGCGGGGGTTTGGCGGTACCTGGCAGTGGGATCCTGGGCGGTCGCTTTCTGCTTTCTGCCGATTTATGTTCTCCGCATTGTTTCCCACCGTAGACGACGCGGTCGGCGGATGCGCCTGATGCTCTCGATCAGAACAAGGCGGAGTGTGATTTTTCGACAACGATTGGATCGATTTGGTCACGCCCCCTCTAACGGAACATCTCAAACTTTGCTACTTGTCAAACCCTTTTGATCCACCACATTGGAGGATGATTTGAGTAGTTCCTCTGATGTCCTTGATGCGCCTTCTGCATGAAATTAGTGCTTGCCGGATCTGTGAGGCCAATCTCCCGCACGGTCCCCGACCAATTTTCCGTGTATCGAGGGGCGCCCGACTACTGATCATCAGCCAGGCGCCAGGCAGCAAAGTCCATCAGACTGGGGTTCCCTGGAACGACGCGAGTGGCGATCGGCTGCGGGATTGGATGAATTTGGACCGTTCGATTTTTTACGATGAAACAAGAATTGCGGTCCTCCCGATAGGCCTTTGTTACCCCGGCGCCGCTGCGAATGGTGGCGATAAGCCGCCGCGTCCAGAATGCGCCCCGCTCTGGCACGAGCGTGTACTTGATCAACTCTCAAATCTTCAATTGACGCTGTTAGTGGGGCAATATTCCCAAAAGCGCTATTTGGGGTCGAGCCGGAAGAGCTCGATGACGGAGACAGTGAAGGCATTTCCAGAATATGGTCCGAAGTTTTTCCCGCTCCCTCATCCGAGTTGGCGGAGCGGAATCTGGATGCGAAGGCAACCCTGGTTCGAACAGGTGGTTATACCTCAATTGCGGAGGGCTGTGCAGCGCGTGATCGAAGATTGAGACACTCAATGCGTAAGATCGGCGCGGGCAGCGAAGTCGAATCTCGAGCCATCGATTCAGATGATTGGCGAGATCTTGGAAGGCGACTTGACTGGGCTGGCAAAGCAGCGGCTCCGCCGCGAGCCCGGGTTTGCAGATGGCAAGGCTCTGCGAAGCGGTTGTCTCGTGTCTGGCACTTCTCATCTAAATTTCCGACGCACCTCTTAAAGGCTGGATCACTTCTCCAGTTTTTTTGACGACAATGATTTGTCGCGTCCAGAAGGGAAGCGAGGCACCGAATCTGCATACCGTCCATGCCATACACATGCATGCGATATGGATTTATGCGCATCTGATGGTGTCAATGGTGCATGTGAAAAGAAGTGTTACGAAGTGAGAGATCGATACCACTTTATATGATGCTTTCTGATGGTGTCTTTGAAACTATTGACGGCAGCGCTACATTCTTGCAGCGTGGATCGGTTGTCGTTTGTTTCACCAAGCGTTCCATCAACGCATTTGCCGTCGTCTTGTTTCTCGACTTAGCGGTGGCTGACTTGCTCAGTGCGGTTCAGAATAGAGAGTAACAATGCTCGCTTACATTTTCTGGCACACACCATTCTCCGATATCGATGTACGCGAGTACGAAACGGCACTGCTTGGTTTCCACACGGACCTCGCGGCAGCTCCTCCTGCAGGGCTTGAAGCATCCGCGACGTATCGAATCTCCGAAGTGCCTTGGTTAAACGGCCGTTCAGGCTATGAAGATTGGTGCTTCATTACGTCGTCGGCCGTTTTGGATGCCCTCAACAAAGCCGCGGTCAGACCAGAACGCTGGAATGTGCATGCTGCCATTTCGAGCAAGACGGATTTCGGGCATGGTGGTCTTTATTACCACTTGCACGGGGCCGAGCAACCAATTGCGGGCTCGCGGGTAATCTGGTTGAAGCGGCCTCGGGGTATCCGGTATGAACAGGCTCTCCGTGACATCGTTGATGGATCTAAAGGCTTCTTGAGCTGCTGGCGAAAGCAAATGGTCCTTGGTCCCGCCGACGAGTTTGCCATCATCGGAAATTCCTCGCTTGAAGTCCCGGCGCCGCAAGGCTGGCAAACCCGAGTTGTGGAAAGAAGATTTTTAGGCCCGGCTCCGTGACGGATGATCTTTGGCAAGGACGTGAGGTGG
>Ga0207657_10001080_pt1 | contig 28910 bp, 25 predicted proteins | sample KBSC33metaG_FD_184316 | JGI IMG/M metagenome (GOLD analysis project Ga0207657, IMG submission 184316) | Corn rhizosphere microbial communities from Kellogg Biological Station, Michigan, USA - KBS C3-3 metaG (SPAdes) (version 2) | ecosystem: Host-associated > Plants > Roots > Rhizosphere > Soil ...
CATCTTTTCTCATCAGTCATAACAAAGCCAATTAAGCAACATGTTTTGTGTAAACATCTTTTGGGAGAACTTCGCCAAAAAAATAAGCCAAATGTTGCGCAGTCATTAATGCCTCAAGCGCCTGATAGTATTGCTGCAAAATATCCCTTAAAAATTTTGATCGCTGAAGATAACATCACCAATCAATTTGTTTCGATCAAAATTTTAAACAAGCTCGGTTATTGCCCTGAAACGGCTGATAATGGTTACACAGCTTTACAAATGGCAAGGGCAAAAGAATACGATATAATTTTTATGGATGTGGGTATGCCGCAGATCGATGGTCTTGAAGTTACACGAATAATTCGCAAAGAATTCAAATCACAACCGGTGATAGTTGCCATTACTGCCAATGCGTTACAAGGAGATAAAGAAATTTGCCTTGCCGCAGGAATGGATGATTACCTCAGTAAACCTCTGCATTTTGAAAGCATGGTTAAGATATTGGAAAAATGGGCCAAAGCAATTCAAAATAAAGTGGCATAATAAAATAAAAATTTCGCATTGCTTCTCTCCTGTTATTTTTTTGGAACAATCTACGGTGCATGTAGCATCGCCTGTTGCTACGCTCAGTTCAACGTTCCGGTTTTATAGGAACTGAACGTAGCAGTTTATCCTGAGCTTGTCAAAGAATCACTCACTTCATCATCAGAACTTTATTCAACAAATGTTTTTAAAATCTTATACTGAAATGTTGCTTCTCAAATTGCTCATGTCTGAAAAAAATAATACCGATAAAAAACAAATCAATACTTAATGTTACTGATGAATGTTGTTTGATGTATTTCCACGCTTCTTCCATTTCTCCGCTCCAGTGAATATCATCAAATACAAGGATGGAATTGTTTGTTGTTTTTGAAAGCAGTTGTTCAAAGTATTTTATAGTTGGTTCTTTACGGTGATTGCCATCAATAAAAGCAAAATCAACTGATGAAAGATCATTAACAACACGAGACAAATTGATATCAAAATCTCCTTCAACAATTTCGATATTACTTAAATGCAATTGTTGAAAATTTTTTCTTGCAATAGCAGCAACTTCTTTTGCACCTTCCATTGTTATTACTTTATTACTTGCATTTGCAGAAGCAAGGTAAGCTGTTGTTACACCAAGTGAAGTTCCCAATTCAAGTATGTTCTTTGGTTTATAAAAATTTGCGACTCTAAAAAGCAGTTGCGAAAATTTTTTTGGTTTTAATGAGCTTGTTGCTATATCACTCACTTTTCTTTTATAAGATGGATGCACTCTTGAACCGGCACCAAAATCTTCAATAGTAAGCAAAGTATTATCGCGCTTTAATTGTTGTCGCAGTTGTTCAATATTTTTATAACAAGCATATTCCGTTGTAGCATTTAAAATTTTTGTGATAAACTCAAAAACAAAAGGCGAATGCACGCCATGACCTTTACCATTTGAAGCAGTTAAAAAATATTGCACGTATTTTACAGCGAGCTTGAAAGATGAATACATTGAACTCAGATGATCATTTACTTAAAGCATCAAAGTAAAAACATTAAGTTGAGAGTGTTAAACAACAAATAAAGAAGTGGAAATATTTTTGGTACATTTTGCGCCGAAAACTATTTTTGCAGCCCGATAAAAGGATTGGCCTATTGTGTAATGGTAGCACTACAGATTTTGGTTCTGTCTGTCTTGGTTCGAATCCAGGTAGGCCAACAAAAGTTCTCTGAAATCGAGAACTTTTTTATTGCTGAATAAAGTTTTACTGTACAAGTGTGCGACGCAACAGAAGCTAAATTCTTTTTGTGCAGCCGGGTAAAAAATAAAATCAAAATGAATACAGGTCGTAACAGCCATTCAAACGTAAACGATATTCTTCTAAAAGATCTTTACCTTTCTTTTGATCCGGTTTATCCATTTCCAGCGCATAATGAAGCACATTAAAAACCTTTATTGCCGCACTCATTTCTTCAAATTTTTTTGGAGGAAGTTGATACCCTTTTAAAAATTCCTGCTTTTCATCAATGCCAAGATCATGCAATGCAAAACAGAGATCCCAATAAGGAGCAATATTAGAATTGCAGAGTTCCCAATCAAGAATGGCAATTATTTTTGCCGCATCGTTCACGATAACATTTTTCAAACGCATATCACCATGATTTAACACGGGCTTAAAGTTCCACTCCTCTATCTTTCGCAAATTTGATTCAAGCGCCTTTAATTTAGACGGCGAAAGCATTTTGTTTTTTTTCAAAATGTTTATACACTTCTTTACTTGTAATTCATTTTGCAAATATTCCAGCCATGTTTCATTTCTTGAAAGTTTGTTTTTACTCCAGTCAAATGTTCCTCCGTAATTACTTGTTTCAACAGAGTTAATAAGTGCAGTATATGCACCCATTTGATTAATAATTTTCAAACGGTCATTACAATGATCGCCGATAATACCATCAATTTTTTGCTGGATCATGTAAGGTTTTGAAATTATTTTGTTACCGACTTCAAGAATTTCTGCAACAGGCACTCCAACTTTCTTCACTTTTGTTACAGCCCATTGCTCTTTTAAAAAATCATCGTATTTGGTAGGATCATTTGAAATGCGTACGATCAATTCCTGGTCGGGCAACGAAATCTCATAAACGAGATTGGTCAATCCTGTAGGTTTATGTGAAATTTTTTTTGGTGCAATACCAAAATGTTCTTCAATAACTATAGAAGCCAACTCCGTTTTCTTCCTAACCTGGTGTGAAGAATGTTTCGCCATTTCAATTTATTAACTGTTATTTCACCACTGTGCGCTGCATTGCAGCTAATTCAAATAACAATTCTCCTAATTCAGGTGAACCTTTTAACTTAATTGGCGGTAATACACTTTCAAAATTTAAATATGGATTGCCTACATGCACGGCAAGTCCTACTCCTTTTAAAAAAACATCCATCTCCGTATCACCTGCGCCAAGTGAATGAGAAAGAGAAAAATTTATTTTGCCTGCAATTTGCTCTGCACCTGAAAGTTTATCAATCCCTTCATGTGTGAAGAAGTTACTTTTCTTCGTGTGTTGATATGCCATCAATTTATCTTCAGCAACATCTACCAAAAGAAATATCATACAGAGATCCTGTGATTTTAAATCATCACAAAATTTGCTGATATCTGATGAATACACCACTGAAGCACTCGTATATTTATTTTGAACAACGGGAATTCTTTCATTTACAGGGGTCCAAATTATTTCACCTTTTGTCCAGTCACGCGGATAATAAAAAACAAGAAGCTCTGAAATGCCACCGGCAATAAGTTCTTTCACAGTTTTAATCACTGTATCTTTTTCTGTTTCCGCTAACGGAAATGCAGCGATTTCTTCATAAGCAAGATTACCTTCTTTTGTTTCTATCATGTAACCAAGTTGGCTTCCATTCATTAAAACAGTAGGAACAGGCGAACGCGAAATATTGTACCACTCTCTTCCAAATGTTCGCATCACTGATAAAGGAAAACGAAGGGTATTGATAACAACGGGACGACCAAGATCATGAATTTTTTTCAGCCCCATTTCTACTTCTTCCGGAATAACAATCTTCGATTGATACTCGTGAACTGCAGTGCCATCAAGGTCGGTAATTACACCACCCTCTTCTGTAAAATTGCTTTGATTAAAAAAGTTCTGCAACTGCAAATGTTGTTCTTCGGTTAACGGCATGGTATGTATAATTTAATTACACACTGAAAAACAAATGCCAGCTTTTTTGGAGTTACCAGTTTCCGGTTTCCAGTTTCCTGTTGTTGATTTGTTTCTGTAATTGGACGGGAAACTGATAACAGGCAACCGGGAACTGCTAATACAACAATCTTACTTTAATTGTTTCTTTCACTTCACGCAACAATTCCAATGCAGTTTTAGAAAGCTTTTTATCTACATCAAGCACAACATAACCGATATCTTCATTTGTTTTTAAATACTGACCAACAATATTGATGTTGTTATTTGAAAGTTGTGTGTTGATGGCACTCAATACACCGGGCACATTGTTGTGAATATGCAGAATGCGGTGAGCTCCTTCAACAGGTGGAAGACTTATTGCAGGTACTGTATGAGAGCCATACGTAATGCCTCTTTCAAGAAAATTGAAAAGTTTTGTACTTACATCTTCGCCAATATTTTGCTGTGCTTCTTCTGTGGAACCGCCAATGTGTGGCGTAAGAATTACATTGCTTAAACTCTGGAGGGGTGTTTCAAAACGATCACCATTCTTTTCAGGCTCGCATGGATAAACATCGATTGCCGCACCGCTTAAATCGCCGTTCTTCAAAGCAGTTGCCAATGCATTCAGATCAACCACTTCTCCCCTTGCGTAGTTCAAAAGAATTGCGCCTTCCTTAAAATATTGAAACACGTTTTTATTGATGAGATTTTTTGTGCGCGGAGTATCAGGAACATGCAATGTAACAATATCTGCTTCGCCTAAAACATCTTCCATTTTTTCTCTTCGACTTGCATTACCCAACGGCAATTTCGTTTCGATATCATAAAATATCACTTTCATGCCAAGCGCTTCTGCGAGCACACTCACTTGCGAGCCGATATTTCCGTAACCAATTATGCCAAGTATTTTGCCACGCAACTCATAACTGCCCTTTGCTTCTTTATTCCAAATACCTTGATGGGCAGCTTTGTTTTTATCAGGAATACGGCGAATAAGCATGATGCTTAAACCAATGATCAACTCTGCAACACTTCTTGTATTACTGTAAGGCGCATTAAAAACTACAATGCCGCGTTTTGTCGCAGCTTTTAAATTTATTTGATTCACACCAATGCAAAAGGCACCGATCGCCTGCAATTTTTTTGCTGCATCTAAAACCTTCTCAGTCATATGCGTCTTAGAACGAATGCCGAGCAAGTGCACATCTTTCACTTCTTTTATCAAATCTTCTTCACTGATTGCGCCACCCAATTTTTTTACATTGGTATATCCGTTTTGCTTGAAAAGTTGAACGGCTTTATCACTAATGTTTTCAAGAAAAAGAATATTGATTTTTTCTTTTGGATAACTGGTTAACTGAGTCATGCTTTATAGAGATTGTTGTTTTATCGTGAAACGGCAAATGATAAACGTGAGAAAATTTCACGTCTATCGTCTTACGAATAATTTTTCACCATTTAATGAATTATCATTGATAACAAATGTTGGTTTTAGTTTTAAATCAAAATCCCCCCGAAGTTGTACTGCGGGGGGATTTTGATAAGAAGCTTATTTCTTTTTTTCGTAGCGCCTCTTGAATTTGTCAATACGTCCTGCAGTATCAACTAATACATTTTTACCGGTGTAAAAAGGATGCGAGGTGTTCGAAATTTCCAGCTTTATCAGCGGGTATTCGTTGCCGTCTTCCCATTTAACGGTTTCTTTTGAATTTGCAGTCGAGCGTCCAAGAAACTGGTAACCGTTACTCATGTCCTTAAACACCACGAATTTGTAACCTTTAGGATGGATACCTTCTTTCATAATTATGATTTTAGGCTGCACGGATTTTGCCGTACAATTAAAAAAATTGAGGCGCAAAGATAACGTGCGGTTGCTTTTTAGCCAAATGAAATTTAGAGAGATGAATAGTCAATAGTGAATGGTGAACTTAAAACTTAAAATTCAGAACACCAAACTCAGAACTTCTTATGACTTCATATTCACAAACTGCAAAGGAATACCCAAATCAGCAGATCGACATTTTGCTATCACTTCTTGCAGGTCATCGATTTTTTTTCCTGTTACACGCACAATATCATCCATAATCTGAGCTTGCACTTTCAAACCGGAATCTTTTATAAGCTTTACAATTTTTTTTGCATCGTCCTGCTTTAAACCATTTCTTACAGGTACTTCTTTCTTTACTGCTTTACCGCTGGGGTAAGCATCTTTACTAAAATCAAATGCATTTGCATCTATCCCTTGCTTTACACCACGACTGATAATAACATCAATCACCTGTTTCATTTTCATATCGCTTTCCGTTTCAAGATTTACAATAAAATCTTTTTTGTTCAAATCGATCACAACATGAGAATCTTTAAAATCAAAACGATTGATGATTTCTTTTTTTACGGTATTGATTGCGTTGTCAAGTGTTTGAAGATCCACTTTGCTGGCAATATCAAAAGAAGGCATAGTAGAAATTTTTGATTTACGATTTTTCGATTTTCGATTTGTGAATTACAAATCTAACATGTTTTGAACGCATCTATCGTAATTACATAATCAACACCCGGAGTATTGGTTAAATTTTTGTCGGTTAGCATTATCAATCGTCAATCTGAGAGTAAAAAAATATTTGCAAATTAATTATTTTTGAGGTCTTATGAAATCACCGATAAAGATACTCCTCATTGAAGATGATCCTGATGACGTCGAACTTCTGCAAGATTCCCTCGACGACAATAAAGTTTCTTATGAAATGAAAGTGATAAATGATGGCGCATTAGTTTTGGATTACCTGCACAACGGCGGCAATCAGTATGATATTATAGTTCTCGACCTCAATCTTCCCTGCGTTCATGGCCAGGAAATTTTAAAAGAAATAAAAATCACACCTTTCAAAAATATTCCCTTACTCATTCTTACAACTTCATCGGCAAAAGAAGATGTGGAATTCTCGTACCAACACGGAGCAAATAAATTTTTGAGAAAACCCACTACCGTAGAAAGTTTCAAATCAACTATCGAAACCATTGTACAGCTTGCCTCAATGCCCGGCAACACTGTAATACAGCAATGAGAGGTTGAATTAACTTTTGTTTTTTCGTAAAGTTTGTATCTTTAAAACGCACAAGGAAAAATGATAGCTAAACTGCGGAAGAAACCATTTACGTTATCTTGATTTTTAATTCCTGCTCCGATTCTTTGAGGATTTTTTTTGTAGCCCGGCATTATCACTTTAATCGGCTTCGTTGCGTCGCACTCTTCAACGCATTGTTCTTTAATGAACATTAATGCTGCATCTTCAATCATCCCTTGAAAACTGCAACACATTAATATAAACACCATTTAAAATTTTTTTCTCTCACCAAATAAAAACATGCTTTATGACTAATGATCAAATTAACCAACTGCAAAGTAGTTTACGTGGTAAGCTAATCAAAGCCGGCGATCCTGAATATGATACTGCACGCAAAGTTTATAACGGAATGATCGATAAACATCCCGATGCTATTGCGTATTGTATGGATGTTGCAGATGTAGTTACATGTGTAAATTTCGCAAGAGAAAATAAATTGCTGCTTGCGGTGCGCGGAGGCGGCCACAATGCAGGCGGATTGGGCATTGCAGATGGCGCACTTGTCATTGATCTTTCCGAAATGAAAGGTATTAATATCGACCCTGTTGCAAAAACGGTATTGGTGCAAGGAGGTTGCATATTAAAAGAAGTGGATCTTGCAACACATGGAGTTGGTATGGCAGCGCCCTCCGGTGTATTCGGCACAACAGGTGTTGCAGGACTAACGCTTGGCGGAGGAATTGGGTATCTTACACGCAAATATGGACTTGCAATAGATAACCTGCTTGAAGCAAATGTTGTGCTTGCTGACGGGCATTATGTAAAAGCATCTGCAACCGAAAATCCTGATCTGTTCTGGGCTTTGCGCGGCGGCGGTGGAAACTTTGGTGTTGTGGTTTCGTTCTTGTTTAAACTTCATTCTGTTGATACGGTTTATGGCGGCCCGATACTTTTTGATATAAGCGAATCAAAAGAAGTAATGAAATTTTATCGTGATTTTATTTTGAATGCTCCGGAAAATCTCAACGGATTTTTCGCTTTCCTCACCGTACCGCCGCATGATCCGTTTCCGAAAGAACTTCAGCTCAAAAAAATGTGTGGTGTTGTCTTGTGCTACACTGGCAATCCTGATGAAGCCGCAGAAGTTTTTAAACCTGTTCGTACATTTAAAACACCTGCTCTCGATTGGTGCGGGCCAATTCCTTTCCCTGCATTGCAAACAATGTTTGACGCATTAATGCCGGCGGGTTTACAATGGTATTGGAAAGCTGATTTTGTAAAAGAATTAAGTGACGAAGCAATTGATCTGCATGTGAAACACGGAGCCGCAATGCCTACACCGCTTTCTACGATGCACATGTATCCCGTGAACGGAGCCGCTTCAAGAGTTGACAAAAATGACAGTGCATGGAATTTCCGTGACGCAAACTGGTCTATGGTAATTGCAGGAATAGACCCGGATCCTTCAAAGAAGGATGTGCTTATTAACTGGGCAAGAGATTATTGGACAGCATTGCATCCTTACTCTGAAGGAGGTGCGTATGTCAACTTTATAATGGATGAAGGTGAAGAAAGAGTGAAGGAAGTTTATGCTGATAATTTTGATAAGCTTGCTTCAATAAAAGCAAAGTATGATCCGATGAATCTCTTCCGGGTTAACCAAAACATTAAACCGAAGGAAGCAGAAGTAAAAGTGCGTATTGTAAGTGCGGAAGAAAAAGAAGTGCACAAGGAAGGATTGTAATACGCCTTACGCTCCGTGTAAAGAGGCTTTCTCAAAGCCATCATCGCGAATGCAGTGATGCAATCTCAAAAGATTTTATGAATGAGAATATTTGCATTATCTCTCTTCGCAATGATATTCCGGCTTTTGAGTTAGCCTCTTATTTTAACGCTTCATTAAGCAGTTTCAGTTTATAATAATTCGTGGATTATGATTCAGTAGTTTTTGTCTCTTGTTCAATTTTTCTTATGAGTTAAAAATTCGCTGTTTTTAATTTGTAAAGCAATCAAATGTGGAGGAAACATTAAGAATGTATAGCTTTTTCTTTTACGATTAATAGCACAAGTCTTTGCAGTAGAAGTAAACAACTGCTGGTACTTAAGTTGCTGTAATCTTTAAAAAACTAAGTTGTATGTCAGCAACAAAATCAAATTCAAAAACAAGAAGAAAAAAATCTGCTGCAGGAAAAACTTCTAAAGCAAAAAAATCAGCATCAAAAAAGACTACAGGAAAGAGCGCAAAAAAACCTGTGAAGAAATGGTCCGCGAAAGTTACAAAACACAGCAATGCATTAGATCTTGAGCAACACATTTTTGAATCGCATGATGCAAAGCATGTGGCACAATCATTAAAGCATTCAGCAGAAAGAAGCAAAAGAAGAAAAGGTACGCCATATCAATCAGCAATGTCGATGCTGAATTTTTATATCAACCGTGCAGGTGAAAATTTAGAGCCACATCAAAAACAAATTCTTGAAGATGCAAAAGATGAATTACGTCATGCTTTTGGCCGTGATGAAAATGGAAAGAAGAAAAAGAAAAATGATTAAGACATTTTCAATCTTTGCAAGCCAACTGTGCAAAGAACTTCGGACTTAGCAGTTGATATACATCAATTCTCCTACTTGGATAAGATCAATTTATTTAAATGTGCACAACTTTTTCTTTTGACGCAATATCATTAATGATAAGATCGGCATGTTCTCTTGAGTTTTCAATAAACCATTTATGTGTGTCCATGCCGCCGCAAACCACACCCGCAAGATAAATTCCCTTTACATTTGTTTCCATTGTTTCGGGGTTATAAACAGGACATTCTTTTTCATCGTTTGACAATTCAATCCCCAGGTGTTTTAAAAAAGAAAAATTTGGTTTGTATCCTGTTAGTGCGAGCACAAAATCATTTTCAACTGTTATAATACCTTCCGGTGTCTCTATGTCCACTTCTTTCTCACGTATTTCTTTTACAGTGGAATTGAAGTATGCTTTAATGCTGCCTTCTTTTATTCTGTTGTCAATGTCCGGCTTCACCCAATATTTTACACGATGACTTATCTCGCCTTGCCTTACAACCATTGTAACTTCAGCACCTTTACGCCAGGTTTCTAAAGCTGCATCAACAGCAGAATTACTTGCTCCAACCACTAATACCTTTTGAAAAGAATAATAGCTTGGATCTTTATAGTAGTGACTTACTTTAGGCAACTCCTCACCCGAAACATTGAGCAAAATAGGAATATCGTAAAAACCTGATGCAACAATAATATTTTTCGTAGCGTAAGTTGATTTGCTTGTAACAATTTCAAAATGCTGCTCATCACCGGAAGAAAAATTTTTTACTTCTTTCACTCCCTCAAACAAATGAATATTGAGATGAAATTTTTGGACAACACGAAAATAATATTCCAATGCTTCCTGCCTGCCGGGCTTTGGATTAATGCTCATAAAAGGAACGCCGCCTATCTCCAGCCTTTCAGATGTTGAAAAGAAACGCATGTACATCGGATAATTATACAAGCTGTTTACCAATGCACCCTTTTCAACAATGACATAATTCAATCGTGCTTTTGTTGCAGCAATACCGCATGCCAATCCTATTGGTCCGCCACCGATAATTAAAACATCATACTTGCTCATGCGTGCAAGTTACATACGATAGATTGAATGAGTGCTTAATGAATAGTAAAAGTGAATGGCGAATAGTCAATACTAAATAGTTTACTTAGCGAATTTTTCCTTCGTAGCATGAGATAAGATTTCGTTACGAAGCTTGTCATTCCGACGAAGGAGGAATCTAAATCGGAATCATAATTCTTAAGTAAACAACATTGAATCATAGTCAATAGTGATAATGATGATTTAAGAATAAATATATTTTGTGCAATTCACAATGCGCGGTTCTTCCTGCAGCCAAATATTCTTCAGATGAAAAGATTGCGACGCAACGAAGATGCCATGAAAATCTAAAACTGGTATCATAAAAATTATTCCAATCATTAAGTTCATTGTACAGAAGATAAATAGCAACAGTTGGGTTAATAATAATTATAAAACAAAAGAGCCACCATTTTTTTTGATGACTCTTTTTAAAGCAACAATGTTATTTCAGGAATTATCTAACCTTACTACTCATCAGGATTTACGACGAATCTTTGCAACCCATCCTCCGCCATTTGACAAATGCACTGTCAATTTATCTTTTGAAGAAACTTGTTTTACTTCTTTTTTATAATCTGTTGCATCGCGATCTGCATTGATTCCATCCTGAAAAATTTCTGCTTCATAATTTCCATCTTTCAAAAAAGAAAGATCGATTGTAATATCCCTTGCATTCCAGTTGCTCATCGCACCAACATACCATGAATCACCTTTTCTTCTTGCGATCGCTGCATATTCACTCACCTTTCCATCGAGTTCAACCGTTTCATCAAATGTTGTAGGAACATTGCTCATAAAATTCAAACACTCCTGTTCACGCATATAAGTAGTTGGATTATCAGAAAGCATTTCAAAAGGCGCTTCATACATTACATACATTGCAAGCTGATGACACCGTGTGCCCTGGCTCATCGGCATTGCGTTGATAGGGCGAAAAGTTTCTTTTGTGCCGTTACGCATTGCGCCAGGCGTATAATCCATCGGGCCTGCAATCATACGGATGAATGGAATGCTCACATCAAACTGTGGCATGTCGGGATTACTCCATTTTAATTGTTCCATTCCATGCACAGCTTCGATGTTTAAAATATTTGGAAACGTTCTCTGCAATCCTGTTGGTTTGTATGAACCATGATAATCTATCATCAGATAATATTCTGCAGCTTTCTTTGCCATGCGATAATAGAACTGCACCATCTTCTGATCATCACGGTCCATAAAATCTATCTTAAATCCTTTGATGCCCATCTTCGAATACTTTCCTAAAGCTTCATCAATTTTTTTATCAAGCGGTAACCAACCACCCCACAACCATACACCAACATTTTTTTGTTTGCCATAATCAATGATCTCCTGCAAATTAACTTCGGGAACAATCTGCATAATATCTAAACTGTTTGCCCAACCTTCATCCAACAAAATATATTCAATGTGATTGGCTGCAGCAAAGTCGATATAGTATTTATATGTTTGTGTATTGATGCCTGCTTTAAAATCTACATGCGAAATATTCCAATCGCTCCACCAATCCCATGCAACTTTGCCGGGCTTTATCCATGAAACGTCTTCCACTCTTGATGGTGAAGCAAGCCGGTACACCATATCATTGTTCAATAAATCCTTATCACTTGTGCTGATAACAACAACGCGCCATGGAAAGCTGCGCGTGCCATTTGTTCTCGCAATATAATCTGCGCGTTTTGTTACATAGGCTTGCAAGTCGTTATGCCCGCCTTGTTTATCCTCCAGCACATACGGAGCAAAATCTCCGCTTAAACCTGTAAGAATTTTTCCATTCGTTAAAAACATGCCAGGATAATCTTCAAGATCGGCTTCTGTTATTACAGCCTTTTTATTATTGGCTAATTCAACAAGCACGGGAGCAAATGCAACCGTATCTTTTACAAACTGAGATAATTTTATATGTTGATAAGTGTTCTCAAATGAACATTCATATTTATCATGATTGTGCGGTTGATTTGAATAAGGAATGTAGGCATACTCGTCATCAGTGAAATTAAAATCTGCTTCTTCTGATTGTATGATAATGCTGTCTTTTTTCTTTGTAAAAAACCTGTAAGCAACACCGTCGTTGTAAGCTCTGAAAATAACTCCGTAATCTCCGTTGCAATTCAACGTGAGTTGAGTATAATTATCTTCAACAGTATCTTTCTTATAATTGAGGGCGGCAATTTTGTTGTTTACTTTTTCATTTTTTGAAGAAGTGATTTGTGCATTATCTCCCAACACTTCTCCGCTTTGTAATTTCAATGATATGGAAGATGGAGCGATGATTGCTTGTGATTGATGTGTTACGCTCCATTGCAGTTTTGAGCCAGCACCAACTTTTAGTTGAATGTTTCCATCAGGTGAAGTGATGTTGAAGCTTTTAGATTTTTGTGCGTGTACTAACGATGAAATAAAGAGAATTAAAACAGGTTGCAAAATTTTTTTTCTCATATAGCAATATTAAATTTAAAAGTGAATTTATAGTGTCCGTTTTTTAGTAATTCAAAAGTTAAAAAATATTCTCCGATGATTAAATTTGATAGAGCTTGTCATGCCGGCGAAGGAGACATCTAATCTTCCATCTCATTTCGATGAAACGTATCTCTGGGTGGCCACTCATCAAATAATTCATCATTCCAAAAATTTAAACATGGATTTATTGTTTTTATCAATTCGATTTTCTTTTCTCTTCTCCATCCTTTTATTTCCTTTTCACGTGCAATCGCGTTTCCAACGTACTGATGAGATTCATAGTATAAGATATAAAACGCATTATACTTTCCTGTAGACGATGCCACATGCACTGCCGTTTGTAACATAAAAAATCACTTCGTCGTAATAACAATTGATGATGATTGTAATCCATCAGCGTTCGCAGTTAATTGTATTGCTCCGGCTTTTTTTGTTGATTGAACTACTCCTAAACACAAACCGTTGAAAGCTTTTCGCTGCGTGTTTTTGAATGATTCAAGATCCGTTTCGCTTCCGTTGTCTGTTGCAATAACTGAACCTTCACCTGTTGTTGTGAACTTAATTAAATTATTTGCATCGGGAACAAGATTGCCATCTTTATCAACAACCTTTGCAGTAACAAATGAAAGATCGTGTGCATCGGCAGTGATGTTGTTTCTGTCAGTGCTTAAAATAATTTTTGCTGGCGCACCCGCTGTATGAATTTCTTTTGTGAGCACAACCTTTCCGTTCTTTCTCGAAATCGCTTTTATTGTTCCGGTCTCATATGTTACACGCCACATCACATGGAGATCATCACCGGTTTTCTTTTTTGTACCAAGTGATTTTCCATTTAGAAATAATTCTACTTCATCTGCATTATTGTAATAAGCCCACACATCAATTGTTTGATCTGTCTTCCAATTCCAATGCGGAAAAATATGCAGTACAGTTTTATCAGTGAACAAACTTTGATAGAGATAATACGCATCTTTTGGAAAACCCGCCAGGTCAATGATTCCAAAGTATGAGCTTCGTGCAGGCCACGGATAAGGTGTTGGTTCGCCGATATAATCAAAGCCTGTCCACACAAACATGCCGCTTGCAAAATTGTACTTCAATAATTCTTTCAAAGTTTCTTCATGTGTAGAGCCCCAGGGCACAGAGCAATTATCATAAGCAGAGCAAGTGAAATCAGGATTTGCATTTTGAAGCGGCTTATCCCAACGTGAAGGCCAGCGACGAATACTGTCTGAAGGCATATCATAATGACCTCTTGTATTTATGGCAGAAACACTTTCTGTTGCAATAAATTTCTGACCGGGAAATTTTTTCGGAAAATTTTTATATTCTTCCTGGTGATAATTAAAGCCAACAAGATCAAGCACACCTGAAGCGTAAATTTCATTACCTTCAGGATAAGGGTTATTTAATGCAGATGTTATTGGTCTTGTTGTATCGAGTGAGTGAACAATGTTAGCCAATTCCCTTGCAATGCTTCTTCCCGAAGTATCTTTTCCATGATTACCCCATTGTTCAGGAATTTCATTGCCGATGCTCCAGATAAAAACTGAAGGATGATTGCGATCACGCAACACCTGGTCTTCCAAATCTTTTTTATGCCATTCATCCCAATACAAATGATAATCGTATTTATTTTTTGGTCTCTTCCACATATCAAATGCTTCGTCCATTACAATGAAACCCATTTTGTCGCAAAGGTCTAAAAGCTCCGGTGCAGGCGGATTGTGTGAAGTGCGAATGCCATTTATACCCATGCTCTTCAGCATTTCAAGTTGACGTTGCAATGCTCTTGTATTGATCGCTGTTCCCAAACAACCAAGATCATGATGATCACACACACCGATTATTTTTACAGGTTTATCATTTAAAAAAAATCCTTTTTCCACATCAAACCGGAAGTAACGAATACCGATGTTTGTTGTGTATTCATCAACAATTTTATTATCACTTGTTACTTGCGTTACTGCTTTATAGAGATAAGGATTTTCGATTGCCCAAAGATGAGGTGACGTAATTTTTGTTTGTTGAGATGTTTCAGTTGTCGCAGTTGCTTTTGCATTCAGTGTTGAAGATGCGGTTGCAACAGCTTTATTCGCTTCATCATACAAGGTTGTTTTTACAACAACGTTTTGATCCGTTGAGTTTGTGTTGTTGATGTTTACTTTTATATCAATTGTTGCAGATTGCTGATTTACTTGTGAAGTATTAATATAAGTTCCCCAATGGTCAACAAAAACTTTATTCGTTGCTACAAGCCAAACATTCCTGTAAATCCCTGAACCGCTGTACCAACGAGAGTTTGGTTGCTTTGAATTATCGACTTTTACTGCTATAATATTTTTATCAGTTCCGAGATTTAAATAAGGAGTAAGATCGTAACGGAAAGAAATATAACCATTGGGACGAACACCAAGGGAATGGCCGTTTATCCAAACTTCACTGTTCATATACACACCATCAAAATCAATAAAAACATTTTTATCTTTTGATGATTCGGGAAGTAAAAAGATTTTGCGATACCAGCCTAATCCTCCACGCAATGCACCGCCACTTGTTCCTGTCGGGCTTGTCGAGTCAAAAGGCATTTCAATACTCCAGTCATGAGGAAGATTTAATGTGCGCCATGAAGCATCGTTTACGTCCGGGCTGTTATATGCATTAACACTATCAAGAATAAATTTCCAATCGTCATCAAAATTTTCTTTTGTTCTTGTTTGTGCATTTAAGTGTGAAAAAAAAGCAGCAACAGTTAATAGTATACTTACTAAGAAAAGCCTTTTCATTGGCGGTTAGATTTGCGAATGAAGTTATTGTAAAAAGAGAAAAATAAGTGTAAGTTTTACAATTAATTTTTATCGATCATAGGTTTTTTACTTCGGTTACCAATTGCTGTAACACTGATTTTGCATCACCAAACAACATAGATGTTTTTGGTTGAAAGAAAAGTTCATTTTCAATTCCGGCATAACCGGGTTTCATGCTGCGTTTATTAACGATCACCATTTTTGCTTCTTCCACTTCGAGAATTGGCATTCCATAAATCGGAGAAGATTTATCATTTTTTGCTGCAGGATTGACAACATCATTCGCACCCAGCACGAGCACAACATCGGTTGTTTTGAATTCGTCATTCGCCTGTTCCATTTCAAGAAGTTTATCATAACTCACATCAGCTTCCGCAAGCAATACGTTCATATGACCGGGCATTCTTCCTGCAACGGGATGTATCGCATATTTTACTTCAACACCTTTTTCTTCTAATATTTTTTCCAATTCATGACAAACATGCTGAGCCTGCGCAACTGCTAAACCATAACCGGGAACGATCATCACTTTTCTTGCATAAGCCATTGCAACTGCTGCATCAGTTATAGAAATTTGTTTGTATGTGCCGCTAACTTTTGTTCCGCCAGTTGCAACAGCAGCAGTGCTTCCAAAACTTCCAATCAATACATTTTTCAGAGAACGGTTCATTGCTTTGCACATCAATATAGTGAGCAATGTACCTGCTGCACCAACAAGAATTCCACCTGTAAGCATCACTTTGTTGTCGTATAAAAATCCTCCGCATGCAGCAGCAACACCCGTGAAAGAATTAAGTAAAGAAATTACAACAGGCATATCTGCACCGCCGATGGGAAGCACGAAGAGAACGCCATATAAAAGACAACCAAGAAAGATCGAGAAAAAAAGTATTGGATTGAGTGGAATAAAAAATATCAAACCAATTGCTGCAATCAGTATCAAAAAAAACAAGACAAGATTAAAAACATGTTGACCTTTGAATGAATAATCTTTTATCCGACCATTTAACTTTCCCCATGCGATCATACTTCCTGCAAAAGAAACAGAACCGATGATCAAGCCTAACAAAATGATCAGCACTCTTGAATAGATATATGAAGTAGTTACAGTTTCACTTGCTCCGCTAACATGTATGTTCGACAAAAAAATATTCGGAGGATATCCTACTAATTCAACAAGATGATTAAATTCAGCAATCGAAATCAACGCTGCACAAGCACCGCCCATTCCATTAAACAAACTCACCATCTCGGGCATTGCGGTCATCTTTATTTTCTTTGCGGCAAGTGTTCCAATGATTCCGCCAATTACAATGCCTCCGAATATCCAACCATAATTATGCAAGCTGTTTCCTTCATCATCTTTATACAAAAAAATTGTTCCGAGAATTGCAATCGTCATTCCTGTTGCTGCAATTAAGTTTCCTCTTCTTGCAGTAGCAGGATCAGATAACATTTTCAATCCAATAATAAAAGTTACCGAGCCAATAAGATAAATTATCGTCAGGATGTTTATTTCCATAATTGAAAATTCAAGAACCAAATAACAAGAACCAAATAAATTAAAAACTATCAACTCGACATACAATTACACTTCAGCTTCGGTTTTTCAATATGGCAGTAAAAATTAAAACAAATTCTTTTGCTTCCTGTCGTAATACTGCTCTTTCATTTTCCATCTCCGGTGATTTGTCAGTTATTACCAATCGTAGCCAATAAGCTGATTCCTTTGATTCTCTTCTGCAAGTTTTTATTTTCATACTGAAATCTTTATTGCCTATTGTTTCATTCGCCTCTATATAATTTGCACCGGGTGAACTACTTGATCTTACTAATTGTGGAATATATTCGTTCCAATTAGATTTTATTTGGAGCTTGTTTTTTGAGATTTGTTTTTTGATTTAAACATCTCCAACATTCTGTCTGTTACAACAAAACCACCAACAACATTCAGCGTTCCTAATATCACTGCAAGGAATCCAAGTATCAATGCTAAGTAATTATCGCTTTCCGCCTTGCCCATCACGATGATCGCACCGATAATTACTACGCCATGAATCGCATTTGCACCACTCATCAAAGGTGTATGCAATACACTTGGCACACGACCAATCACTTCAATACCAAGAAAGATCATGAGTATTACAATGTATATATACTCCTGGTGCTGATGTATCCATGAAAGAAAGTTTTCCATAATTTTTATAAATTTTCAACAATCAATATTCAATAATCAATTCTCAATAAAACACGAGAACAAATGCGAGACAAAAAATTTCAAACTTCATTTTTCACATTTCCACAATTCTCACATTTTCACATTCATCTTCAAATTTTCAAATTAACGCCTTCACTCTTTCATTCACAACTTCACCATTATGTGTAATGCATGTTCCTTTTACAAGATCATCTTCAAAATTTAGATTGATGTCTCCTTCTTTGCTGATGATGAGTTGTAAAAAGTTCAAAATATTTTTTCCATACAACTTGCTTGCATCACGCGGCATGGTTGATGGAAGATTGCTGTTGCCAACAATTGTCACTCCATTATAATTAATTGTTTGATCATTTTTTGTTTTTGCAGTGTTACCGCCAGTTGATGCTGCAAGATCAATGATAACAGAACCATGTTTCATTGAATTAAGGGTATCTTCTGTGATGAGCTGTGGCGCTTGCTTTCCGGGAATTTGCGCGGTGGTAATTATGATATCAGCCTTTGCAGCAGACTCTGTAATTTTTCTTTGCTGACGTTGTTTGTATTCTTCCGTTTGCTCCACAGCATATCCACCAGCTTTCGATGCATCTGCTGCACCTTCCACTTCAATAAACTTTGCACCAAGACTCATCACTTCTTCTTTCACTGCAGGTCGCGTATCGAACACTTCAACAACTGCACCTAAACGTCGTGCGGTGGCGATTGCCTGCAAGCCCGCAACACCTGCGCCAAGTATCAAAACTTTAGCAGGAGCAATGCTTCCTGCTGCTGTCATCAGCATGGGAAAATATCTTGGATACATCCATGCAGCAAGTAACACTGCTTTGTATCCTGCAATGTTTGCCTGGCTACTCAACACATCCATGCTTTGTGCACGTGTAGTGCGTGGGATCATATCAACGCTGAAAGTCGTAATGCCTTTTTCTGCCCATTGCTGCATCAACTGCACATTCGATAACGGTTGGAAAACACCTAAAATAATTGCACCTGGTTTTATAAAATTGAGATCATCATTTGTGAGCGGATGGATAGAAAGAAGGATATCGGATTGCAACACTTCATTTCGCGATGTAACCTGGAAATCTTTTGCAGTATAGTTTTCATCAATTGCGAAGGCATTTACTCCGGCATTTTTTTCAACAACAATATTTACTTTTTGCTTTGCTAATAACGATGCCTGCTCCGGTAAAAATGAAACTCTGTTCTCTGATATTGGTTCTTTTAAAATGCCTGTCGTCATGCTGTGAAGTTATGCCGCAAATTTTTTGATGCTTGCAACCTACAAAAAATAATCGTTACAATACAGTTCATTTTGCACAATGTGTGGATTGCGATTTTTACAAAGTCAAAAGGAAAAAGTAAAAAATAAAAATTGGGGAGATAACTTTTGACTTTTGAATTTTGACTTTTGAATTATTTGCTGCAGTACAAGAGTGCGACGCAACGGAAGCATAATTCATAATCAAAAGTTGGGCTCATAAAATTATTGACTTAAAAAACTACAAACTACAAACTAAAACTCTAAACTCTTTCTACTATTTTTGCGCTCCCGATGGTTATCGGGATAAAGTATACACCATGAGCGTATTAGTAAATAAAAATTCTAAAATTATTGTGCAGGGATTTACAGGAACTGAAGGCACATTTCATGCGGGACAAATGATCGAGTACGGAACGAATGTGGTGGGCGGCGTAACGCCGGGCAAAGGTGGCAGCACGCATTTGGACAGACCTGTTTTTAACACCGTTGCTGATGCGGTGAAACAAACCGGCGCTAACGTGAGTATAATATTTGTGCCGCCTGCGTTTGCAGCAGATGCAATCATGGAATCTGCGGATGCGGGAATTGCGCTTGTGGTTTGCATTACAGAAGGTATTCCGGTGCAGGACATGGTGAAAGTGAAAAATTATTTGCAGGAAAAAAATACACGTTTGATAGGACCAAATTGTCCGGGCGTTATCACTGCGGATGAAGCGAAAGTGGGCATCATGCCTGGATTTATTTTTAAACCGGGAAGAATTGGCGTGGTATCAAAATCTGGTACGCTTACTTATGAAGCCGCCGACCAGGCTGTGAAAGCTGGTCTTGGAATCAGCACTGCGATTGGTATTGGCGGCGACCCTATCATTGGCACTACAACAAAAGAAGCGGTTGAGTTGTTGATGAATGATAGCGAAACTGATGGCATCATTATGATAGGTGAAATTGGTGGTGGCATGGAAGCTGAAGCTGCGCGTTGGATAAAAGATAATGGCACAAAACCTGTTGTTGGTTTTATTGCAGGACAAACTGCGCCTCCGGGAAGAAGAATGGGTCATGCAGGTGCGATCATTGGCGGCGCTGATGATACCGCCGCAGCAAAAATGAAGATACTGAATGAGTGCGGCGTGCATGTCGTTGCAAGTCCGGCAGACATTGGTAAAACAATGGCTGAAGCGTTGAAGAAATAATTTTGAAATAAAAATTTTTTAAGTGGCTGTGAATTTTTTCGCAGCCATTTTTATTTGTCGTTTTTTGTTTTTGTACTTAGCTGAAGAATAAGCATTAAGCGTTCGTTGTGTCACTCACTTGTACTGTTGCAAAGCTTTGAGCTGTTAGCCGCGAGCCACGAGCTTTTGTGCTCGAAGCTCATAGCTCGTAGCCTGTAGCTTTTTCACTATTCACTTTTTCAATTCATCAATCAATTGTTGCACTTCAGCTTCTGTATTGAATGCATGCAATACAATTCTTAATCTTTCTTTTCCCTTCGGGACGGTTGGATATAAAATGGGTCGCACATCAAAATTTTTTTGTTGCAGTTTTTCTGATAAACTTTTTATTGCATCGTTACCGGGAACGACTACAATTTGAATAGGTGTTGAAGATGATAATTTTTCATAAGGAATTTTTGCAGATTGAAACAAGTCAATGAATTTATTCAAATGTTTTCTTTCATCAATGAGGTAAGGAAAAATCTCATAACTTTTTTTGATCATTGCTGCGGCGTGTTCAGGCAATGCAGTTGAATAAACAAAACTTCTTGTAAAATTGATAAGATAATCCCTCAATCGTTGCGAACCTACTACCGCTGCACCATGACAACCGCAAGCTTTTCCGAAAGTATGCACACGTGCAAAAATTTCATCCTGTAATTGAAGTTGCTGAACAAGTCCTTCTCCCCTTTCTCCAATAACACCTGTTGCATGCGCTTCATCAATAATTAAATGAGCATTGTATTTTTTGCAAAGCTGAACAAGTTGTTGCAAAGGGCATAAATCTCCATCCATACTAAACACAGATTCCGTTACAACAAAAATGTTTCTCCCGATTGTTATCGGGACATGATTCAATTTTTTTTCAAGATCATTCAAATCATTATGCGCAAAAGAAAAAGCTTCAGCAAAAGATAAACGAATACCATCGCGAATGGAGGCATGTGAAAGATAATCGTAAATGATTATATCGCCACGTTGAGGAACGGAAGAAAGTAAACCAACATTTGCATCATAACCCGAGTTAAATATCAATGCTGTTTCTGCCTGGTGAAATGTTGCAATTTCTTTTTCTGTTTCTTCAATCAATTTATAATTGCCACTTAATAAACGAGAACCTGTTGAACCGGTTGCCAGTTGCCGGTTACCGGTTGCCGGTTGAAGTAAATTATTTTTTACAATTCCGAGATAATCATTAGAACAAAAATCAATTTTATCTTCAGTTATACGAAGTGTGCGAAATGCGTTTTGTTGTTTTCGCTCATTGAGTTTTTTGTCTAAAAATTCATCATTATACATTTTTCAAAGCTAAAGTTTTGTAGCTGATATTTGCGCTATGGAAGAACTAAGCGAAAGCACGAAAAATATTTTAGGATTGCAATTGCCAACCGATCCGCGCTGGGTTGATCTTGCAGGAATTAGCATGCAGGAAATTTTAACTGATCATGCTTACTGCGAACAAAAAGCGGCAACCAGTTGTATCTCGATTATTCAAAAATATTCCGATAAAGAATTATTGGTAAAAGAGCTTGCACCGATCGTTACAGAAGAATGGGGACATTTTCGTTTGGTGTTACAGGAGTTGAACAAACGCGGTTTACAATTGGGTAAACAACGCAAAGATGAGTATGTAAATAAATTGTTGCAGTTTCAAAGAAAAGGTGGAAGTTCAGAGGATAGATTTTTAGATCAATTGCTCACGATGGCTTTGATAGAAGCAAGAAGCTGTGAACGTTTCAAGCGATTGAGTGAAGGTTTGAATGATGACTATCTTCGAAATTTTTATCGCCGCTTTATGGAAAGTGAAGCAGGACATTATACTTTGTTTCTTGAATTGGCGGAAACATACATCGATAAAGAAAAAGTGCGTAAGCGCTGGAAAGAATGGCTTGAGTATGAAGCAAATGTTATTGGTGAATTGGAAGTTAGAGGAGATAGAATGCATTAACATGAACAAGTTGCAAGTCACGAGATTCAAGTTGTAAGAATTTAGAACTGAACTACAAACTACAAACCACAAACTACAAACTTAAATTCCTTATTTTTAAAAGCTAAACTTTACACCATGGTACCTGCAATGAGAAAATGGTTCAATAAAAATTTTACTGAAGAAAAATATAAAGGTTATGTAAAAGACTTGCATTTGAAACATCCGGGTTCTATTGAATTCAGAATTGCTGAAACACCTGTGTTTGTTGATAAAGCTTTTAAAGAAAAAATGCTTTCAGCCTGTGAAAGTATTGTTGATGTGATAACCCAATACAATTTTAAATCATTAACTGCACATGCAATTCCAGCTGATATAAAAGTTCCTAACGAAAATGATCATTCACAATTTATAGCATTTGATTTTGGTATTTGCGAAAATGAAAATGGTGAACTTGAACCACAGCTTGTAGAGATGCAGGGATTTCCAACATTGTTTGCTTTCCAGGTTTTTCAAGATGAAGTTGCAAGAAAATATTACAACATTCCTGAAAATTATGATCCTTATTTAAATGGATTCAATAAAGAAACTTATATCAAATTATTGAAAGAAATAATTGTAAAAGATCATGATGAGGAAAATGTAATTCTGCTTGAAGTGTTACCACATCAGCAAAAGACAAGAGTTGATTTTTATTGCACGCAGGATTATCTGAACATTCCTGTTATTTGTTTAACTGACTTAATCAAAGAAGGACGAAAATTATATTATCGAAACATCAGCAATGAATTGGTTGAAGTGAAGCGCATTTATAATCGTGTGATCTTTGATGATCTTCAGCAACAATCACGAGAGATACAAGAGAAAGGAAAAATTTTTTTTGAAGAGCTGGATGTTGAATGGGTGCCGCATCCGAATTGGTTTTATCGCATCAGCAAATTCACGTTGCCGTACATCAAACATCCTTATGTTCCTGAAACAAATTTTTTGAGTGATGTAAAACAAATTCCAAACGATCTTGACAATTATGTATTGAAACCTTTGTTCTCTTTCGCAGGACAAGGTGTTGTAATTGATGTAACAAAAGCTGATATTGAAAAAGTAACTGATCCGCACAACTGGATCTTGCAACGAAAGGTAAAATATGCGGATGTTATTCAAACACCCGATATACCTGCAAAAGCGGAGATACGTATTTTCTATTTCTGGAAAGATGGAGAATCAAGACCCATCGCTACACAAAATCTTGCACGGTTAAGTAAAGGAAAAATGATCGGTGTGCGATACAATAAAGACAAAGAATGGGTTGGAAGTAGTCTTGTGTACTTCGAGAAATAATTTTTATGAACCTAACAGAATATTTTCGACTAATTTCTTCCATTTATTGTAGAGGATTCTTCGCAATTGTATGCTTATGTTTTGTTGATATACATCTGGCGATTCATCACTGTCCTTTTTTATAAGTTGTTTTAAAAAGACGTTACAAAAATGCAACTCCAACATCTTCCGAAGATCTCATCGGGAGTTTATCGTATCAATATTACTGTGCCTTTCATTGAAACTTCTTTGTCTTGTCTTTTAAAAGTACAATACCATACAAATGTTGTTTCAGCAAGCATTGCACCTTTATAGGTGCCATCCCAACCAACAGATGGATTTGTTGATTCAAATACTTTTTGGCCATACCTGTTGTAAACGGCGAGATCATATTTTTCAAAAGAGAGGTTCGTCAATATTTTAAAATAATCGTTCTTGCCATCACCATTTGGAGTAAATGCTGTTGGAAAATAAACACCACAAACGCCTTTTGTAACTATAACCTGAGCGTCCGCTGTACCGCATGCGTTTGTTACTGTAACAGAATATAAGCCGGGTTTTTTTACTATGTAGTGATCATTTATCGAACCATCCTGCCACATGTATGATGCAAATACGCCGGGAGAAAGTATCAAGGAATCTCCCTCACAAACTGCATTGTTATTTCCAAAATAAGGTTGTGGTTTTTGTGTGACGGTAAGATTCAAAGTGCTCGTACTATCACAACCTGCAGAAGATGTATAAGTGGTAGTATATATTCCGGAAGCAGAGTGCCCTTCAAAACTTTGTCCATCGCAAATTGTTTGATTGATAACCGTATCTTTTACCGGATATACTGTAAGATTTAATACAACATTGGAATCGCAGCCGCTGCTTCGCGAAAAGGTTTGAAAATAATAACCACTTTTAGTCAACTGCAGGTTCCCGAAATTATAAGTTTCACCGGAACATATATTTGCAGCTGCTGTATCTGCATCGGGCGGAGGCGGCGGATTAAGAGATGCCTCCACTTCTATACCTGCAACAGTAGCTGAAGATGCAAGAACAATGACCAATGTATTACTTCCGGCTTTCCAATCTTTACAGAGTGAAACCGATGTTTTATCGTTTTCTGTATGATTAACCGGATTAAACGGATTTGACAATGGTATCACTCCGCCAAGATTTGGACTTTGCGGAATTCCGTTTACATAAATTTCGAAAATAGAGTTGTCTGCATACAAGTCGAGGTTTAGGCAAAACGTATTAGCATCGTTGTAACTTCTGCCGCATTGATCGAAACAAGGCAATTCAAAATCCCTTTTATAAAAAAAATACCTGTTGCCAGAATGTTCTCCTGTTGTACTGAATGAAATCCATCTGGAGTTGTTGTGATAAGAGTCGGGTAACCCGGACATCACTACTGCCGGGTTATAGGGACCGGTGATAGAGTCTTTAGCGATTTGCCAGTAAGCATCATTTGTTCTTCCACCGTTACCGGTATTGAAATTCGAAGCAGGCGGAGGCGGTCCGATTTGTACTGAACATTGTGAGAATGATCTGGAACAAATAATGATGCATGATAAAAAAAGAATTCTGCACTGTTTATGTAATAGGAAGTTTCCGGGCATTGAATTGTTTCTGTTCTTATGGTTATGTAAGCAGTGGTTATTCAAATATATCTAAAAGAAATTGGTTCATTCAATAATATAAAAGATGAACAGAGAATAAAGTGTACAAGTGAGTGACACAACCTAAGCGTAATAGTAATTCTACAGCCGGCCTACAAAAAATTTCTTCGACAATTTTTAGAAATCTTGCATATCATTACCCTGTTTCATCAATTCATGCAGTAAATGATTGCATTCACTTTTTCATGTGGTTAATTTCACAAATCCAAAATAAACATCTAAAACGTATAATAACCTTTAAAACGACCGGCATGATAAAGAAAATTTTAAAATGGACAGGAATCTTGTTATTGACTTTGATAGTTGCAATAACAGTGGTAGTAGCATCGAGACAAAATTTAAAATATGATGCCCCTTATCCTGATTTAAAAGCATCGACGGACAGCGCAGTAATTGCAAAAGGAAAACATCTTGTAACAGGTGCGGCACATTGCATCAACTGTCACAGTACAGCGAATGTTGATTCATTGGTTGATTTGGGTCAGCCTGCACCGTTAAGCGGCGGAGTAAAATTTGAGTTGCCTGTTGGAATAATTTATTCAAAAAATATTACGCCGGATAAAGAAACAGGCATTGGAAAATACAGTGATGGAGAAATTGCAAGAGCATTGCGTTACGGCGTTCATCCAAATGGTGATCCGGTTTATGATTTCATGCCTTTTCATAATATGAGTGATGAAGATCTTACCGCTGTGATCTCTTATTTAAGAGCACAAAAGCCTGTAAAGAATGAAGTGCCCGAGAATAAACTTAATATACTCGGCAACATTGTAAAAGCATTTATGGTAAAGCCCGTGGGACCTTCCGGTGAAGTACCCGAAACTGTAAAACAAGATACGACTGCGGAGTATGGAAAATATATTGCAATTAGCGTTGCTGAATGTAATGGTTGTCATACACAGCGTGATCTTTCCGGTGCATACATAGGTGCGGCTTTTGCAGGAGGAAATGAATTTAATGAAGGCGGATATAAATTAGTAACGCCAAACATTACATCAGATTCAAGCAGCAGAATTTATGGATGGACTGCGCAAGATTTCATTAATCGTTTTCGAATGGGAAAAGTGATTCCTTACAGTCCTATGCCATGGAATTCTTTCAAACGTATGAATGATGATGAATTGAAAGCGATCTATAATTTTTTGAAAACGGTTCCTCCTGCTAAAAATGAAATGCAGGTAGCTGCAAAATAAAAGTATCTTTTCTATATAAATGTGAGTGAATAACGGCGAAGCATTGAAAGATGCTTCGTTTTTTGTTGTTCTTTTTGAAAGCGTAAGAGACTGCTAAAAATAAAATTATGTTATGTGAAGAATGGAATGCTGATTGAGCAGATTATCAGGATTTGTCTTGATTTTATCTGCCATTATCATTAGAATCATTATAATCTGAGTTCTATACTTAGGGTCTCCCTAAAAATTGAAAATATTTATTCACAAAGGATTTGAGAATGTGGATAGCAGTAAAAAAGCCTCACAATGGCCTAAAAAATGCACAAAGTGAGGCAGGAAAAAAACTTACTGCAAATGTATTCTAATCTTCTTTTGTTTGAACTGACACCTTCTTTATTTAATCAAAGATTTTTACAAACAGACTTAGGCAAGCTCTATCAATCTATTCCTTTTAAAGCATTAGCGAAACTTGTTGCGCCTCCAAAGGGCAAATTGAGTGGCAGAGGTTGTAAGAGTTGGTTAACGGTAGAAGGTGGTATTGCTTTAATGATTGCAAAACATTATTTGCAACTAAGTGATGCAATGTTGATAGAACGTCTTAATACAGATTGGGCATTGCAGTTGTTTTGCGGCATACTGCTTAAACCAAATGAAAGAATTAAAGATGAAGATTTGCCGGGCAGGTGGAGAAGTTATCTTGGTCGATATTTAGATATTGGCAAATGGCAATTGTGCTTAGCTAAAGAATGGAAAGCAGATATGGAGAACATCCATGTTGGGTTAACAGATGCCACTTGTTATGAGAGTTATATTGCTTATCCCACCGATGCAAAACTGATATGGAAAAGTTGTAATGAAGTTTTTTATTTGGTTAATACAATGCGCAAACAACTGAAGTTGCGTCGCAGCCGTGCCAATCATGATAAGCATAAGAACAATTACTTGTCCTATGCTAAGCTTAAAAAGAAAACCAAACGTAAAAACAAAAAGCTGTGTCGCAGCCTGCTTAAATATCTGGATCGTTTGCTTATTCAGATGAGTGACTTACAAACAAAGTATAAAGTACCAAAACCTGCTTCATCGCGTTTGAAAACGATAGAACAAATAAAACAACAGCAATGGAGTATTTATTTTGGCAAGGAAAGTAAAATACCCCATCGCATTGTATCCCTTCATAAACCTTATGTTCGTCCTATTGTAAGAGGAAAGGAAACGAAACCTGTAGAGTTTGGAGCAAAGGTTAACAAACTTCAGGTGGATGGTATCAGCTTCATTGAGTATATCAGCTTTGAAGCATTTAATGAAAGTACGCGTTACACTTCTTCCATCAACATGCATAAACGATATTTTGGCAAATGCTCACAAATGGGCGTTGATGCAATTTATGGCACCAATAAAAACAGAAAATACAGTACAGAGCATAATATTGCAACCAGCTTTATAGCTAAAGGCAAGCAAGGAAAAAATGAAGAACAGAAATCGCAAATGCGCAGCATACTTGGCAAAGCTCGCAGCACAATATTGGAAGGTTCTTTTGGCAATGAAAAAAATCACTACCTGCTCAATAAAATAAGAGCCAGAACAATGACGACAGAAATGGCCTGGATATTTTTTGGAATGTTTGCAAGCAATGCAGTAGCCATCACCAAACGACGAACGAAAAGTACTGCACTAAAAAAAGCAGCTTAATAAAATCAATAAAAGATATGAATAACAGTAAAGCTTCTCTACTGATTGCAATGTTATGTTCAGACAACTAAGCAAATACAAAAACAAGTTATAAACTCAAACATTTGAGTGAAAAAAAACTCAAAAGCGTTTTGATGTTGGAAAAAAGCTTGCTACTTGTAATATGAATTTATTCGCACCTAGTTTTTCTCTTGAAATTTCAGGGAGACCCACTGTAAACGGATTAAAACTTGCTTATGTCGAAAAACCCCCGTTATCTGAAAAATAACTTAAGCAAGGCAAACTGAGAAAGTTGTAATAGCAAGATAATTTAAACATATACTTTTACCGGATAAGCTCAACAAGAAATAGTTGGGCTTATCTTTTTTAGGTAAACAAAGTAGATGATAGACTTGAATGTGTTCAGAGATTATCGATCAATAACAATATAGGCAAGACAGGTATAACAACTAAAAACATAAAAAATTTCTTATCCATATCATTTGAAATAGTTCCAAATAAAAAAACCAGTAAATCAAGTATTTACTGACTTTCGACATCGTTTGAAATGGTAAAAGTCGGGATGACTGGACGATGCCTACGTCAATCTCCTGACATCCATTGAACCAGCAATTTTTTTTGCTTCTCCGAGCTTTCTTGCAGTTGTTCAATATGGAGTTCAGGTTGTTTATAACCAGACACTACTACTGTAATTTGTTTTGGACCAGATATAGTTTCCAATTCCATCAAC
>Ga0207657_10001082_pt1 | contig 28870 bp, 33 predicted proteins | sample KBSC33metaG_FD_184316 | JGI IMG/M metagenome (GOLD analysis project Ga0207657, IMG submission 184316) | Corn rhizosphere microbial communities from Kellogg Biological Station, Michigan, USA - KBS C3-3 metaG (SPAdes) (version 2) | ecosystem: Host-associated > Plants > Roots > Rhizosphere > Soil ...
TTGTCGCGCGCCACGATGTGGCGCTTCCTGGGCAGCTCGCCGAGGCGCTGGTAGAACGGCACGGATGAAGACTATCTCCGCCCGGATCGAGCGCGAGGTTGGTTCGTGGGACGGCGTCACGACGCACCAGCACCGCTTCGGCGGACTGTCGTTCCGGCTCGGCCGGCGCGAGCTCGGCCACCTCCACGGCGAACGGTGGGCCGACCTGGCGTTCCACAAGCGGGTCCGCGACATGCTGGTCGAGACCGGGCGCGCACAGCCGCATCACGTGCTCCCGCACACCGGCTGGGTCTCGAAGCAGATCCGGAACGAGGACGACGTCCGCGAGGTGATCGAGCTGTTCCGCCTCGGCTACGAGCGTGCGCTCGTGGCGGAGCGGATCAAGTCCGAGAACCGCTGAGCGTCGACGTTCCCGCCCGAGATCACGATCCCGATCGACGGCGCGTGGACGAGCCCCTCGCGGTAGGCGGCGATCCCGACCGCGCCGCTCGGCTCGATGACCAGCTTCATGCGGTCGAACACGAAACGCATCGCGTCGACGATCTGCTCGTCGGTCACCGTCACGATCTCGTCGACGAGCCTGCTCCCGACTTCCCAGGTCAGCTCGCCCGGCGCGTGGGTCTGGAGGCCGTCGGCGATCGTGCGCGGCACGTCGATCTCGACGATCTCGCCGCGGTCGAACGACTGCGCCCAGTCGTTGCCCGCCCGCGGCTCGACACCGACGACCCGCCGGACGCCGAGGTCTTTCGCGATCGTCGCGCAGCCGGAGATCAGCCCGCCGCCGCCAACGGGGACGACGAGCGTGTCGACGACGCCGGCGTCCTCGATCAGCTCGAGCGCCGCCGTTCCCTGGCCCGCCATGATCAGCGGGTCGTCGTAGGGCGGCACGATGTGCGCGTTGCGGTCGGCCGCGAGCTCGGCGGCAATGCCTTCGCGGTTCCCGGTGTAGCGGTCGTAGGTGACGATGTCGGCGCCGTAGCCGCGCGTCGCGTCGACCTTGTTCTGCGGCGCGTCCTCGGGCATCAGGATCGTCGCGTGCGCGCCGAGCAGGCGCGACGCGAGTGCGACCGCCTGCGCGTGGTTACCGGACGAGTACGCGACGACCTCACAGCCCTTCGGGAGCGACGAGATCTTGGTGTACGCGCCGCGGAACTTGAACGCGCCGACGCGCTGCAGGTTCTCGGGCTTGACGACGACGTTCTCGCCGAGTGCATGCGACCGCATGACGGGAGTGCGGTGCGCGACGCCGTCGAGCACGCGCGCCGCCTTGCGGACGTCGTCGGGGCCGATCACGCGACCGTGTTCCGCAGTACGCCGATCCCTTCGATCTCGAGCTCGACGACGTCGCCGCGCTGCAGCCAGCGGCCGTCGCCGTGCTCGAGGATGCAGCCGTTGCCGACCGTGCCGGAGCCGATCACGTCGCCTGGAGCGAGGATCGTGTTGCGCGCCGCGTGCGCCAGCAGCGCCTCCCACTTGTGGAACATCGCCCCGAGCTCGCCGCGAGAGCGATCTTCGCCGTTCACGCGCGCGATCATCGCGCCGCTCGTGCCGTCGAACTCGTCGGGCGTGACGAGGATCGGGCCGAGCGAGGTGGCGAAGTCCTTGCCCTTCGCCGGGCCGAGGCCGACGCGCATCTCCCGGCGTTGCACGTCGCGCGCCGACCAGTCGTTCATCACCGTGAACCCGCCGATCTTGCCCTCGGCGCCGATGACGACCGCGCACTCGAGCTCGTAGTCGAGCTCCTGCGTCCCCTCGGGATACGGGACGGCCTCGCCGTCGCCGTAGATCGCGTGCGGGTTCGAGAAGTAGAAGACGGGCATCTCGTACCACTCCTTCGGCACCTCGCTGCCGCGCTGCCGCCGTGCGTTCGCGACGTGCTCCTCGAACGCCATGAAGTCGCGCACCGACGGCGGACGAAGCACCGGCGGCCGGAAGTCGATGTCGGCGAGCGCGTACTCGGCGTGCTCGCGCGCGGAGCCGCCGCCGGTGAAGAACGATTGCAGCGTCTGCGCCGCGAGCTGGATCACGCGGTCCCCGTCAATCCGCCCGGGCCAGCCCCGCTCGAGGGCGAGCTCCTTCGGCGTGAACATGCAGAGCTTCACCCGCTCGACCCTAGCCTGTGGAACGTTCGTGACACTTCTCCGACGTCGTGCGGCGACTGAAAGTCCCCGCATCCGCAGGCGTCCGCCGCACTCCCAGGACGTGGTTTGCGACGGGCCCGGGCCCGCGGAGACGCGGCCGTCAAGGCTCCGTGTGGACGATCACGTCCGCGACGTCCGGGCGCTCGCGGCGGATTCGTTCCTCGATCGTGCTCGCCCTCGCGTGCGCGTCGTCGAGGCGGCTCGCGCCGTCGAGGCCCAGGGTCAGGAAGGCGACCAGGCCGCCGTCCGTTCGCAGGAAGCGCAGCTCGCGGGGATCGCGGCCCGTCTCCTCCCGCACCACGCGCCGCACGAGCGCCTCCGCGTCCGCGTCGACCTCCGCGGCCGCGCCCGCCTCCGTCAGCGGCTCGAGATGCGTCTGCACCCCTGCGATCTCGGGGATCGCCTTGCAGACCGCACGCTCCAGCTGCTCTGCCACCTCGTGCGCCTCGTCGAGCGACAGGTCACCGGGCAGCTTCAGGTGCAGCGAGAGCTCGGTTCGCCCACCGACGTCGACCAGCGCGATGTTGTGGACCTCGCGCACCCGCGGTACCGCAACCGCCGCCGCGTGCACACGCTCACGAAGCGTCGCATCCTCCTGCGGCTCGACGTGGACGACGACGTCCGCATTCGGCAGCGCGCCCTCCACCGCCTCCTCCACCGCGTCCGCCGCCGCGTGCCCCTGCCCCACCGCCGCGCCCGGCGGCACGCCGATCACGACATCGGCGAACTGACGCCCACCCGCCTGTCGCATGCGCACACGACGCAGCTCGACCGAGGGCTCCAGGGCGCGGATCGCGGCGATCGCAGCGGCCTCCGCATCGGCCGGTGCGCGGTCCATCAGCACGTCGACGTTCACCTTGATCAACCGCGATGCGGCAAGGAGGACGAGCACGCCGACAAAGAGCGCCGCGATCGCGTCGCCTTTCTGGAACCCACCACGCGCGGCGAGCAGGCCCGCGAGGACCGCCGCGGACCCCAGGAAGTCGCTCCCGAAATGCAGCGCGTTCGACGCGAGCGCCGCGCTTTCGTAGTGACGCGACGTGCGGTACGAAACCACGGTTCGCGTCAGGTCGATCGCGAGCACGACGCAGACGACGACCAACGCGTACCACGTCACCGACACGTGCGCGTTGGACGCTCCCCACAGCCTCTCCAACGCGCGCAGCGAAATGAACAGGGACACGACCACGAGGAACCCCGCCTCGGCCAGCGCCGACAGGTGCTCAGCCTTGCCGTGCCCGAACTGGTGCGTGACGTCGGCCGGCCGTGCCGCGACCCGGATCGCAAAGAACGTGAGCAGCGCCGCGACAAGGTCCGTGCCGGAGTGCGCCGCCTCCGACACGAGGCCGAGGCTGTGCGTCGCGAGCCCGACCGACAGCTTCAGGACGACAAGCGTGGCAGCCGCCGCGACGGAGACGAGCGCGGACCGCCGCTGCGGGCTCATGTGCAGGCCTACAGGTTGCCGCGAAGGGCCTGTTCGCGCTCGATCGCTTCGAACAGCGCCTTGAAGTTGCCGTCGCCGAAGCCGCGGGCGCCGTGCCGCTCGATCACCTCGAAGAAGAGCGTCGGCCGGTCCTGCGCCGTCTTCGTGAAGATCTGGAGCAGGTATCCGTCGTCATCGCGGTCGGCGAGGATGCGCAGCCGCCGCAGGTCGTCCCAGCTCTCGTCGATGTCACCCACGCGCTCCGGGGTCTCGTCGTAGTACGCATCGGGCGTCGACAGGAAGAGCACGCCGCGCCGCTGCATCTCCTCGACTGTCTCGACGATGTTCGACGACTGCATCGCGATGTGCTGCGAGCCGGGGCCGTGGTTGAACTCGAGGTACTCCTCGATCTGGCTCTTGCGCTTGCCCTCGGCCGGCTCGTTGATCGGGAACTTCACCTTGCCCTGGCCGTCCGTCATCACCTTCGACATGAGCGCCGAGTACTCGGTCGAGATGTCGTCGTCGCTGAAGTGGATCATCTCGGTCATCCCGAAGACCCGCTCGTAGAAGTCGACCCAGTGCTCCATGCGGCCGAGCTCGACGTTGCCGACGATGTGATCGAGCGCGAGCAGCCCGACACCGGGATCGGCGGAGGGCTCGCGCGCCACGTACCCCGGCAGATACGCGCCTTCGTATGCGTGGCGATCGACGAATGTGTGCACCACGTCGCCGTAGGTCGCGATCGTGGCGAGCACGACCTTGCCGTACTCGTCCTCCACCGTCTTCGGCTCCATGATCCCGCGCGCGCCGCGCTGCACCGCCTGGCGGTACGCCTCGTTCGCATCGGGCACGCGCAGCGAGATGTCCTTCACGCCGTCGCCGTGCAGACCCGCGAAGTCGCCGATCTCGTGACCGCGCCGCAGCGAGCTCGAGATGACGAAGCGGATGTCGTTCTGCTCGAGCACGTAGCTGGCGCGATCACGCACGCCCGTCTCGGGTCCCGCGTATGCGGTGCACCGGAAGCCGAGCGCGTGCTCGTAGTAGTACGCGGCCTGCTTCGCGTTCCCGACCCAGAGCTCGACGTGGTCCCACCCGTCGAGGGGCATGAAATCTTCGTTCACGAGGATGATTCTAGGGCAGCCCCGGCCGGAGTAGCTGCCGCAGCGTCGGCGGCGGCTACATCGTCGAGCGACTGGCGCAGCGTCTGCTCCTTCACGAACAGCACCGCGATCACCCAGACCGCCGCCGCAATGCATGCGGCGACGAGGAACGCGGGATGGATCGCCGCCGCGAGGCCGCTCCGCAGCGCAGGCGGCAGCCGGTGCACCTGAGCTCCCTCGCCGCCCGCGGCGACGCCGCGCGGCAGGCCGTGATTCACCAGGACGCCCATGATCGTGACTCCGAGGGTCGCGCCCATCTGTCGCCCGAACTGCGTGAGCGCGGTTGCCGAGCCGATCCGCGCACGAGGCACCGCGTTCTGGACCGAGAGCACGAACACCTGCATCATCGAGCCGATCCCGATGCCTGCGATCACCATGTTGCGCGCCGCCTCGCCGTTCGTGGTCGACACGTTCATGCGCCAGAGCAGGAGCATCGCCGCCGTGAGCACGACCGGGCCGAGCACGGCGTTCCAGCGATAGCGCCCCGTGCGCGACACGAGCTGGCCGGTGAGGATCGACGTGCACACGGCGCCGAGGATCATCGGGGTGAGCACCACACCCGAGGATGTCGCGGACGTCCCGATCACGCCCTGTACGAACAGCGGGACGTACGAGATCGTCCCGAACATCGCCATGCCGACGAGCGCCATGCACGCAACGCTCCCGGCGACGATCGGGTTGCGGAGCACGTCGAACGGCAGGATCGGCTCGGCCGCGCGGCGCTCGACGACACCGAAGACGACGAGCAGCACCGCGGCCGCCGCGAGCGCGAGCACCACATGGCCGCTCCCCCAGGCGTACTGCCGGCCGCCCCACACGAGCCCGAGCAGGAGCGAGCCGGTGCCGGCTGCGAGCACCCCCGCGCCCAACCAGTCGATCGCATGCTCGGTGAGCGCGGCGCGCCGCGGCATCGTCAGCGAGATCACGATCAGGGCGAGGCCGCCGACGGGCAGATTGACGAAGAACACCCAGCGCCACGTCGTGTTGTCCACGATGAAGCCGCCGACGGCCGGGCCGATGATCGACGCCGCGGCGAACACCGCGCCGATCAGGCCCTGCCAGCGGCCGCGGTCGCGGGGCGGGACGATGTTGCCGATCACGGCGAGCGAAAGCGGGAAGAGGCCGCCGGCGCCGATCCCCTGGATCGCCCGGAAGACGACGAGCTGGGTCATCGACTGCGCGGCGCCGCAGAGTGCCGAGCCGATCAGGAAGACGACGATCGAGAGCAGGAAGAGCCGCTTCCGCCCGTACACGTCGCCGAGCTTCCCGTACAACGGCACCGTCACCGTCGACGTGAGCATGTACGCGGTGAAGACCCACGAGTACTGCGTGATCCCGCCGAGATCGCCGACGATCCGCGGCAGCGCGGTGGCGACGATCGTCTGGTCGAGCGCGGCGAGAGCCAGCGTCACCATCAGCCCGGCGTAGATCGCGAGAATCCGGCCGATCGTCAGGTTGTAGCCGGGAGGCTTGCTCCGGAGCCGCGCTCGAAGATCCACTGTTAACCAGGTTAACGAGCGTCAGTCGCCCGGGGGCTCGACACTCGGCCGCCGCGACCGCTCGAGCACCACCGCGGCGAGGATCAGCGCCCCGCCGATCACCTCCCAGCGCGTCAGGTGCTCGCCGAGCAAGACGATCGCGAACCCGACGCCGATGGCCGGCTGCAGATTCGAGAAGAGCGACGCCCGCGAGGGGCCGACGCGCGAGATCGCCGTGAACCAGAGGATGTTCGTCAGGAAGAGCGGGCCGACGACCGCGAACCCGAACCCGATCCACACGAGCGCGCCGAAGTGGAACGACTGGCTCGTCGTCTGCGGGATCCCGACCACCGCGATCGGCAGCCACCCGAGCACCAGCACGAGCGCGGAGATGCGAAACGGCGAGTAACGCCGCATCAGCGGCGTGATCGCGACGGAGTACATCGCCCACGTGAGCGCCGTCGACACCGCGAGCCCGTCGCCGAAGACGTGACCGGAGAATCCGCCCGAGCCGGACGCGACGAACGCGACACCTACGAGCGAGGCAACGGTCGCGAGCCAGAAGCCCCTCCCCATCCGCTCGAGGCCGATCACGCTCGCGACCACGCCGATGAAGATCGGCGTCGTGCCGAGGAACAGCGTCACGGTCGCGGCCGAGGTCTTGTCGACCGAGTACACGAAGCACAGTTGGTTCGCGAAGATCATCGCGGCGGCGATCCCGACGTAGCGCAGGTCGCGCAGGGCGATGCGGAACGACCGCTCACGCGACCACGTGAAGACCCAGAACAAGGCCGTTGCGATCGCGTACCTGATCGTCGCGTACGCGAGCGGGTGGAAGCCGTGGGTCAGGACGTAGCGGGTGACCGTCGCGTTCAGCGCCCACAGGAGGACGGTGCCGAGCAGCATCAGGTCGACGGTCCGTGCACGCATCGGCCTCAGTAAGCTACTTCGCGCCATGGACCGCGAGCCGACCCGCGAAGACGTCGACGCCCTCGTCGGCCCGGCGACCCCGCACTTCGCCTACCAGATCCGCGCGCGCGTTCGCGAGCTCGTCGCGGGCCTGCCGGAGGACAACGCGGTGCGGCGCTACGCGGACGGCCAGATCGACCGCCTCGATCGTCTCGGCTACGCCTCGTCGAAGGCCGACGAGGGCCCCCGCGAGGCGGCGACGCGGCTCGGCTGGGACGAGATCCCGTCGGCGGCGAACGCCGACGACCCACTGCCGCGCGCGTGAACGTCTTCGTCACGGGCGGGTCACGCGGGATCGGCCGCGCGATCGCGCTCCGCTTCGCGCGCGAGGGCGCCGAGCGCATCGCGATCGGCTACCTCCGGAACGACAGCGCCGCCGAGGAGACAGCCGAGGAGCTGCGCGTGCTGGGTGCGGAGGTGACGCTCGTGCGCGGCAACGTCACGTCGCAGCGCGTCCTCGACCAGGTCGCCGCGCTCGGCGCGCTCGACGTGCTCGTGCACAACGCCGCGACCGGCGTCATCCGGCCGGCGCTCGAGACCGAGGACAAGCACTGGGACTGGACGATGAACGCGAACGCGCGCGCTCTCCTGCAGCTCGCGCGCGTCGCCGCCCCGAGCATGCCGGACGGCTCGTCCATCGTCGCGCTCTCGTCACTCGGCGCGCAGCGCGTGCTCGACAACTACGTCCTCGTCGGAACGTCGAAGGCCGCGCTCGAGTCGCTCGTGCGCTACCTCGGCGTCGAGCTCGCGCCGCGGATCCGCGTCAACGCCGTCTCGGGCGGCGTCGTCGAGACCGGCGCGCTCGAGCACTTCCCCAACCGCGAGGAGATGCTGCGGTCCGGCGCGGCCAATCCCGTCGGCCGCCTCGTCACCCCGGACGACATCGCCGGCGCCGTCGCCTTCCTCTGCTCGAAGGATGCCGACATGATCCGCGGCCAGACGATCATCGTCGACGGCGGGTTTTCCCTGCTCGTCGGCGGTTGAGATTCCGACGCGCGGGGAAGGAAGACTCAGATGGGAATCGCAGTCAGCCTCATCATCGCAGCGGCCGGGCTCGTGCTCGCACTGGCCGTGCATCCGGCAAGCCAGGGCTCGATCGACGTCAACACCGTCGGCTGGATCCTCTTCCTCGTCGGCCTGATCGGCTTCATCATCGACCTCCTGCTCTGGTCGTCGTGGGGGCCGGGCTACATGCGCAGGGACACGACGTACGTCGAGCGGCGCGTCCCGTCGTATCCGGCGCGCCGCCGCCGGGTCGTCGAGGAGATCGACGAGCCCACCGGGCCGCCGCCCGGCTACTGACGCCGAAACGCGCGCGCCGCGAGATCGCGCGCGACATAGCCCGCGATCTTCGGGTTCTCCTGCAGACGGCGCACGGAGTACTCGTACCAGTCCGTCCCGAACGGGACGTACACGCGGAGCCGATGCCCGGCCGCGACCAGTTCGTCGGCGCGGTCGGGCCGCACCCCGAGCAGCATCTGGAACTCGTACCGGTCTGGTGGTAGCCCCGCCTCGTCGACGACGCGGAGCGCCTCGCCGATCAGGTGCTCGTCGTGCGTCGCGATCCCGACGTACGCGCCCTGCGCGACGAGCGCCTCGAGACACCGGACGTAGCTCGCGCGCACCTCGTCGAACTCCTGGAACGCGATGTCGGCCGGTTCGAGGTAGATCCCCTTGCAGATGCGCACGTTGTCGAGCCCCGGCACATCGTCGAGCGTTCGCCGGAGGTATGCCTGCAACACGACGCCGAGGTTGTCGTGACCTTCGTTGCGCAGCCGACGGTGAAGTGCGAGCGTGCGGTCGGTGGTCGACGAGTCCTCCATGTCGATGCGCACGAACCGGCCGCGGGCGGCGGCGTCGACGACGATCGCCTCGAGGTTCTCGCGGCAGAGCTCGAGGTCGAGCTCGAGCCCGAGCGCGGTGAGCTTGATCGAGACGTTCGCGTCGAGCTGCTCCTCGTCGAGACGCGCCAGCACATCGTGGTACTGACCGGCGATCGCCCGCGCCTCGTCGGCGTTCGCGGTCTCCTCGCCGAGCACGTCGATGGTCGCGAGCTTCCCCTTCGCGTTCAGCCGTCCGACGACCCGCATCGCGTCGTCGATCGTCGAGCCGGCGATGTAGCGCGACGAGAGCCGCTGGACGACGGGCTTCGGCACAGCCGGCAGCAGCCGGACGATCGCACGGTCGAGGACAGCCACGAGCGCGCGGGATGGTAAAGCAATCCACCTGAGCAGACGGCCTGTAGAGGCGAGCATGGACGCGACTGCGGGACGGCCACTGTCGCCCGCGCTCTTCTACGGGTTCGCGGTCGCGGCGATCGGCGGGCCGCTTGCGCTCGCGGTGATCTACGTCCCGGGCGCAGTCGACCTGCGCTCGGCCGGGCTCGTGACCCTGCTCGGCGCGCTGCTGTACGCGGCGCCGCTCGTCGTCTGGGTTCGCTTCAGCCGTGACATCGTCTCGCCGGCCGGGCTCGCGGGCTTCGTCGAGGCGGCCGCCGGCAGGAAGATCGCGCTCGTCCAGGCAAGCGTGTGGGCGTTCTCGTACTTCCTCTACCTGCCGTACACGGTCACCGACATCGTCTACGAGATGCTCGCGACCGTCTTCCCGGGCATCGAGCCGTGGCGGCCGCTGCTCGAGGTCGTGATCCCGATCGCGATCGTCGCGCTGGTGCTCCTCGGAACGCTCCCCGCCCTCCGCGTGCTCGCCGTCTCGGCAGTGCTGCAGCTGGGGATCCTCGTCGTCCTCGGCGCGACCGTCATCCACCACGTCGGCGCGCCGACAGCGTCGTTCACGCACGCGCACGGGCTGCGCCCCGGCGCGGCGAACGTGGCGCTGCTCTTCGTCTGCGGCAGCCTGCCGCTCTTCCTCGGCTCGGAGGTTGCCGGCGGGAGCCGCACGATCCGACGCGCGCTCCCGGTCGCGGGGATCGTCGCTGCGGCGTACGTGATCTTCGCGGTCTTCGCGTTCGCGGCGGTCGAGCCCGCGCTCCGCAGTGAGGAGCTCCCGGGGTACGCGATCGCCGGCGCCTACTCGGGCCGGACGCTCGCGATCGTCGTCGGCGTCGGTGCGGCCGCGAGCGTGGCCGGGCTGATCGTCGCCGAGTACCTCGCGCTCTCACGACTCCTGTTCGCATTCACGGGCGTCCCGATCCGCCGGCTCGTCGGCATGATCGCAGTGCCGTTCGTCGCGCTCGACGCGCTCAGCCTGATCGACCCGGAATGGTTCGACGAGCACGTGCTCAGGCCGTCGCTGATCGCGCTGTACCTGTCGCAGCTGATCGTGTTCGCGGTCTATCCGCTCTACCGGCGGCGTCCGCTGGACGTCGCGCTCGGCGCGATCGCGTTTGCGCTCATGGCCTGGGGTCTCTGGCGCGGGATCACCGCGCCAGTCTCGACCTGACCTAGCCGGTCTCGCGCATGAACCCCTGGCGCGCAGCGCTGACGAGCGCCACCGCTTCAGGGAACAAGACGCGCATCGCGTCGCGCATCGCGATCGCCTGCTCGTCGGCAGGCCCGGCCACCTGAATCTGCGAGAGCGCTGCCGAGGTCAGCTCGACGGCGGTGTTCAGGGTCAGCGTCGCGAATTGCTCGCGCTGCGCCTCCTGCACCGACTCGGCCTGCTGCTCCGCGAACTCGCGCAAGCTGCGCATCAGATCTTCGGGGTCGCCTCCGAACGGAAATCCGAATCCACCTTCCATGCGGCCAAGGTAGCGGCTTCCTCAGGCGAGGGAGACGCCGTAGCCCCGTTCGACCTCACGCACGAACTCGTCGACCGCACCCGTGGCGCCGCGAATCGCGGCGGAGAACGGAGACGAGTTCTCGCCGAGCGCGCGCTCGAGCACGACGGTCGCCGCCCCGACCTCGTCGAGGAAGGCCGGCGTCGCGAGGCGGGGCGGCGCGCCGAGCGCCCGTTCCAGGGCGAGAGCGGCGTCCTCGGCCTCCTCGATGCCGGGCGGCTGCTCGACGATGCGCACCCGCGCCAGCTCGGCCCGCAGCTGCTCGAGGTCGCCGCCGCCCGCGAGATCCTCCGCCAGCTCGCACATCGCGACGATCGAGGCGGTGTCGCGCACCTCGGCGCGCTCGGTGACGACCACCCCGCCGTCGTCCAGGACGAGCCATCGCCGGTCGTCGTCCCCGAGCGCGACGAGGTAGCGGCGCAACCCGCTCGCCGGTTCGGCGGCGAGCACCGCCGTCACGCGGCCGTGCACCGCGGCAGCAGCGGCGATCCGCTCGAGATCCTCGTCCAGCCCCATAGGCTTCCAAGGGTATGGATGCAAAGACGCTCTTCGCGCCGCTCGGTCCGGACTACGACCGTTGGGCGAACATCCTCTCGTTCGGGCAGGACCCGCGCTGGCGGCGGTTCCTCGTGTCGCGGCTCGACGTACAGCCGCTCGACACCGTGCTCGACGTCGCCACCGGCACCGCGGCCGTCGCGCTCGAGCTCGCACGGCAGAAGGACTGCTACGTCGTCGGCATCGATCAGAGCGCCGAGATGCTCGAGATCGGCAAGCAACAGGTTCGCCTCGCGGGCGCGACGAAGAAGATCCGGCTCGAACAGGGCGACGCGCGCTCGCTGCCGTTCGACGACGGCACGTTCGACGGTCTGACGTTCACGTACCTCCTCCGCTACGTCGAGGACCCGGCGGGAACGCTGCGCGAGCTCGCGCGCGTCGTGCGTCCGGGAGGCGTGATGGCCGGCCTCGAGTTCGGCGTCCCGCGCGGCGTGTGGCGGCCGCCGTGGGAGCTGTGGGTTCGCGCGGGGCTACCCGGCGCGGGACGGGTGATCGGCCACGGCTGGTACGAGGTCGGGACGTTCCTCGGGCCGTCGATCCGTGACCACTACGCGGAGTGGCCGGTGCCGCGATTGCTGCAAGCCTGGCGCGACGCGGGGATCGAGGACGTCGGAGCGAAGCGGCTCTCGCTCGGCGGCGGGATCGTGACGTGGGGACGCAAGAAGAGGTAAGGCCCGCCTGGTACGCGCTCGGCGGCGGCGGGTGGCGCGACTACGTCACGCTCCTTCACCCGCCGTACACGCTTTGGCACCTGTCGTACGTCGCAGTCGGCGCGGCGCTCGCGCCCCACTTCCACACCGACCGGCTCGTCTGGGCCATCGCGGCGTTCTTCCTCGCGATGGGGATCGCGGCGCACGCGCTCGACGAGCTGCACGGCCGGCCGCTCCGGACGCGCATCCCGTCGGCGGCGCTCGTCACGCTGGCAATCGCGTCCCTCGCGGGAGCGGTCGCAATCGGTGTCGGCGCCGCGATCGCCTGGGGCTGGGGACTGCTCGCCTTCGTCGCGGTCGGTGCGGTGCTGGTGCCTGCGTACAACCTCGAGGTCGCGTTCCACAACGACCTCGGCTTCGCGGTCGCGTGGGGCGCGTTCCCGGCGCTCACCGGCTATTTCGTGGAAGCGCAGTCGATCCGCGTCGAGGCGGTCGCCGCGGCCGCGTTCGCCTGCGCCACGAGCCTCGCGCAGCGGCAGCTCTCGACCCCGGTCCGGCAGGCTCGGCGGCAGGAAGGCACGACGGCCGGCACCGAGCCGCTCGAACGTGCGCTTCGGCTTCTGACCTGGGCGATGGTCGCGCTCGCCGTCGCCCTCGTCGCGGCCCGCCTACGATGATGAGGTGACCGCCGCCGCGATCGTCGCCGTCATCGCTGCAGGGCTCGCGGGAATCGCGCTCGTCGCGTGCGTGCTCGTGCTGCGCAAGGTGAAGGCGCACGAGCGCCTGCTCGACCGCACGATCGACCGCGGCCGCGCCGCGTTCGACGAGGTCGTGACGCAGGAGATCGAGCGGCGCGCGGCCGAGCTCGAGGCGACCCTCGCACGTGCGCGCGCCGACTCGATCTCGCAGCTCGTGGACGAGGAGCGGCGCATCGCGGAAGAGCGACGCCGCGACGTCGCGGAGCGCGAGCGCGACGCGACCGCGCGGCTCGGCCGGCAGCTCATGCAGGCGCAGGCCACGGTCGACCAGCGACTCACCGACTGGCAGAGCGACGTCGAGAAGCTGCAGCAAGGGCTCGACGAGGAGCTGAAGCGGATCGAGACACGTCAGCGGCAGCTCATGGCCGACGTCGAGTCGAAGATCGGCCAGGACGCCGAGGCGCTGCAGGCCGACATCGAGGAGCAACGGACGGTGATCGCGCGCATGCGCGACGAGCTCAAGCGCGCCGCGGACGAGGTCGCGGAGCAGGCGAACGCCGAGCTCGAGTCGCACGCCGCCGAGCGCCGCCACGCGCTGCACGAGGTCGCCGACCGGCTGCGTCGCCGCGAGCGCGAGCTGCAGGAGCTCGTGGAGCGCGAGGGCAGCGACGCGGCTCAGCGCATTCAGCTCGCGCTCGGCGACATCGAACGCCGTCACGTCGAGCAGCTGCAGAGAACCGTCGCGCGCGAGACAACGCGGTACGCGGAAGCCGCCGCCCTGTCGTTCGACGGGTCGATCAAGTCTGCGCGCGAGGAAGCGGCTCGTCGCCTCTCACGCGAGCTCGACCTGTCGGTCGAGCGGTTCGCACGCGAGGCGGAGGGCGTGCTCACCGATCGTCTCAACGCGCTGACGGAGGCCGCTGCCGGCCGCGTCGAGGAGCGGTTGTCGCGCCTACGCTCGGCGCTGGAGCGGCAGCGTGACGAAGCGCTCGTGTCGCTGGAGGATCGCGCGCACCAGGTGGAATCCGGTCTGCGAGACCGGTTGCGCGAGATCGCCGCCGACGCGGAGTCCGAACGCACGGTGCTCGACGGCCGCCTGCACGAGCTCGCCCGGCGCCTCGACGAGCTCGCGACACGAACGTAAGGATTCCGTTTCGACCTCCAACTTACGGCGGGAGGGTTCGTCTAGATCAGAGCGAATCACCTTCCACCATGCCCCAGACGATCGAACAACCCCAGTCGGAGCGCGAAAAGGTCGAGTCCTGGCGTCTCCACGTGCTGATCGAGGCCGGCTATCCATTGCCGCTCGCCGAGAGGCTGGCGCACTCTGAGGCCGATCTTCACCGGGCCGTGGAGCTGATTCAGTCGGGCTGCACGTTCGAGACCGCAGCCGAGATCTTGATCTAGGCCGCGCGGGCGACGAGCGCGCGCGCGATCTGCGCGTCGATCTGCGCAACGACCTTCTGCACCGCGTTCTGGACGATCGAAACGACCGTCAGCTCGGTCCGTCCTCGCGTGATCGCCACGAACTGGATCGCGACGCGCACCTTCCCCGTATTCGTCTTCACGTCGACGAGCATGAGGAACGCCTGCGCGTTGGTGGCAACCGGCGCGAAGATGACGCGGCGGAACGACACGAAGGTGAAGCCCTTGCCGAGATCCTTCAAGAGGCGCGTGCGAAGGCAGGCAGCGGCGCCCGGCGCGAGGATCGTGCGACGCCAGTCGGCCGCGACCATCGCCGGCGTCTTCAACACCTGTGCCACCGTCTCGAGCTGCAATCCCTGCTCGGTCCAGTCCGCCTCCGCAGCACCGGTGACGACGAGGTCGGCCTGCTTGGGATGGAAGGTGGCGCACGACGACGACTGGGACAGGTCCGGCTTCGTGTAGCCGCCGGTCCAGTTGCCCGAACCGAGGTCCGAGCGGACGGCAACAGCCCGCTTCGCGGCCGCCTGATCGGCTTTCGTCAGGTGGATCTGCTCCTTCTCGCCCGTCGCGGCGACCGCGGCCCCGGCGGCGGCGACGACGAGGCAGAGGGCGATGAGCAGGGCTCGCATCCGGGAAACCTTACGTACGATCGACCGGATGAAGGTGGAGGCCACGGAGATCGACGGCCGCAAGGTCTACAGCGTCCGCGCGTTCAACTCGGGGATCGGAACGTGGCTGAACCGCCTGCCGACGCTGTGGATCGAAGGCGAGGTGACGGAGCTGCGTCGGCAGCAGCGCTGGGCGTCCGTCTTCTTCACCCTCAAGGATCCCGAGTCCGGCGCGAGCCTCTCGGCGCAGATGCCGCGCGGCCAGTTCGACGCCCTCGAGCTCGACCTGCGTGACGGCGAGCGCGTGCACGTCTTCGGCCGCGCCGAGTTGTACGAGCAGCGCGGCGAGCTGAAGCTCAAGGTTCTGACAATCGAGCGCTTCGGACTCGGCGCGCACCTCGCCGCGCTCGAGCGGCTCAAGCGCACGCTTGCGGCGGAGGGCCTGTTCGCGGCCGAGCGCAAGAAGCCGCTGCCGCGCTTCCCGCGCCTGATCGGGCTCGTCACCGGCAACGACGCGGCAGCGAAGAAGGACGTGCTGACGCACATCGTGCAGCGGTTCCCGCCCGCGAACGTGCTCGTCGCCGAGACGTACGTGCAAGGGCCGCGCGCGCCCGCCTCGATCGCGACGGCGATCGCCGACCTGTGCGGGCGCGGCGCGGACGTGATCGTGCTCGCGCGCGGCGGCGGCAGCTTCGAAGACCTCCTCCCCTTCTCCGACGAGCGCGTCGTCCGCGCCGTCGCAGCCTGCAGCGTCCCCGTCGTGTCCGCGGTCGGCCACGAGCAGGACACGCCGCTCTGCGACCTCGCCGCCGACGTTCGCGCTTCGACTCCGACCGCCGCGGCACGACTCGTCGTTCCCGACATCGACGAGCTGCGCGAGGCTCTCGCCCGCTCGCGCGAGGCGCTGCACCGTGGTGCAGAGCGCGCGGCGGAGCGGCATGCACAGCGACTCGCTGCGGCGCACGACCGCCTGCGGCGCGCGCCGCTGCTCGCGGTGGAACGCCGTCGCGCGAGGCTCGACACGCTCCACGCGCGCCTCGGCGCGCTCAGCCCCGTCGCGACGCTCGAGCGGGGCTACGCGATCGTCCACCGCGGCGAGGAGCTCGTCCGCGCCTCGACGCAGGTCGACCGCGGTGACGCGATCGACGTGCGCGTCGCCGACGGCACGTTCGGAGCGACTGTTGGCTGAGCCGACGTTCGAAGAGGCGCAGAAGGAGCTCGAGGCGATCGTGACGCGCCTCGAACGCGGCGACGCGGGCGTCGACGAGCTGACGAAGCTCTGGGAACGCGGCGAGGAGCTCTACCGAATCTGCGCGACGAAGCTCGAGGTCGTCCAGGGGAAGATCGAGGAGCTACGCGCGCTCGAAGAGCGCTCGGCCTAGCTCGGCGCCGAGCTCCTCCAGATCCTCGCCCGCGCACCTGACGTCTCCCGAGAGCGGCCGCGCGTCGATGCCGTCGCGGACGACGCCGCCGAACAGCACGCACGCGACGCCGAGTGCGGCGCACCGCTGCACGACGGCACCCGGCGCCTTGCCCTCCAGTGTCGTGCGGTCGACGGCGCCCTCGCCGGTGACGACCAGGTCGGCACGCCGCGCGCGCCGGTCGAAGCCGATCGTGTCGAGCACGACCGACCCGCCGTCGCAGAGCTCGGCGCCGAGCGCCGCGAAGCCGGCGCCGAGGCCGCCGCCGGCACCCGCGCCCGGCAGGTCCCGGAACGGCTCGAGCTCGGCGAGCGACGCGAGGCGACGCTCGAGCTCCTCGACCGCCTCCGGGCCTGCGCCCTTCTGCGGGCCGAAGGCTCGCGCGGCGCCACGTTCGCCGAGGAGCTGATTGCGCACGTCGCAGAGCACGCGCACGCGCGCGGCCCGCAACGCAGAGCCGGCGACCTCGCGCATGCCGACGCCGCCGTCGACGGTCGCGGTGCCGCCGACGCCGACGAGCAGCTCACGCGGCTCCTCGGCGAGGATCGCGAGCAGCAGCTCCCCGAGACCGCGTGTCGACGCGCGCAGCGGGTCGCGCTCCTGCTCGCCGACGAGCGGCAGCCCGACCGCCTCGGCCGAGTCCACCACCGCGGAGCCGTCCGGCAACGCGAGCCAGCGCGCGGTCACGGGTCGGCCGGTCGGATCGCTGACTCTCGCCGTGCGCCACTCGCCGCCGAGCGCGGCGTGCAGCACCGCCGCGGTTCCCTCCCCGCCGTCGGCGACGGGAAGCTCCTCCGCGTCCACGAATCGGCTCAACCCGGCGGCGAGGTGCCGCGCGGCCGACGCCGAGTCGAGGACGCCCTTGAGGCTAGCCGGCGAGGCGAGAGCGAGCGCGCTCATGGTCCACCGGCGTCACGTCCTCGAGCGAGTCCTCGTCACGGTCCTCCATGTGCCGGAGCGTCGCGAACGACAGCCCCTCGCGCGCGAGGAACACGAGGCCGATGCCGATCCCGACCGACGCCTCGATCGCCTGGAGCCCGATGCCGAACGCGATCCCGTGCGCATAGGCGATCCCGTAGTTCACGAGGGGCGTCGCGACCGCGACCTGCACGAGCCCGACGTTGCCGGGCCACAGCGGAACGATCGTCGCGACGTTCATCAGCACGAGCACGAGGCCGGCGGCCGCGAGCGGCTCGTCGATCTGGAAGGCTTTCATCGCCGACCACACGGCGAACAGCTGACAGAACCAGCCGCCGTACTGGAACGCAGTCGCCTTCGTCGCCGGCACCGGCTTCCGCATGATCGCGAGCCCCTGCCGCGCACGGGCGAGCAAGAGTCGGGCAGACCCGAGGCTCTCCAGTTCGCGGTGCTGGCGCCGCGCCAGCACGATGGTGGCGACGAACAGCAGCACACCGATCCCGATCGCGAGCCCGATCGTGAGGAACGCCCACTGCGGGATGTCGGCCGCGATCAACACCCAGACCACGAGCGTGACCGTCGGGAAGAGATCGAACATGCGATGCGCGAACACGGAGCCGATCAGCGTGGCGGTCGCGCCCTTGCGTCCCGGCAGCCGCCGGCGCAGCACCGCGGCGCGCGCGATCTCGCCGACGCGCCCGGGAAGCACGGCGTTCGCGAACAGCCCGACGCAGAACGCGGAGAAGACGAGCGGGTATCTCGGCCGCGGCGGCTCGAGCGACTGCTCGATGCAGGTGTCCCACGAGAGCGAGCGCGCAACGACCGAGAGGAGGTTCAGGCCGATCGCCACCGCGACCCACGGCCACGAAACGGCGGTGAACGCGTCGTGAACCGCGGCCCAGTCGGGCCCGTGCCACACGACCAACGCGACCGAGACGCCGAAGAACAACACGAACGCGGAGGCCATCAGCCACCGGCTCTTCACGCGGCGACCTCTACATAGACCTCTTCGAGCCGGCGCGCGATGTCGTCCCAGCCGTAGTTGGCGAGCGCGTGCGCGCGCGCCGCGCGGCCCATCTCGACGCGCCTCGCTTCGTCGGAGAGCAGCTCGATCACGGCGGCGCTCAGCGCCTCCGGGTCGGACGGCGGCACGAGCAGCGCGGCCTCGGGCGTCGCCACCGCTGCGTAGCCGGGAATGTCGGACGCGACGGCCGGCGTCGCGCACGCGAACGCCTCGGCGAGCACGAGCCCGAAGCTCTCGCCGCCGAGCGCCGGTGTGATCGACGCTTTCGCGCGCAGCAGCTCGTGCGTCCGCACCTCGTTCGTCACGATCCCGAGCACGTCGATGCCCGACTCGTCGAAGCGGAGGCGCGCGTGCAGCAACCGGTACTGCAGCGGGTCGGTGCCGATCAGCCGCAGCCGTGCACCGGTCGTCGCGTGGATCTTCGGCCACGCACGCAGCAGGGTCGTCAGGCCCTTGCGCGGGTCGTGCCGGCCGATGAAGACGACGGCGTGGTCGCGGTCGGCTGGATTTGCCTCGTCGGGAGTGAGCACGCCGTTCGGGATGACGCGGTAGTCGTCCTTGATCCAGCGCGCGGCTGACTCGGCCGCCATCGGCGAGACTGCGATCCGCGCGTCGACGCGGTCCATCAGGAAACCCCAGAAGTGGAGGCCGTAGCGCATCCACCCGAGATCACCGTGGGCGTGATGCGTGACGACGATCGGGCACCGGGCGAGCGCGAGCGCCGCGACGCAGATCGCGGGCGTCATCGGCTCGTGCAGGTGGATCACGTCGAACTGGTGCTCGTCGAGCACGGCGCGCATCCGGCCGACCGTACGCGGCGAGAGGATGATGTTCGGCAGCGACCCGTTCGCCGGGACGACGACCGAGCGTCCGACCGGCGTGATCCCGTCCGGCAGCGGGGCGTGCCGCCCGCTGCGCGGGTGCAAGAACCGCGTGAACTTCCCCGGCGGGTCGTTGCCCATCACGATCTCGACATCGTGGCCACGGCGCCGGAGCGCAGCCGCCTGATGCTCGGCGTGCTCGACCACTCCGCCCGGATACGACCACGAGAACGGGACGATGATCCCGATCTTCATGCCGCGACACCCGCGAACGCCTCCGCGAGTCGCTCTGCGCCAAGCTCGAGCACGTCGTCGGCGACGGCGAGCGAGATGCGCGCCCACCCCGCACCACTCGGGCCGAAACCCTCGCCGGGCGCCACCGCGACGCGGTGCTCCTCCAGCAGCCGTTCCGCCGACAGTCCTTCCGGTAGGCGCAGCCACACGAAGAACGTCCCGTCGCACACGATCGGGGCAGCGAGCGCTCCCGCGAGGAGGTCGCGCCGCCGCTCGTAGGTCGCGACGCGCTCGGCGACCGATTCCTGCGGTCCTTCGAGCGCTGCGATCGTCGCACGCTGCATCGGCTCGAAGATCCCGACGCGCTCGTGGTCGTTCAGGAGATTGATGCGCTCGACGATCTCGGCGTTGCCGACGACGAAGCCGATGCGCCAGCCGGCCATGCCGTACGTCTTCGACATCGACCACATCTCCACCCCGACGTCCTTCGCGCCCGGCGTCGCGAGGAAGCTCGCCGGCGCGCGACCGTCGTAGACCAGGTCGATGTACGCGGCGTCGTGGACGACTGCGCCGCCGGTTCGCTCGGCCCAGCGCACCGCGTCGGCGAACACGTCGTCGGGCGCGCACACGGCGCATGGATTCGATGGGTAGTTGAGGTAGAGCGCGGCGGCCGCCTCGACCTCGTCGAGGTGAGGCGCCCAGCCCGCGTCGGAGTCGAGCGGGAACGTCCCCAGGCGCGCGCCCGCGAAGGCGGGACCGGACGGATAGTCGGGGTAGTAGGGATCGGGCAGCAGCACGGTCTCGCCCTCGTCGGCGAGCACGAGCGAGAGCTCGACGATGCCCGTCTTCGTGCCGGGAAGCACTGCGACCTCGCGCTCGGGGTCGAGCTCGGCGCCGTACACATCGCGGTAACGCCCGGCGATCGCCTCACGCGTTCGCGCAAGTCCGCGGATCGGCGCGTAGCCGTGGACGTCGGGGCGGCGGGCCGACTCGACGAGCGCCTCGACGACGTGCGCGGGCGGGCCGACCTCGGGGTTGCCGCGGCCGAGGTCGACGAGCGGCGGACCAGCCTCGGCGGCCGCGGCCGCGACGCGACCGAGCAGCGCAACGAAGTACTGCGGGGGGAGCCTCTGGATCCGCGCGGGCCGGGGACGCACCCGGTGATCGTATTCGTGCCCGGCCTCTCTAGACTCGCTGTCGTGAACCTAATCGAAGCGCTGGCAGTCGACGTCGGCCCGCGGCCGGCCGGCAGCAACGAAGCGTCGCGTGCCGCCGACGTCGTCGCGGAGGCATTCCGGGAGCTCGGCCTCGAGCCGCAGTTCCAGGAGTTCGACCTGGTCGGCTACGAGGCGGACGAGCCGGAGCTCGAGGTCGAAGGCGAGGTGTGGCCCGTCGGCCCGTGCATGTACGCCCACTCGTTCGAGGGCGAGGGAACGGTGCGGCGGATCGGTGCGTCTCCGAACCCGATCGGCGACGGCAAGCTCGCGAACTTCGCAGTCGTCGACGCCGCGGGCCGCGAGGCAGCCCGCCTGCTGACGAGCCCGTTCTCGATCGGAGCGATCCCGTTCATGTCGGCGCACGTCCACATCACGACGCCGCCGACGGCGTTCGTCTCGATCGCGGACGCCGCGCGCCTCGCGGACGGGATGCGCGTGCGCGTGAAGATCGGCGGCCGCTTCGTTCCCGGGCGGCGCGAGCGGAACGTGATCGCAGACATCCCGGGCCGCGGCGACAAGCACGTGATCGTCAGCGCGCACTACGACTCGGTGTGGCGCGGCAACGGCGCGATCGACAACGCGACCGGCGTCGAAGGCGTGCGGCGCATCGGCGAGGCGCTGGCCGGCCGCGACCTCGAGCACGGAGTGCGCCTGATCGGGTTTGCCGCCGAGGAGATCAAGCTGACCGGATCGCGGTACTACGTCGATGAGGCGAACCTGCGCGAGGAGCTCGACGACGTCCTCGGCGTCGTGAACCTCGACTGCATCGGCCACGGGGAGAAGCTCGAGCTTCTCGCCTCGCCCGACGCGTTGCTCGGCCGGGCGGTCGAGGCCGCTCGCTCGCTGGGCCTCCTCGAGCGGTACGAGCTCGAGACCGGGCCGGCCACCGGCGGCGTCGACTCGCACTGGTTCGCGGAGAAGAAGGTGCCGGCCGCGACGATCCTCCACTTCCCGTACGACGAGTACCACCTGCCGACCGAGTCCCCCGCGCTCGTCGACGAGCAGCTGATGGACGACTCGATCGCGCTCGCGATCGCCCTGGTCGAGTCGCAGCTCTCGCAGCCAATTCCTCGCTGACGTCGTCTAGCTGACGTATCATTACGTCAGATGAACGCCGTCCTCGAGTCGATCCGGGATCTCTCCCGTCCCGCCGACGCAGCCTCGGAGCTGCACGAGCTGAGCATGCGCCTGTCGGCGTTCGCCACGATTCCGCTCGAGATCCAGGAGCCGGTCCGGGAAGTGACGGACGCGGTCGACGGCGCCCGCGGCCGGTGGTCGAGCATCGACCCGCACTACATCGAGATCCTGCTTCGTGCCACGCTCAGCGCTCAGATCGCCCTGATGGAGCCCGGCCTGCCTGAGTCGCGCGATCGTCTGCGGATGGCCCTCGACGGCCTCGCCGCCGCGTTCGACGCAATTGCCGAGCAGGAGCCGGTCTCCGACGAGCGGACGGGCAAGGAGCTCGTCACGTGGCTCGCCGAGCACACCGAGGTGTCTCAGGCCGAGCTCGCGCGCCTGCTCGGAGTGAGCCCGCGCCAGTTCCAGCGCTGGCTCTCGCCGACCGAGAAGGCCGGCCCCGACGGCGACGACCTCCGCCGCGTCCGGGTCGTTGCGCGAATCGTGAACCAGTTGCGGTTCTCGCTCACGCCTGCGGGCGTGATCTGGTGGTTCTCTCACCGCCTGCCACAGCTCGGTCGCAAGCGTCCCATCGATCTCCTCGACCGGCCGGAGCGTCTTCCCGATCTGATCGCGCTCGCGAACGAGACACGCGCGACCGCGTTCGCTTGATCTGCTTCAGGCAAACGCGCTACCGGACTCCGCTCCGAACGTCGTTCCAGGCGCAGACCAGACCGGGCCGCTACCACCGGGGCGACGAGCTCGAACCGACGCAGTATCTGTGTCTCCATCCCCTCGGCCCTCACGCCGAGGCGTTGCGCTTCTTCGACGCGCGCACCGTCGACGACGCTCGCGCCCTCGATCTGCGGACGTGGGCGGTCGACATCCCGGACGACGGGCTCGTGGAGATCCCCTACGCCGATGCGTGGGTCGCCGACGACTATGCGACCTGCCAGGACCTCGCCGACAGCCTGCGCGCGGCGGGCCGCCGCGGCGCGATCGTGCCGAGCGCGGCGCTGCCGGGAACGCGAAATGTCGTTCTCTTCGGCGGACGTGTCACGTCACCGTGGCTGGCGCGCGAAGTTCGTCCGCTCGAAGCACGCGCGAGCATCACCGGGGAGCACGGCGCAGCCCTTGCCGCGCTCACGCGCGTCGCACGATTCCGCGGCATGCCCCATCCCGGTGCGGACTTCGAGTTCGCCGAGCCGGACTGGCGCTACACCTGAGCTAGTCGGGCGGGCCGTTGCCGGGCTGGCCGTCGTAGGGCCGGGCAACACCGGTCTCGAGCCCGTTGGCCTTCCACGCCTCGAACCCGCCGATCACGTCGCCGACGTCGAGACCGAGGTCCACCAGCATCGAGGCGGCGAAGACGGTCGAGAAGCCGTGGTCGCACACGAGGATCAGCCGCTTGTCCTGGAGCGCCGGGTTGCGGTAGTCGTCGGAGGCGACACGCCACTCGAGCACCGTGCGCGGCACGTGGTAGGCGCCGGGGATCACGCCTTCGTGCTCGCGCGAGAAGCGGTCGCGGATGTCGACGAGGACCGCGCCGGCCCGCATGGCGGCCTGCGCCTCTACGGGCGTGTAGCGGCGGATCCGACCCTGGGCTTCGTGGAACAGCTCGTCCAGGCTCATGCGGTGACCTTAGACTGGTTCGCATGTTCGACGGGGGCCTCGCCGAGCTGCACACCCATCTCGGCGGCTCGGTGGCGTCGGACATCATGTGGAGCCTCGCGCACGAGCAAGGGATACACCTGCCCACGCGCGACTACGAGGAGTTCGACCGCCTGGTCACGGTCTCCGACCCGCGCGGCGTCCCCGACCTCGACTCGCTCGACCGGATCTACCACCTCACCGAGCTGATCCAGAGCTCGCCGCTCGCGGTCGAGCGAAGCGTGCACGCGGCGATCGGCGGCGCGTACCGCTCGCAGCGGATCACGACGCTCGAGCTTCGCTTCAACCCGATGAAGCGCAACCGGGGCGGCGAGCGCGACCTCGACCACATCATCCTCGCCGCCACGCGCGGCCTCGACATCGCATCGCTCGAGTACCCGCAGGTTCGCGCCGGGTTGCTCCTGATGATGGACCGCACGTTCAGCGCCGACCAGAACATGGTGATCGTCGAAAAGGCGCTGCGCTATCGCTCGCGCGGGATCGTGGGCGTCGACATCGCCGGCCCGCGGCCGGGGGGCGCGCGCTACGACTACACGCAGATCCGCGAGCACGTCGACCTGGCGCGCGACGGCGGGCTCGGCGTGACGATCCATGTGGGCGAGGAGGGCGGCGACCACGGCGTCGAGGAGATCGGCGAGGTCGTCGAGGCGCTCCGGCCGGACCGCCTCGGCCACGGCATCCTCGCGGCGCGCGACCCGGAGCTAATGTCGGCGATCCGGGCCGCGGACATCACCCTCGAGATCTGCCCGACGTCGAATCTCCTGACGAAGGCGCTGCACGACGAAGACGAGGTGCGCGAGACGTTCCGCACGTTCATCGAGAACGGAGTTGCGTTCACGATCGCGACGGACGGGCCGGAGATGATGCGGACGCACCTCCGGGACGAGTTCGAGCTGCTCCATCGCATCGGCGCGTTGTCGAAGGACGAGCTCGCCGCGGCGAACGCGCGGGGCCACGACGCGTCGTTCCTCGGCAGTCGCACGCGCGCGCACGCCTGACGAGCCGATACACCCTTCGGCCGATACCTCGGCTGACAACACAGCCATAGCCTCGCGCCATGCTGGTAATCGGAGACCCAATGGGCATCACCTCCCGCCAGCGCGAGGTTGTCGAGCTGATCGCGCAGGGCCTGTCGAACGAGGAGGTCGGGCAGGAGCTCGGCATCTCTCCGCGGACGGCGAAGGCGCATTGTGACGTGTTGCGACAGAAGCTCGGCGTCCCGCGGCGGCGGCAGATACCAGTCGCCTTCCGGCTGTTGACGGGTGAGGACCCGTTGGCGAGGCGGCTGGCCTCGGCGCGTGCCGAGAACGGGGGCTGACGGCGAAGCGGCGCTTGCGGCGGACCCCTCGGCCGCAAGCGCCGGCCCCCCTTTACTTGATAGTGACCGCGGGCGTAGTTTTGCCATCTCGGCAACACGCGTTCGGACGAAGCGGGCAGGCAGGCATGGCGGCAAGCGCGGCACAACCGAAGATCGTTCGCAGGGAATCGCGGATCATCGAGCGCCCGCGCCTGATCAAGCTGCTCGACGACACCGAAGCACGGACGATCCTGCTACTCGCGCCCGCCGGCTACGGGAAGACGACGCTCGCCCGGCAGTGGGCCAAGACGTTGAATGGGGCGATTTGGGTGACATTGACGTCTGAGGATCGCGACGTCGCGGCGATGGCTATGAAATTCGCCCGAACCGGCGATCCAGACGAACCGGCACGCGTAACCATGTATCTCAAGGCGCACTCCAACCCTCAACGGATGTCTCGCGAGCTGGCGCATGTCGTGACCGAGCGCCTTCGCGCTAAACGCGTGCAGTGGGTCGTCATTGACGACTACCACGAAATAGCATCCGACCCCCACGCAGAGCAATTCATAGAGGTGATGAACCAGGAGTTGAACTGCCGCTTCCTGATCGCATCTCGCCTTCGACCAACGTGGGCTACCGCCCGCCTAGCCGTTTACGGGGATGTGGGCGAGATCAGCCGCGGAGAGCTCGCGATGAGTCGTGAGGAGTCGCGCCGAGTTCTTGGGACCTACCCCGACTTTGAACATGTGGTCGCACAAGCGGAGGGTTGGCCCGCGGTAATCGGTCTAGCGGCCAGCGCGCGCGGCATCCCCCTGCCGGGGCCGCAACTCTCCTCAAGCCTGTTACACGCGTACTTCACTGAGGAGTTGTTCAAGACTGCTGGAGAAGAAGTCCAACGGGGACTGATGCGGCTGGCCCTGGCTCCGGATCTTGAGCAGACGACTCTGCAAGAGATGTTCGGCGGAGTCGCCGAGCAGCTCCGCGACGATGCCGAGAATCTTGGGTTTGTCAGTTCAGAGACCGGGACTAACGCACTACACCCACTGGTTCGAGACTTCCTATTCGAGAAGCTTCGTGACACAACAGACGCGGCGACGATGGTCTCCGATGCAATAGCTGCGTGTCTTCGTCGGGAAAGGTGGGATCGCGCATTCGAACTCATCTTGAGATTCGAACGAGATGATCTCGTCGAACCAGTTCTGAGCGTTGCGTACATGCCATTGATCCGGTGCGGCCACACGGCGACGCTCGCCGCTTTCGCGACTAAGGTCAAGGTTGCGCCATCGTTTCCGCCAGCAGTCGTGGACCTGGCGGAGGCCGATATCGCGCTGGCCGACGGTGCGTTTGAGCTCGCCTCGAGAATCGCTCAGCGCGCGGTAACGCGACTCGGCGAGGGCCACGAACTCGCATCACGAGCCGAGACAGTCATCGCGGAGAGCGCTTATGCTCAAGCTCGACCTGCCGAGGCGGAAGCGGCGTACAAACGTGCGTACGAGTTCGCACGATCAGAACCAGATACGGTCGCTGCGCTTCGCGGTTGGGCTCTCTCGTGCGTACAGGGGGAAGTCCCGGTTCCGCCGTGGGTTATGGAACGACTTGAAGTGCGTCGAGGGGAATCTCCACTCGACCTGGTCCGACACACAGCGCTCGAACTGACACGTCGGCACTTCACGACTGGCTTTGCCGATTCCAGTTCGCTCATTAGCGAGGCAGCTGCTGTCCTCCATCAAGTGGACGATCCTCGAGCCCGAAGCGCGTTCGCGTACGTCGCGGCGTATGTCACTGCCCTCCGAACGAATTATCGTGACGCAACTCGTTGGCTGGAGGTTTGCGACGCGGATATCGCTGCATTCGATCTCGACTTCGCTCGACCCCACTCCTTGTGGAACCACGCACACGTCGCGCTCGGCCTACGCAAGTTCGGCCATGCCGAGCGTTTGCTGCAACGTCTTGAAGACGACATCAGCAACCACCCACTCGACTATCACGTCGTGAATGCGCGGATCCTTCGAGGGCGCCTAGCCCTCGAAACACGCCGAAGTGACGCAGCGATCTCGGTCCTGCCCGAGATTCGGCGCGAGATTGTGATTCCGTCCATCCATGCCGAGTACATCGCCACGCGCGCTCTGGCTTTGGCAATCAGTGGACGATCGCGAGAGGCCGTCAAAGCCGCCGATTCGGCCAGCGAGATGACCAGCGCAATCGAGGTGCGCGTCCTCAACGCAGCGACGAAAGCGATTCTGAGCAAGACAACCGATAGGTCGAAGATCGCAAGGGACGCCTGGAACCTTGCAGAGGAGCTAGACGCCTGGGATCCGCTTGTCGCGGCCATCCGAGCAAGTCAACAGCTTGCCGATATGTTCGCCGCAGAGGAAACCCTGCGCCCCGCCCTCGCCGCCCTCTATCAGCGCACCAACGATCTCGGGCTAGCACGACTCGGCGGTCTTCGAGCTCGTGCGGTCGGCGATCCGGCAGACCTTCTCTCGCCCAGGGAGCTCGAAGTCCTCGGCCTCATCGCACGTGGCTATCGGAACCAAGAGATCGCGGCCGCGCTCGTCCTGTCGCTGTCGACCGTGAAGGTTCATGTTCGCCACATCTTCGAGAAGCTCGGTGTTCGATCGCGGAGCGAAGCGGTAACTCGGCTGACGGCGGTCGGCTAAGCGATCGTCGCGACTTTGCGAACGGTCTCGGGGATGTCCGAGTCGTCCTCCAACTCCCGACGATCGAGCATGAACTCCGCGCCTTTGGCAGTGCGATAGTTCTCGTCAACCCCCGCAAGAATCGCCTCAAAGGCCGCGACAATGGAGGTGTCAAACTGCGTCTCAACTGCTTGAGCGAGGCGGAGCCGCGCCACTCGACTCGGCATGGCGTCGCGATACGGACGATCGGAAGTCATCGCGTTGTAGGCATCAGCCACAGCGATGATCCGAGACAACAACGGAATGTCGGTTCCCGAAAGTCCATCCGGGTACCCCTGACCGTCGACGCGTTCGTGATGGTGGCGGACGATCGAAGCGATTTCGGCATACGTGTCGACGTTCGCGAGGATCCCCTCTCCGATCTCCGAGTGACGCTGCATCTCGCGCCGCTCATCAAGCGTAAGTGCGCCAGGCTTTTCAAGCAGGCCGGCGGGTAGACCAATCTTCCCGATGTCGTGCACTAGTCCACAAAGGTGGGCGAGTTCCTGCTGCACCGGGTCCATGCCCATGCGCTCGGCGATATCGCGGGCGTAGATCGCGACGGCTGCCGAGTGACCGGCGGTGTACCGGTCCCGGGCATCCAGAGTTGCGATCAGTCCTCGCGCGAACGAGAGGTTTGCGGCCCTCAACTGCTCATTTGCGCCCTTCAAATCCTCTGCGAGTCTGCGTTGCTCCTGGTACAGCAGGAACCAGCGCTGCGCACCTAGTGCCGGAACGTAGAACAGCGGGAGTGTCCACGGCGATACGTTCTGGTAGGAAAGCGCCAGGATCGCGACGGCGAAGCCGTAAAACGGCACTGACGCGGCGATCACCGGGAGGTTCGCACGAGCGACGTCTTTCCACCCGGCGTCCCGAACCCAGAAGGTGATCGCCGTGAAAACAGTGTCGCTGACTTCGGCGACGAGGGCGGCTACTGCCGCGGCCGCGACAGTCCTTCCCGTTCCCGCCGATGCAAGCGTTCCGACGACCGCGACGCTGCCGGCGGCGAGTGCCCCCGTCAGCGCCCGAGTGCCGATGTAACAGATCCGCCCGGGAAGAGGGAAGGAGATCGACACAGCAGAGGCGCCGAACACCACCATGGCGGCCAGTGGACCGAACAGCACCGCCGCGAAGATCGCAGGAAGCAGCGAGATCGAGACCGTAAGCCCTTCCCGCAGTTTGATGCGTTCACGTTCGCCGTAGGCAGCAACGGCAGCAAGGGCAACCACCGCTAGCCAGTTCCCGAAGCGTTCACCAGTCGCGAAGAGGACAGCGCCGGTCATCCAGGCGACGATCTGGGCGACTGCGATCCAAACTGCGGCTCTCGGACGCACGTCGGCGAAATCGGACCGGAGTCGGCGGAAAACTTGCGTATCCCCCAAAAGGGTTATAGAGTTCATCTCGCCGTCAGTCCTAACCCATACGGGGGAATCCAAATGGTTAAGTTCGCGAAGTTCGTGAAGTCCGCCAAGATCGCCGGCGGCCTCGCTGGCTGGTAGGGCTCGCTTAGTTAATTAGGTTCTCGCCGAAGTGGCCTCCCCCTTTTGAGGGGCGTTGTCCACAGAGGTGGAAAACCTGTCGCAAGACCGGAGAGGCCGTCCGTCAGGGGGCGGCCTTCTTCGTGGACCGG
>Ga0207657_10001083_pt1 | contig 28850 bp, 29 predicted proteins | sample KBSC33metaG_FD_184316 | JGI IMG/M metagenome (GOLD analysis project Ga0207657, IMG submission 184316) | Corn rhizosphere microbial communities from Kellogg Biological Station, Michigan, USA - KBS C3-3 metaG (SPAdes) (version 2) | ecosystem: Host-associated > Plants > Roots > Rhizosphere > Soil ...
CGTTGCCCCGTCGTCTAATGGTAAGACTACGGACTCTGACTCCGTCAATCGTGGTTCGAATCCACGCGGGGCATCCAGCTTTCTACAGATAAATCATGACCTTAGTTCAGGTCGGATGCTGCCATCTGTCCCGCTTCTGATGCGGCGATGAGAGCTGCGGGCCCGTATGGGATTTGGCGGATCGTCCAAATTACCAACCAGCGTGGCTGGGTGGCGCGGTGGAAAGCTCTGGTCCTTCCGATCCCGTCTCGCCGAGCGGAGTGCCATACCCTCCTGCGATCGCCAACGCTTTGGCACATCACGCCCGCCGCAGCTCAGGCAACAATAGCCGCAGTCCGACAAGCTCCCCTGGCGGCGAGCAGCGCCCAGACGATCCGCGCCGTCTTGTTGGCGAGCGCAACGGTCACCAGCCTCGCAAGAGCTGGAACTGTTAACGGCACGACTGTATTGACAAAGTCATTACAGTCCCTAGATGATGAGGCCGCTACCCCCGGAGAACGACATATGGCCAAAATCCTGCCTAGGGCTGCGCCAAGAGCAGCAGCCCGCCGCAAAGCGCGGGCGGATACGTCCATTACAATGCGCATCCCCCTACGCACGCGAGAACTGATTGACACTGCGGCAGCTGCGTTGGGGAAGACTCGCACGGAGTTCGTGCTTGATAGCGCAAGGCAGCACGCAGTCGATGTTCTGCTGGATCGCCGAGTGTTTCATCTGGACGAAGACGCCGGCGAGGCCTTCGCCCAAGCAATGGCCGAACCAGTTGCACCCAATGACGCCCTGCGGAGCCTTTTGCGGAGCAAATCCCCTTGGGAATAACCGATCTCAACCCGGGCACGCCGCGCTACACCCCACCTTCCCGGATCCAGCCGCACCATCGGCTGGATCGGTTTGAGTGTGGCAAGGCGCCCCTTGATGATTGGCTGCGCAACTACGGTCTCGAAAACGAAGGTAAAGCATCACGTACCTTCGTGGTTGAAAATAACGCACGTGATGTAGCGGCCTGCTACACGCTCGCGACCGGGAGCATCACGCGCGCTGAAGTTCCCAGAAAACTGCGCCAGAATCTGCCCAATCCTGTCCCCGTCATGGTGCTCGGGAGGCTTGCGGTCGACCGACACCACGCCGGCCAGCGAATTGGATCCGGACTCTTGAGGGATGCGATGCGCCGAACGCTACGAGTATCGATCGATGCTGGCGTGCGCGCGCTGATCGTGCACGCGATCGATGACGAGGCCATCAACTTCTACACGAAGTATGGCTTCCAGGTGTTCCCTCCCGAAGACCGGACCCTGTTCCTCCCAATCGAGACATTGCGCGCCGCACTTTAAAAACGTGACGCCGGGCGACTTTTCGAGGGTCGTAGCGCCATTCGTGACACTGTCACGTGAGCGTTGTTGAACACCAAAATCTAATCGAGGCTGCAAACGCAATTTTCAGTGAATCTGGGCTTTGAACGGCTCGTTGAAAAGACTGCCGTGCGTACGGATCATCGCCCGTCAGGAGCCGGAGCATGCTGCGTGGATAGCTAGCGGCTGGACCTGAGGGCATCCAGTCCATCCCCACGCCGTGAGACTCTCGCCCGGTATTGCCGGGTATGGGTCTGGGCCCTAATCCGGCGCCAAGGCGCTGGGAGGAAGCGAGTTGGAAGATCACCATCCGGACGAAGACGATCGCGAATTGACGGTCCGCAAGTTCTATCGCGCGAAGCAGGAGGCCGATTTTGCCGATCGCGCGCCGACGGACACGCCGCAAACCCGCAATCCGTCCTACCGGCTGGCTTTTCGCGACACCGATTTCCTGTTGCGCGACGAACTGCGCCCGGTGCGCTTCCAGCTCGAGTTGATGAAGCCGGAGATGCTGCTGGAAGAGGCCGGCGTCGGATCGACGCTGGTCATGTACGGCTCCGCGCGCATTCCGCCGCCCGACGCTGTCGAAACCGCACTCGCAGGGGCCAAGGAGCTGCCGGACGCCGAGCGCAAGGTGGTCGAAAGCCTCGCCGCAAAATCCAAGTATTACACGGAGGCCTATCGCCTCGCGCGGATGGTCAGCGAGAAAGGCATCATCGAGCATGGCGAGCGCCAGTTCGTGATCTGCTCGGGCGGGGGGCCGTCGATCATGGAAGCCGCCAATCTCGGCGCCAGCGACGCCGGCGCGGAATCGATCGGCCTCAACATTGTGCTGCCGCACGAGCAGGCGCCCAATCCGTACGTGACGCCGTACCTCTCCTTCCAGTTTCACTACTTCGCGCTGAGGAAGATGCATTTCCTGCTGCGTGCGCGGGCCGTGGCGGTGTTCCCCGGCGGTTACGGCACCTGCGACGAGTTCTTCGAGACACTGACCCTGATCCAGACCGGAAAGATGAAGCCAATCCCGATCCTTTTGTTCGGCCGCGAATTCTGGAACCGCGTGGTCAACTTCGAAGCGCTATGCGAGGAAGGCACGATCTCGCCGCACGACCTCGACCTGTTTCAGTGGTGCGAGTCGGCCGAAGACGCCTGGGAGCACATCGCGAAGTTCTACAAGATCGGGGACTAACGCACGCCCTGGTGGCCCATCGGGCCATGCCCCGAGCCGAAGCCCGGGGCCGCCTCCAGGGCCGAGCGAACGAACCGGCGGCCCTGGGCTATTGCCTGTTCGAGCGGCACCCCCTTTGCAAGGTACGTCGCAATTGCGCTCGACAGGGTGCAACCGGTGCCGTGGTTGTGCTTCGTATCAACGCGCTCGTGCGCAAAATCGAGCCGGGTGAAGCCCAGCTCCGGATCCATGGCAAAGAGGCAATCGCGCATTTCTGCAGCCGCGCTGAGTTCGGCTCCCGATGCGAGGGAACTGGTGCCGGCCGGGGAAGGCCAAAGCCTCCCGCCGGGCAGTCGATGTCCCCCTTTTACGAGGACATGCCGAGCGCCCGTCGAGCGCAGGAGGGCCTCGGCAGCCAGGGTTTCCTCGTCCTCGCCGGCCAGTTCCCTCCGGCCCGCCAGCGCGGCGAGCTCCGGAATATTGGGGGTGGTCAACGTCGCCAGGTTCATCAGCCGCTCGAACGCCGCCACCGTCCGCGCATCGGCGAGGACCGCGCCGCTCGTTGCGACGATGACGGGGTCGAACACGACCGGAAGCTCCAACCGCTCCAGCCGGTCCGCCACGGCGCCGGCAATGTCGGGTGACCCGAGCATGCCGATCTTGATCGCGTCCGCGCCGATGTCCGACAGGCAGCTTTCGACCTGTTGGAGGACCAATTCCGCCGGGAGCACCTCGACCGCCTGCACGCCGAGCGAGTTCTGCGCCGTCACCGCGGTTATCGCGGTCATCGCGTAGCCGCCCAGCATGGTGATGGTCTTGATGTCGGCCTGGATCCCCGCGCCGCCGGAGCTGTCGGAGCCGGCGATGGCCAGGATGCGGGGCGGGGCGGTCATCCCTTGAACCGGCGCACGCTCGAGGGCGGGTGCCTTTCGAGATGCCGCTTCGCCCGCGTCGGGCGGTCGACCAGCTCGCCGCCGCAGTTGGGGCACATGTCGTCCAGCGCTTCGGCGCAGGGCGCGCAGAAGGTGCATTCGAAGCTGCAGATGAACGCGCCAGGCGCCTCGGCGGGCAGGTCCGTCCCGCAACGTTCGCAGTCGGGGCGCATTTCGAGGGCCATCAGGCCGCCGCTTTCCTCACCGCATCGCAGATCGAATCGACCACCCGCTCGACTTCGCCGGCATCGTCGCCCTCGGCCATCACGCGGATCTTCGGCTCGGTGCCGGACTTGCGGATCACCAGCCGGCCGCGCCCGTCGAGCGCGCGCTCGCCGTCCGCTATCGCGGCCTTGACCGCTGCAGCGGCGAGCGGGTCGCCGCCGTCGTACGTGACGTTCTTGAGCAGCTGCGGGACGGGGTCGAACAAGTGCAGCAGCTCGCTCGCCCGCTTGCCGGAGTGGACCAGCTCGGCGAGCACCTGCAGCGCCGCGATCGTGCCGTCGCCGGTGGTGGCGTGATCGAGCAGGATCATGTGCCCGGACTGCTCGCCCCCGACATTGTAATCGCCGGCGCGCATCGCCTCGAGCACGTAGCGGTCGCCGACGCCGGTGCGCACGAGGTTGATGCCGAGGCCATCGAGATATCGCTCGAGCCCGAGGTTGCTCATGACGGTGGCGACGACGCCGCCGCCCCTGAGCTTGCCGGCTTCAGCGAGGCGCATGGCGATCAGCGCCATCATCTGGTCCCCGTCGACGGTCGCGCCCTTTTCATCGACGACGATCAGCCGGTCGGCGTCGCCGTCGAGGGCAAGGCCGATGTCGGCGCCTTCCTCGAGGACCTTGGCCTTGACCGTCTCGAGCGCCGTGGATCCTACCTTGTCGTTGATGTTGAGGCCGTTGGGCTCGACTCCGACGGCGAAGATCTTTGCCCCGAGCTCCCAGATCGCTGTCGGCGTGACCTGGTAGGCGGCGCCGTTGGCGCAATCGATCACCACCTTGAGGCCGTCGAAGCGGACCTCGTCCCCCACCGAGCCCTTGACCGCGTGGATGTAGCGCCCGCGGGAATCCTCGATGCGGCGCGCGCGGCCCACGTCCTTGCCGGTCGCGAGGTGGATGCTGGCGTCCATAAGACGCTCGATCGCCTCCTCGTCCTCGTCGGAGAGCTTGAAACCGTCGGGCCCGAACAGCTTGATCCCGTTGTCGGCAAACGGGTTGTGGCTGGCCGAGATCATCACCCCGAGGTCCGCCCGCATCTCGCGGGTCAGCAGGGCAATGGCGGGTGTCGGCAAGGGACCGGTGAGAATGACGTCCATGCCCACGCTAGTGAAGCCGGCGACGAGCGCGTTTTCCATCATGTAGCCGGACAGGCGCGTGTCCTTGCCGATGATGACGCGGTGCTTGTGCTCGCCGCGCAGGAAGCGCGTGCCGGCGGCCTGACCGACCTTCATCGCCAGCTCGGCCGTCAGCACTCCGGCGTTGGCTCGTCCGCGAATGCCGTCTGTGCCGAAGAACTTTCGCGCCATGGGGCTCCCTCAAAGATGATCGGGCATCGAAATTGCCAGAGCCCGATTGCGATTTTGCGAGTGCGGCACTAGCTGCGTTCCCGCGCGTTGGCAAAACGAACCACCCCACGAAAAGAGGAAGGACGGACCCCATGGTATTCCAACTCATGCCGCTGCCTTACGACAGTGAAGCGCTCGACCCGGCGATCAGCGCCCGAACGCTCGGCTTCCACCACGGCAAGCACCACAAGGCCTACATCGACAAGACGAATGCGGCGATCGAAGGGACCGATCTTGCGAACAAGAGCCTCACGGACGTCATCTCGGCGGCTCGCGGATCGAACCAGGGGCTGTTCAACAACGCCGCGCAAAGCTGGAACCACGGGTTCTACTGGAAATCGCTGGCGCCGCGCGGCGGCTCGCCGTCCGGCGATCTTGCGGCCAAGATCGAGTCGGCGTTCGGCTCGCTCGACGAACTGAAGAAGAAGCTCGCCGATCGCGGCGCCGGCCACTTCGCCAGCGGCTGGGTGTGGCTCGCGGAAAGAGGCGGTCAGCTGACGATCGAGGAAACCCACGACGGCGATACCCTGGCCGACAGCGGCATGAACCCGCTGCTGACCATCGACGTGTGGGAGCACGCCTATTACCTCGATTACCAGAACGTTCGGCCGGATTACCTGAAAGCCGTCCTCGACAGCCATCTCAACTGGGACTTCGCCGCCGAGAATCTCGAGCGCGGCTCGGCCTGGAGCTATCCCGCCTAGGCGGGCGGCGACAAGGGGGCCGGGGCTTCGCTCTCGGCCTCCTCGCGGTCCAGCGGATTGGTCGTGAACAGCGGTTCGCCGAACATGAAACCAATGAGGTTCGGCTTGCCGAGATGGTCGACCATCGCGGTGAGCGTCAACAGGATCGGCACCGAGAGCAAGGCGCCGGTAACGCCCCAGATCCAGGTGAAATAGCTTAGCGCCAGCAGGATCAGCACGGGGTTCATCGTGAAGCGAGCGCCGAGAATCGACGGCGTCACGATGTTCGATTCGATCGTGTGCAGTCCGAGGAAGCACAGCGCCGGGACGGACCCGACGAGCGGCGATTCGGCGGTGCCGATGCCGAACAGCGCCAGCAGCGCGATCATCGTCAGCGGGCCGATGTAGGGGAGGAAGTTGAGCAGCGCCGCGAGGCCGCCCCACATGATCGGCGCCTGCAGGCCGAGCGCCCATGCGCCGAGCGCGACGATCACCCCGACGCCCAGGTTGATCAGCCCGACGGTAAGAATGTACGAGGCGACGCGGTCCTGCACGTCGCGGATCACGCGCGCGACTTTGAGGCTCGCACCGACGTGCTGCCGGTCGAGCAGCAGCCGCCGCCGGATGCGCACGCGGGCCTCGATCATGAAGAACGACATCAGGAACGTCAGCAGCACTTCGAGCACGACCGTGGGCGTCGCGAAGGCGACCTGTTCCAGCATCGAGGGCCCGGCGAGGACGACCTGGCGGGAGCTGTTCTGACCCGTGATCTGGGTCACTTGCTGGTTGAGCCGGGTGACCCAGCGGAAGTTGTGCTGGAGATGGTGGAAGTGCTCGCCGATTTTCTCGACCAGCGCCGGCAGCTGGTCGTACATGCCGACCGCCGGGCGCAACACCGCGGTGAGCGCGATGACGACGACGGCGAGAAAGACCAGCAGGGAGAGGAACGAGGCCAGCACGTTCGGCAAGCCGCCCTGCGCCAGCCGGTCGGCCATCGGCGAGAGAACGATCGTCAGCATGATCGCCGTCACCAGCGGCAGGAAGACGACGGCGCCGATCGACAGCACGAACGGCAGCGCGAGGAACAGCCCCAGAGCGAGCAGCACCACGAGAGCGGAAATCAGCCGCAGCTCTTGCGCTGCGAAAGTCAGCGCCCGCCGCCGCGGCGGAAGCGGCTCCGCGGGCAGGATGTCGTCGGGCTGCTGCATCCTTTGCGCCATGCTACATGGAATGCCGCGCCGGCGCCCGGCGATCAAGCGGCGCCTGAGCGACTAGCGCGTCGCCACCGCTCGACCGTTGCCGGCGGCCACTTCGTCGAGCTCCTCGAGAATCGCGCGGTGGGCCGCCGGGTCGTCGAGCGAGCGTTCGGGAATGGTCCCTTCCTCGATCATGGTCGTCAGCGCGGCACGGGCGCGGCCGACGCGGCTCTTGATGGTGCCGACCGCGCAGCCACAGATGTTGGCGGCCTCCTCGTATGAGAACCCTCCGGCGCCGACGAGCAGCAGCGCTTCCCTGCGCTCCGGCGGCAAGGTCAGCAGCGCGCGGTGCATGTCCGAAAGGTGGATCGGCTCTTCCTGGCCGGCGGGCGCGGTGAGCACGCGCTCGGCGACGGTTTCGTCATAATCGCCGCGGAAGCGGTTGCGGCGCATGTCGGTGAGATAGGCATTGCGCAAGATCACGAAGGTCCACGCGCGCATGCTCGTGCCGGGCTCGAACCGCTCCTGCGCGGCCCAAGCCTTGAGCAGGGTCTCCTGTACGAGGTCATCGGCCATGTCCGGCCGGCCGCACAAGCCGCGGGCGAATGCGCGCAAATGCGGGACGACGTCGGTCAGCTCGCGCTTGAAAGCGCGCTTCTCGTCGGCGCTGCGCTTCGACAGCGGCTTGTCGGTTTCGGCGCTGTCGCTCATCAGTCGGCTGCATCCAGCTTCTTGAGGAGGTCCTTGAACGAATCCGGGAGGGGCTCCTCGACGACCGAGTCGTAGAGTCGCTTGAGCCCCGCGGCCCATTCGGGATCGCGCTGTTTCGCGCTCGCCTTGGGTCGAGCGCTGTGCTTGTTCTTCTTTGCTCCAGCCATGAAATGCAATGTTCCGACCCCACCTATACAGCGTGCGCGCAGCAGCGCCAGTTTTTGGCCCTGTTGCAAAGCTGCATCGCGAAATGTGCCCGTCAGCTCCGCCGTTGGAACGAATCCGCCCGGTTCCGGTTCCCTAAGCCGAGCCGTTGGTGATTGGCCGAAGTCGGTGACATCCGCTAGGACGGCGGGCGGGTTCGCTTCGTTAGCCAGTGGCGCCGGGCAGGGGACGGTATTTTGCAGAGGTTGGGCCGGCCGCGGAACAGCACGAAGCGGTGGCTTGTTCGCTATCCGCGCGGCGTGCCGGTGGCGATATTCCTGCTGATCGCCGCGATCACCGCCTTGAGCGTGTTCGCCATCGAGCGGGGGGAACGGCAACAGGCCGAAGCGCAATTGCACAACGAGGCCGATTCGATCGCCTCGGCGCTCGAACGGCGGGCGAACACCAGCAGCGCCTACCTGCGCGCCGGCTCGGCGCTCCTTGCGACGCTCGATCAGGTCACGCCGTCGCGCTTCAATCGCTTCGTCTCCGAATTGCAGCTGGATTCCGACTATGGCGGGGCCGAGGGAATCGGCTGGGCGATGATCGTCCCGCCGGACAAGGTTGCGAGTTTCAACGCGCTGATGGCCGCCAACGCGCCGGCCCCGGAGTCGTTGCATCCCCCGCTTGCCAAGGCGCAGCCCTATGCGGTGCCGGTCACGTTCCTGCAGCCCGACACGGAACGCAACCGGCGGGCGTTGGGCTACGACATGTATTCCGACCCGACCCGCCGCGCCGCCCTCATCGAGGCGCAGCGCACGGCGCGGCCCACGGCCAGCGGAAGGGTCGTGCTGGTGCAGGAAGGGGACAGCTCGAGGTCGCCCGGCTTCCTCATCTACATGCCGGTATTCGGCGCCGACGAGTTCGGACGCCATCTCAGGGGCTTCATCTACAGCCCGTTCAACGCCCAGGACTTTCTCGCTTCCGCCCTCGAGCTCGAGCACCCCGGGCCGATCGGCATCAGGCTGTATGACGGGACGGCGGCACCCGGCCACTTGCTGGCGGAGATCAGTCATTCCGGGCAGTTCGGCACGGCCTACACGGAGGCGGTGACGATCGCCAATCACCCCTGGGTGCTCGAGGTCAGGTCGCCCCGCACGACATCCCTGTCCGGGCTGTCGATGGTCACGCTCGTCTTCGGAATGCTGGTCGCAAGCCTGCTTATGCTGCTCGTGCGGATTCTGACCCAGCAAGCGCTCGAGGACGAAGCGGCTCTCGGCTGGTTCGAGGAGCAGGCATCGATCCGCAATTCCTTGACCCGCGAGCTCAACCACAGGGTCAAGAACACGCTGGCCAACGTCCTGTCGATCATTGCGCTCACCCGGCGCCGGGCCGGCAATCTCGACGAGTTCGTGGTCGGGCTCGACGGCCGCATTCGCGCGCTCTCGGCGACGCACGACCTGCTCACCCAGTCCGATTGGGGAACCACCCTGATCCGCTCGGTGGTGGACGCCGAGCTCGCGCCGTATGTCCACACCGAGGACCACCACGTCAAGATTTCGGGCCCGGACATCCAGCTCGCGCCGAACGATGCGCTGTCGCTCGGCCTCGCGATTCACGAGCTCGCGACCAACGCGGCCAAGTACGGCGCGCTGACCCGCGCCGGCGGCGAGGTGGCCGTCGAGTGGAATCTGATCGCGCCGAACCTGGTGCGGCTGGAATGGCGGGAGCGCGGCGGCCCGCCGGTCAGCGCCGAGCGGGGACGGGGTTTCGGCACCGACCTCATCGAGAAGATCGTCGCCAACGAGCTCGACAACCCGGTCAAGCTCGAATTCAACGAAGAGGGCGTCACCTGCACGATGACGATTCCAGTGCGCCAGCCGACGGCCTTCGCCATGCGCGCCGCCCGGCCGATCGACGTGCCGCCTCGCTGACGGGAGGCACGCCGCCCAAAAAGACTCCGGAAGAGCGTCAGCCGATCGGGCGGCTGGAGCCGAAGAACAGCGCCTGGCTGATCGCCGCGCGGACCGTCGATTCCTGGAACGGCTTGGTGATGAGGTAGGTCGGCTCCGGCCGGTTGCCGGTGAGGAGCCGTTCGGGATAGGCGGTGATGAAGATCACCGGCATGCTCGCCATCTCGAGGATGTCGTCGACCGCATCGAGGCCCGACGAACCGTCGGCCAGCTGGATGTCGGCGAGCACGAGACCGGGCGTGTTTTCCGCGGCGATCTGCTGCGCCTGGGTGCGTGTCGCGGCGGTTCCGGTGATGTCGTGGCCGAGCGAGCGGACGAGATCCTCGAGTTGCATCGAGATGAGCGGCTCGTCCTCGATGATCAGCACGCTGGTCGAGTTCTCGCGGTCGATCTCCTCGATCGCCTCCTGCACCAGGCGCGAGATGTCGTCCTCGTCGACGTCCATAATCTGCGCCGCTTCGGCGGGGGAGAAATCCTCGACGGTCGTCAGGAGCAGCGCCTGGCGATTGAGGGGCGTGATCTTCTTCAGCTGGTCCTGCGCCGCGGCCTCGTGGAGGCCGCTGCCGTCGCCTTCCTCGGCGACTTCCATGTACGCGCTGGCCCACAGCTTGCTGAACGCGGCGTAGAGCGGGACGCGGCCGCCCTTGAGCGAATTCGCGAGCCCTTCGTCGGCGAGAGCCGCCTCGAGCGTGGCCTTGACGAAGGCATCACCGGTCGTTTGCGAGCCCGTGAGCGCGCGGGCATAGCGACGAAGAAACGGAAGATGTGCGGCTACTTCAGCGCCGATGGACATAGAACCCCTTCCCGGAAAGTCAGGCGCCTCACCAACGGTCCAGCGGCCATCGGGTTCCGGGCACCGCAGCATTTATGAACGCCAATCTATCCATCGCGCCGGCGGGTTCAAGACGGGCGCCCGGCAACCCCGTGACGGGCCGTGAAAAGAGGCCAAAAAAAAATTTCGGCGGGCGGGAACCGCAGGCGGCCCCGGGCATTATCGCTTTGTCACCGCCGAGACCCCCCCTCCCGTCCAAGCGGCTGGTGATACGATCCCGAAAGGCCTCCGCGCCCCGAGCGCGGAGGCCTTTTTCTTGTCCTGTCCTGCAAGAGCGACTTGTTACCCCTTGGCGCCGCGCAGCTTGGCGAAAAGGCCGCGCTGTTCCTCCCCGCACAGCGCCCCGACCAGGTCCGCCGGATCGTAGGGCTTTTCGAAGATCGCGCCCATTTCCGCGATCTCTTGCGGGATCTCCTGAGGGGCGCCGGTCGAGAAAACGATTCGCGGACGTCGCGTGCCGATGAGGTCGATGAGCTCGGCGAGCGCCCAGCCATCGTTGCGGTCCGCCAGGTGGATGTCGATGATCATTGCATCCGGCGACTGCTTCTCGAGCTCGACCATGGTCGCCTCCATGCTCGGGCAGATGGCGACCTCGGCGACGCACCCTGCGCGCAAGGCATCCTCCAGCGCGATGGCCAGCACGGGATCGTCCTCCACGATAAGCACGCGCCCGAGCTTGGGCTTGGCCTTGCGGCGTGGACTTCGGCTCATGAACAGGTTCCGCGCGGCCGGTGGCGGAACTGCGCCGGCCGCGACGCGAAAACGTGGCGGATCGCTGCCGGGTTCCCGCAGCCCTACAGCGCCTTGCCGTAGATCCGGTATTCCTTGTTGACCTTGCTGTCGATCGCGTCGGCGATGGCCATCATGCCCTTGTTGTCTTCGAGGATCCAGCCGATCTCGCCCCGCTCGGCACCGTAGTTCCTGGTCGCGTTGCGGCGGATGGATTCGATCATCATGAAAGCAAGCTGGCTCGCCAGGCGCGAGTTCTGCAGCCGTTTCTTCACTCCCATCAGCGGCACGCGGAAGGTTCGCGCGCGGGGATTGCGCAGCCACATCAGCATCTTGATCCAGCCGAACGGCAGCAGCTTGCCGCCGATCCGCTTGATCGGCTCGTTGGCATCGGGCCAGGTGAGCATAAAGGCCACCGGCTCCCCGTCGAGCTCGGCGATCATGTTGATGTCGGGACGGATCAGCGGGACCATCTTCTTGCCGGCGTATTTCGCTTCCTTCTCGGTGAACGGCACGAAGCCCCAGTTGTCGGACCAGGCGTCGTTGAGGATATCGATCACGATCGCCGCCTCGCGGTCGAAGTGCTTGACGTCCGCCGAGCGCACGCGAATGCGCGGGTTCTTCTCGCCGGCCTCGACGATCCGCTGCACCAGCGGCGGGAACTGCTTTCGCACGTCGAGATCGTAAGTGTAGAGCGTCTTGGCCGGCTCGTAGCCGGCGCCTTCGATCCACGGCCGGTAGGCGGGGTTGTCGTGCCCCATCATCACCGTCGGCGGATGATCGTGGCCCTTGACGAGGAGGCCGGGCTCCTCCCAGATCGACATGCTGATCGGCGCCAAAACGCGGGTCATGCCCTGGCCGCGGAGCCAGGCCTCGGCCGCTTCGATGAGCGCGCGCGTGGTTTCTTCGTCCTCGGCCTCGAGCAGGCCCCACTGGCCGCAGCCCGGCCCGAAGCCCTTTTCGGGCGGCTCGGTCAGCGCGAGCTCGTCGATGTGGGCCGAGATGCGGCCGACGACCCTGTCCCCGCGGCGGGCCAGGAAGAACTGGTGCCGGGCATGATCGAAGAACGGGTTCTTGCCCGGCGTCAGCAGCTCGACGACCTCGCCCCGCAGCTGCGGCACGAAGTTGGGATCGGTCGCGTTCAGGCGGTACTGGAGGTCGACAAAGGCATTGAAGTCGCGCTTGCCGGAAACGGGGGCAACACTTACCTTGTAATCGGACATGACAATCCCGCCCTTGTTCAGACGCGGTTAGCCCTGCGTGCGCTTGTTGCGCGATGTCAAGGCGAGGGTTGCCCCGCGCCCCCATCAGCGGCACAGGTGCGGCGAAAAGCGGAAAAATGAGCGCGATGACGGCCACTCAGACCTTCGACCCGGCGGTTCCGGATGCCCGCTCAGCGAGCAGACGCATCCACGCGGACATTCCCGACGACAAGACGATGATGCGCGCCGCCGCCGAGCTGACCCGCGACATCGGCGAGGCGCGGGGCGCCATCTACTGGCCGGACATGCTCGGCTCCGCGGCGCTCGGCTATGCCGCGCTCGCCGGGGCCATCCTCGCTGATGGCCCCTGGCTGGCGCTCTTGTTCGGCCTCGTCGCCGTGCTCGCGCTTTATCGCGCCCTCTTGTTCATCCACGAGCTGACGCACCTGCATCGCAACGCCCTGCCGGGCTTCCGCACGGCGTGGAACGGGCTCGTCGGGATTCCGATGCTGACGCCCTCGTTCATGTATGAAGGCGTGCATACGCTGCATCACGCCCGCACGCGTTACGGCACGGCCGAAGATCCCGAGTACCTGCCGCTGGCGCTGATGAAGCCGTGGTCGCTGCCGGCCTTCATCCTGATCGCCTTGCTGGCGCCGCCAGCGCTGGTCATCCGCTTCGGTCTGCTCACGCCCCTCGGCGCGATCTTCCCGAAGCTGCGCACTCTGGCGTGGGAGCGGTTCTCGGCGCTTTCGATCAATCCGGCGTTCCGCCGCCGCCCGGCGGAAGGCGAAATGAAGCGGCGCTTCTTCTGGCTGGAGGTCGGCGCCTGCGCGTGGGCCCTCGTGCTCGTGGCGAGCGTGTTCGTGCTCGGCTGGCATCCGCTGCTCGTCGCGCTGGCGGTCTTTTCGGTGGTGGCCCTGCTCAACCAGCTGCGCACGCTGGTCGCGCACCTGTGGGAGAACGACGGGCAGCCGATGACGGTAACCGCGCAGTACCTCGATTCGGTCAACGTTCCGCCGCCCTCGCCGTTCGCCGAGCTGTGGGCGCCGGTGGGCCTGCGCTATCACGCGCTCCATCACCTGATGCCGAGCCTGCCGTACCACTCGCTCGGCGAGGCCCACCGCCGCCTCCGGGTTCACCTGGAGCCCGGGTCCACGTTCTGGCAGGCCAATCACAAGGGCATGGCCCCGTTGCTCGGCCGGATCGCGCGCAGCACGATGAGCAGGCGCTAGCCGAGGAAAAACGGCCCCCGCACCGCAGTGCGAGGGCCGCCAGTCCCAGCTGAGCTGTTGCAGTCCCCTTATGGATTGGTCGAGGTCGTCGTCGTCGTCGAGGTGGTCGTGTCCGCGGCGCCGGTATCGGTCGACGTGACATCGGTGGTGACGGAGGTGTCGGTGGCCGCCGGGGTGGCGTACGTGTCGGTCGTCGCCAGGGTCGTGTCGGTCGAGGTGGCGTTGTCGTCTTTGCTGCCGCACGCGGCCAGACCGAGCATCGCGGTGCCGGCAAGCGCGGCGAGGAAAAGCTTCTTCATTCCCATCACTCCTTACATCGGGGCATTGAACGCAATTCGCGCCGCAGGCGGCCCCCATCATCACACTGGCGACGCAGATGTCTCGTACCGGCTGTTAACCGTTGTTGGAGCTTGCCCGCAAAGACGCGCGGCACCGCTTCGCGGTTCCCGAAAGAGGCAAAAATATGGCGCCTCGCCTATTCCTCGGTGCGGATGAGAACGGTCTCGCCGACGAGGAAGAACAGCAGGAACGGCGCCCATGCGGCGAGCAGGGGCGGGTAGCCGCCGAAACTGCCCATCGCCAGCGCGGCGTTGTCGACCACAAAATAGGCGAACCCCAGCGCCATGCCGATGACCGCTCGCGCGAACAACTGGCCCGACCGCGCCAGCCCGAAGCCGGCGACGGCGCCGAGCAGCGGCATCAGGATCGCCGAGAGGGGCCCCGAGATCTTGTGCCACCACTTGCCCTTGATGTCGGCGGTGCGCCGCCCGGCCTGGTCGAGCGCCTTGATCGAGTGCGACAGCTGCAAGAGCGGCTCGGCGTCGGGGTCGACCTTGCCGAGCTCGACCTGGTCGAGGGTCAGGTTCGGCGCGACGACGACGGGCCCGCTCGCCCTGGTCGAGGTGGTCGTCCTGACATCGAAGATCTGCGGCGCGCTCAATTTCCAGCCCGGATTGGCCCACACCGCTTCATCGCTGCGCAACTCGCGCAGGATCATGCCTTTCGCGTCGCGCTGGTAGAAGGTGACGTTGCGCATCCGGGTCGCGGGCCCGGTGCCGCTCACCACGGCCGCCTCGAGGATGTCGTGGCCCGCCGTCAGGTAGACGTTGGCGCGCACGTTGCTCTGCTGCGGAATCGGCCCATAGTCGACCGCCTGCCAGGCATTGAGCGTCGCCGTCGCGCGCGTGACCACGCGTTCGTTGAAGGTGAACGACACCACCGCGACCACCGCCGCCGCGAGCACCAGCGGAGCGAGGATCTGGTGCGCCGACAGCCCGGCGGCCTTCATCGCGATGACTTCGCTGTTCTGGTTGAAGGTGGCGAGGGTGATGATCGTCGCCAGCAGGACCGAGTACGGCAGGAACTCCGTCACCAGCTGCGGCACGCGCAGGCCCACGTAATGCAAGAGCTGCGGCTCCCCGTTGCCGGGATAGGCGAGCACGTCGGCGCTGTGCGACAGCAGGTCGAGCATCATCAGCACCAGGACCAGCATGACGAGCACGGCGAGGATGCGGGTGACGAAGGTCTTGGCGAGATACCAGGTCAGCGTCGGCGACGGGAAGAAGTCAAACAGCATCGGTCGCTCCGATGGGGATGATGCCGTGCGCCCGGCTCCGCCGCTGCCACAGCCGCTTCACCTGCTTGCCGAGCTTGGCATAGGCGGATTCGAGAGCGCCGATCGCTTGCCCCCCGGGAACGAAGGCGACGCGGTAGAACATCCACACGATCAGCGCCGAGAAGACGACGAACGGCCCCCACAGCGCGAGGTAGGGATTGACCCGGCCGAGCTCGGCGATGTCCTGCCCGTATTCGTTGACCTTGTGGTAGGCGACGACGAGCACGATCGAGACGAACACCCCGAGCGCCGAGGTCGAGCGCTTCGGCGGGATCGCCAGCGAAACCGCGAGCAGCGGCAACAGCAGCATCATCACCACCTCGACCATGCGGTAGTTGAAATTCGCCTGGTTGCCGACGCGCGCCGCCTTGGGCGCCTGCGAGCTCCAGCCGAGCTTGAGCAGCTCGGGGATGATGTACTCGCGCGCCTCGTTGCCGCGCTTGCGGAACTTCTCGATCGCTGGAAGGTCGACCGGCAAGTCGTGCTGGCTGAAGCTCAGCACGCGCGGCTGCTTGCCGGGCTGGGTCTGCACGATCGTGCCGTCGAGCAGGCGCAGGATGATCGTGTTGCGATTGTCGGGCGCCGCGAGGAAGGTGCCTTCGCGGGCCGAAATCGACAACACTTGCCCCTTCTTGTCCTGCACGCGGGCGAAAATGCCCATCAGCCGCCGCCCGTCGTCCATGCTCTGCTCGATGCGCAGGGCCATGCGGTTCTTGAGGGTGGTGAACTCGCCGATCTTGATCGAGGCGCCAAGGGCGCCCGAGCGCAGCTCGAACGATTGCTCCTCGTAGGCATAGCGGGCGAGCGGCTGGAGATAGCCGACAATGCCGAAGTTGATGACGACGAGGGCGATGGCGATAAGGTAGGGCACGCGCAGCAGGCGAACATAGCTCCAGCCGACCGCGCGCAGCACGTCGAGCTCGCTCGACGTGGCGAGCTTGCGGAAGGCGAGCAGCACGCCGAGCATCAGGCCGAGCGGAATGGCGAGCCCGGCATACTCCGGAAACAGGTTGATCAGCATCTTGAACACGACGCCGATCGGCCCGCCCTGCACCGAGACGAACTCGAACAGCTTGAGCATCTTGTCCAGGATCAGGAGCGACGCGGCGATGCAGAACACCGCCAGCATCGGCAGCAGCACGAGCCGGAAGATATAGCGGTCGGTGGCTGTGATAAATCTCAACGGGTCTGTCGCGATCGGTCGGGCTCTCGGAACGGCGAGGCTATAGCGGCCTAGACCGCACGGGTCATTCCTGCAATGCGCGACCCGCCGATTGGTTCAGGCGCGCGGGGATCAGGCCTTTTCCAACGTGCATTGCAGCGGGTGCTGGTTCTGCCGGGCGAAATCCATCACCTGGTTCACCTTGGTCTCGGCGACTTCGTACGGGAACACGCCGCACACGCCGACGCCCTTCTGGTGGACGTGCAACATCACCCGCGTCGCCTGCTCGAGGTCCATGCGGAAGAACCGCTTCAGGACCATCACGACAAACTCCATCGGGGTGTAGTCGTCGTTGAGCATCAGCACCTTGTACTGGCTCGGCTTCTTCGGCTTGGCGCGGGTGCGGGTGGCGATGCCGACCTGGCCCTGGCCCTCGCGGATGCCGATGCCCGAATCGTCGTCGTCTCCCGCCGCTCGGGGGGCGGGAGGGCACGACGGACGAGAGGCGCGATTCAAGGTCATTGGCCGGCCAAGGATATCGTATCGCGCCGCCCCGCTGCAAGGTGTTGGGCTACACGCAGGGTTAACGCCCCGGAAAGGGAAAAACGGGCCGGACGGCAAGTTGCCGTCCGGCCCGCGCGTTCGGCCGGCAATGGGAGAGGAGAGATGCCGGCCCGGCTTGAAGCGGCTTAAGCGGCCTTCGAGATCTTCTCGGCGGCGAGGCTGATACGGCCGGAAATCGGCGCGAAGGTTTCGCCGGCAAGCTTGATCACCGCGTCGGTGTTCCTGGAGCCATAGGCCACCAGCGCATCGAAGTTGCGGCGGGCAAGCTTGCTCTGCAGCTGGATCAGTTCGAGCGGGGTCCTGACCGCGGCCAGTTCCTGGGCGTCGGCGGTCAGCGTCTCGAGGGCCGACCTCGCTTCCTCGACGTAGCTCCTGGTGAGGTCCTGCACGCCGGCGGCGTAGACCTTGCCGCTCTCGACGAGGGCCTCGACGTTGCCCCTGGCGAACTCGCTCGCCTCGGCGGCGAATTCGGCGCTCTTGTCGAACGCGGCCCTGGCCTTTGCCTGGGCATCGCTGATCGCATCGGTAATCGGCTTGGTGAAATCGGTCGTCTTGGCGGTTGCCATGTGCTCGTGTCCTGTTCGCGCCGTCGCAATTCGACGGTCTTGTTGCAGTGCACAAAGTAGCCCTCGCAACTGCGAAGTCAAGCGGAATTTGTGCAGTGCAACAAAATTCGCCTAGCGCAGCGCGACGTAGCGGCCGGGCGCGTCCTCGATCACCTCGTCGCCGCGCCCGCCCGGCTTGCGCTTGCCGCTCGCGGGCACCCGCGCGGAGCCGGACGCCTCGAGCCACGTCAGCCAGTCGGGCCACCAGCTGCCTTTGTGCTCCTCGGCGCCGGCGACGAATTCGTCGAACGAGGCGGCGGTTCCTGGGTTCGTCCAGTACTGGTATTTCCTCGCCGCGGGCGGATTGACCACTCCGGCGATATGGCCGCTTCCGGCGAGCACGAAGCGCATCGGGCCCGAGAACTGCCTTGTCATCTGCCAGACGCTCTCGGGCGGTGCGATATGATCCTCGCGCCCCGCCTGGATGTACGCGGGCGTCGCGACGAGCTTCAGGTCGATCGGGGTTCCATCGGCGACAAGCGCGTCTGACTGCACCAGCTTGTTCTCACGATAGAGGTCGCGCAGGTAGGCCTCGTGCCACTTCGCCGGCAGGTTCGACACATCGCCGTTCCAGTACAGCAGGTCGAACGCCGGGTAGTCTTCGCCGAGCAGGTAATAGTTGACGACGTAGTTCCAGATGAGATCCGCGCCGCGCAGCATGTTGAAGGTTGCGGCCATGTAGCGCCCGTCGAGATAGCCGCCCTGGCTTGCCTGCCGGATCAGCTCGAGCTGGGCGTCGCCGACGAAGTTCTTGAGATCGCCGGCTTGCGAGAAATCGACCTGGGCGGTGAGGAAGGTCGCGCTCTTCACCTTCGTCGCCTCGCCGCGCCGGGCGAGGATCGCGAGCGTCGCCGCGAGCGTGGTTCCGGCGACGCAGTAGCCGAGGGCGTGCACCGCCGGCACGCCGAGCCTCTGCCGCACGAAGTCGATTGCCTCGATCTCGGCGCGCACGTAGTCGTCCCAGGTCACCTCGGCCATGCTCGCGTCGGCCGAGCGCCAGCTGACGATGAACACCGTCAGCCCCTTGTCGACCGCCCACTTGACGAAGCTTTTCTTCGGATTGAGGTCGAGGATGTAGAACCGGTTGATCCACGGCGGGAAGATCACCACCGGGATTTCCAGCACCTCGTCGGTCGCGGGCGAGTACTGGATCAGTTGGTAGAGCGGCGTTTCGTGGACCACCTTGCCGGGGGTGCAGGCGATGTTCTCGCCGAGGCTGAACGCGCTTGCGTCCGTGTGGGTCAGCTGGCCCTTCTCGAGGTCGGCCGCGAGCCGCTCGATGCCGCGAACGAGGTTGGCGCCGTGCGTTTCGAGCGTGCGTTCGAGCACCACCGGGTTGGTCAGCGGGAAGTTCGCCGGGCTCATCGCATCGAGCACGCTCTTCACGGCGAAGCGCAACTGGGCGCGCTCCTCCTCGCTGATGCCGCGCACGTCGTCGACCATCTCGCCGAGCCGCTCGGCGAGCAGCAGGTACGTCTGGTGGATCAGCGCGAAGACCGGCTGCTCGGCCCAGGCAGGATCGGCGAACCGCGGGTCATGGCGCGGCAGCTCGGGTTCGCCCCCCGGCGGCTCGCCGGTTTGCTCGCCATGGGGCCCGATGCCGTACTGCCTGAGGATGTCCTGCCAAAGCTCCACGCCTTCGCGCCAAAGCTGCCGCTGGCGTTCGGGATCGAGCAGCGGAATCTGCTCCGACCACGCCTGCATCAGGCCAAGCCACTGCGCGGGATCGGCGAGGAACGCGACGGGCGCCTGTGGCACCTGCGCCTGCCGGTGAGAATCGAGCCACATCGACTGCAGTCGCTGCGCGGCCTCGCCCCATTCGGCGAGCGCCGCTTCGCTCGGCACGCTGGCAGCGATAAGCTGGCGTGCGGCCTCGCTTTGCGCCCGGAGCATCTCGGTGAAGATGTCGGCAGGTCCGCCCGCGTCCTTGGTCGCCATGAGCGCAAGGTAATGTCGAATTTTTGCAGTTGCGAGCAATCAATTGCATGGGCGAGGCAATTCCGTCACAATTGCCGGCCCGGATGCGGCATGGGGCCGCGACCGTGAACACAAGCCCAGAGGTCATGGATACCGAGTTCTACCGCATCAAGCGCCTGCCGCCCTATGTCATCGCCGAAGTCAACGCGATGCGGCACGCAGCACGCCAGGCGGGCAGGGATATCATCGACCTCGGCATGGGCAACCCCGACCTGCCACCGCCGCAACACGTGATCGACAAGCTGTGCGAGGTGGCGAGCAAGCCCAACGCACATGGCTATTCGCAATCGAAGGGAATCCCCGGCCTGCGCCGAGCCCAGGCGAACTATTACGGCCGCCGCTTCGGCGTCGAGCTCGACCCCGAGCGCGAGGTGGTGGTGACGATGGGCTCGAAGGAAGGCCTCGCCAGCCTGGCGACGGCGATCACCGCGCCGGGCGACGTCGTGCTGGCGCCGAACCCGAGCTATCCGATCCACACTTTCGGCTTCATGGTCGCCGGGGCGACGATCCGCGCCGTGCCGACGACGCCCGATGCGAACTACTGGGAAGCGCTCGACCGGGCGCTGCGCTTCACCGTGCCGCGGCCGAGCGTGCTGGTGGTGAATTTCCCCTCCAACCCCACCGCCGAGGTCGTCGACCTCGGGTTCTACGAACGGCTTGTCGCCTGGGCCAAGGAGAACAGGATCTGGGTCATCTCCGATCTTGCCTATTCGGAGCTCTATTTCGACGGCAGGCCGACGCCCTCGATCCTGCAGGTGCCGGGCGCCAAGGATATCGCCGTCGAGTTCACCAGCCTCAGCAAGACGTTCTCGATGGCCGGCTGGCGGATCGGCTTCTGCGTCGGCAACCGCGAGCTGATTTCGGCGCTGACCCGGGTCAAGTCGTACCTCGATTACGGCGCCTTCACCCCGATCCAGGCCGCCGCCTGCGCCGCGCTCAACGGCCCGCAGGACATCGTCGACCGCAACCGCGAACTTTACCAGAAGCGGCGCGACGTGATGGTCGAGGCGTTCGGCCGCGCAGGGTGGGACATCCCGCCGCCGCCGGCGAGCATGTTCGCCTGGGTGCCGCTGCCGCCCTCGCTCAGGCACATGGGCAGCCTCGAGTTCGCCAAGCAGCTTCTCACCCACGCGGAAGTCGCGGTTGCGCCCGGCGTCGGCTTCGGCGAGCAGGGCGAAGGCTTCGTGCGCATCGCCATGGTCGAGAACGAGCAACGCCTGCGCCAGGCGGCGCGCAACGTGAAGCGCTACCTCCAGCAGATGGGGGTCAACACGACCGCGGCTTGAGCCGGAATGCGGATAAGCGCTGGCGCGACGGGGAATCGCGGGTTACGCCGGGGGCAAAGAACAAACCCGAGAGGATGCCCATGGTCGCCGATGCGGAGCCCCGCACGCTCGATGTAACCCAGTTTTTCGAGAACACCGGTTTCACCCGGTTCCATGTCTGGCTGCTGGTCATTTCGTCGTTTGTCACCCTGTTCGACGGGCTCGACTTCTCGCTCATCTCTTTCACCATTCCGTACTTGCGCGACGAGCTTCACCTGACCGACGCCATGATGGGCAACGTCACCGCCGCCGCGTTCGTCGGGCAGATGGTCGGTTCGCTTTACGGCTCCTACGTCGCCGACATCTATGGCCGCCGCCCGGTGATCATCTGGTGCACCATTGCCGGCGCGGCGTTCACCTTCGTGACCGGCTTTGCGAGCAGCGCCGAGATGATCATCGTCTTGCGTCTGCTGGGAGGCCTCGCGATCGGCGGCCTGCTCGCGCCGGCGTGGTCGCTCAACATCGAATCGATGCCTTCGGGCATGAAGGCGACCGCGGTCACCATCATCATGCTCGGCTTCAGCATCGGCGGCGCGGCCGCCGGGCAGGTGACCAATCTTCTCGCGCCGGACCACGGCTGGCAGGCGGTCTTCTTCGCCTGCGGCGTCGGAACGATGGCTTTGGCGCTCATCCTCTTGTTCACCCTGCCCGAATCCGCTCGCTGGATGGTGGCGCGCGGCCGCGAGCCGGCGGTGGTCATGCCGATCCTCAGCCGCTTCAATCCCGGCCTCGAGATCGACCGCTATACCGATATCGTCCTGTCGGATGAAAACCGGTTCGCTTTCGATGACACCCACGACGCCAGCTTCATCAAGCGCAGCACGATGAATTTCCTGCGCACGATGGGTCAGCTGTTCCGTGGGACGCTGGCGTTCATCACGCCGGTCATCTGGTTCACCTATTTCTGCTCATCGTTCGCGATCTACATGCGGGTCAGCTTCGGCGTTATCTTCCTCGAACAGCTCGGCGTCGACCGTATCGAGGGCACCAATATCGGATCGTTCGGCGGCCTGGTCGGCGCCGTCGGCGCGGTGATCCTTTTGAAGTTCACGGAGAAGCGCGGCCCGCTTTGGATCGCGCTCGCGCCGCTGCTTGGCGTTCCGGCGATGCTGGCGGTGGGCTTTGGCCTGACCAGCGGACCGATGTTCATCCCGGTGGTGGTGCTCGGTACGATCTTCGTCGGCATCGGCCATGCCGCGGTGATCTCGATCACGACGATCTACTATCCCAGCGCGGTGCGCTCGACCGGCGGCGGCTGGGCGAGCTTTGTCGCCAAGATCGCCGCGGTCGCTGCGCCGCTGGTCGGCGCGGCGTGGTTCATTCATGACCGCGCGGCCGTGCTCAACGGCTATGCCTTCACCGGCTACTGCCTTGCCGGGGTCGTCGTCGGCATCGTCGCCCTGGCGTTCTACGCCCGCCGTCTTCACGCCGAACGGGAACTCGAAACGACCGAGCCGGTCGTCGCATGAGCATCGTGCGATCTTGCCTTAGGGACTGAGCCGATGATGTTCGCGAGGCGGCTGCGCGAGCGCGTGATGCTTGGCGATATCACGTGCAGCGTGCGCATCTGGCAGCGGCCGCGCGTCAAGGTCGGCGGCCGCTACCGCCTCGGTCCGGGAGAGATTCACGTGACCTCGCTGCGCGAGATCGAATGGGAGAAGATCACGCCCGCGCTCGCCCGGCGGTCAGGCTTCGACAATGTCGAGGACCTCCTGGCGGTGGCGAGGCACGGACGAGGAGACAACGTCTACCTCGTCGAGTTCGAGTTTCACGAAGCCCGGGCGTGATCGATGCTCACCAGCGCCGGGCGAAACCGCCGCGCAACAGCCTCAGCACCAGCAGCAGGACGATGGCGCCCACGACCGACCACAGCACGCTCATCACCGAGATGTCGCCGCTGAGGAACGAGGCGCCGCCGAAGATGAAGCTGGCGACGAGGGCGCCGAGGAACCCGACGACCATGTCGAAGATCACTCCGCCGCCGCCGCCGACAACCACGCTCGCGAGCCATCCCACGAGAATGCCGACGAGAAGCATGATGATAATACCCATGTTAACTCTCCTTCGCCGCGCCAAACTCGCGGGCAGGAGCGCTGGTTCCGCTAAGGCTTGGCCGCTTGCGCCTTTTGCGAGGCCGTCTCGGCAAAGCGCTTGACGTCGCCCAGCTTCGTTGGAGCCCGGTGACGCTGTATCACTCGGGCCGTCGCCGGAATTGGCCTGAAATGGCTTTCGTAACCGATGGAGGAGCCTATTCGGCCGGCACCGAATCGGCTTCGCCGCGCGCCCGCACGACCGCCCCATCGTCCGACAGGTGGGCACCCTGCGACCGCAGGATCGAGCGGACCTCGTCGACGTCGACCTCGCGCGGCTGCACGCCGCGGTTCGCCGCGACCGCCGCGCCCACGCCCGCCGCATGGCCGGTCAGCCAGCACTGCGGAATCTCGCGCATGAAGCCGTGGCTGTTGGCGTCGCAGCTGATGTGGCGGCCGGCCGCGAGCATGCCGTCGAGCGCGCGTGGCACCAGGCTGCCGTAGGGCACCGAGACGACCGGGAACTTCGGGCTGATCGAGGGACTGATGCCGACCTCGTCGGGCCGCGCCGTGCCGAGCGGCCAGTCCTTGCGTTCGATCCGCGACACGCCGGCAAGCCGCCGGGTGTGGCGCACGCCGAGCTGGCTCGCGCTCTGCAGGCTGAAGCAGTTCTCGAACCCCGGGGCGTTCTCGCGGAAGAAGCGGGTATGCCCTTCCATCAGCCGGTGGCAGCGGATCTCGACCTCTGTCATGTCGTCGACGTCAAGCGCCGAGAGGCCCGACTGCCTCGGCCCGAGCCACATCGCGATGTCCGGCCGCCAGGTGACGTAGGGCGTCTGGAAGAAGCCCAGCTCCTCGCGGCCTTGCTCGACCAGTTGGCGCAATTGCTCGGGGTACAGCGTTTTCCAGTTGATCCAGCGGTTCATGTCGACCCCGCCGGCGACCCACGCGGTGTTCATCGAGTGGTGAACGTCGCCTTCCTCGATGTCGGTGTCGAACTCGGCCCCGGCGCGGGCGAACATGTCGCCGTCGCCGCTGGTGTCTACCACCACCTTGGCGAGCAGCGCTTGTCGTCCGCCCTTGCTCTCGAACACCACGCCCTTGGCGACGCCGTCCTCGACGATCGGCCGCGCGGCCCAGGCGTGGAACACGATGCGCACGCCGGCGGCGAGCAGCATTTCCTGGTTGTTGAGCTTCATCACCTCGGGATCGAGCGTCGGCGCCCACTGGACGATGCCGTGGAAGGCGGTCGTGCGGTTCTGCCAGTAGTTGACCTTGAGCGCGTCGGTCGCGCCCCAGTCCTCGCGCGGCGGGCCGGCAACTCCCTCGGGCGGCATGCGCTCGATGAATTCGCGCGCGAAACCCTGGATCACGTGGTTGCCCTGCCAGTCGGTCATGCGGTCGATCCACATGACGAGCCCACCGGTCGAAAGCCCGCCGAGGCAGTTGTAGCGCTCGACCAGTGTCACGTCGGCGCCGGCCTTCGCCGCCGCCCACGCCGCCGCGCAGCCAGCCGGGCCGCCGCCGATCACCACCACGTCGCACTTGTGGTAGACGTCGATCTCGCGTGCTTCCTCGCGGTAGGTGCCGCCGCGGCGCGGTGGGGGCAGGGTGTGCCGGGTGCTCTCGAAGATGTCCGAGCCGAGGAAACGCTCCTCGCTATGCCCGGCGATCCGCTGCATTTTCACGTCTTTACTGTCGGCCACGCGGCTCTCCTGGATTTGCCGGTGTGCTATGCGTTCGCGTGCGCCGACGCAACCCATGCAAGCGCTTTCACGTTGCGCGCCGACAGGCCATTCGCTAGGGCGCGCACTCGCGCCGAGGCCCGATGGCGGAGTGGTTACGCAGAGGACTGCAAATCCTTGCACGCCGGTTCGATTCCGGCTCGGGCCTCCAACTCCTAGATTGACATGGATTGAGATGACCGGCGGCGGAAACGCGAGACATCGCCGCGTTCCTCTACACCAGGATCTGATCGCCCCAGTGAAAGCGATTTCGCTGTGGATTCGGGCGAAGCGCCCCATTAGGGCGCAGGCAATTCCACCCGCATCCACCCGCATCCAGCGACGGAATTTCCTGTCATGAGCCGCACTTCGACCACTTCAGCGGGTCCGACGGTCCGGCGTCCGTTCGTCGTCGCCGCGGTCATGCTGGCTTCCTTCATGATCGCGATCGAGGCGACCATCGTCGCCACGGCGATGCCGCAGATCGTCCGCTACATCGGCGGTTTGCGGCTCTACTCGTGGGTTTTCTCCTCGTTCCTCCTGACCCAGTGCGCGACGACGGTGCTGTTCGGCAAGCTGGCCGATCTTTACGGGCGCAAGCACGTCCTACTCGTCGGCATCGCCATTTTCCTCGTGGGATCGGTCGGTTGCGGCTTCGCCTGGTCGATGCCGTCGATGATCGCCTTCCGGCTGGTCCAGGGGCTCGGTGCCGGGGCGATCCAGCCGGTGACGATCACCGTTGTCGGCGATCTCTACCCGGCGCAGGAGCGCGGCAAGGTCCAGGGGTGGCTGGCGAGCGTCTGGGGCGCTTCGTCGATCGTCGGCCCGCTGGCCGGCGGCCTGATCATTCAGCACTTCAGCTGGGCGTGGATCTTCTGGATCAACGTGCCCGTTGGCCTGGCCTCTGCGGCCGGGTTCTTCCTGTTCCTGCACGAGGACGTCGACCACGACCGGCGCAGCATCGACGGGGCCGGTGCGGCGCTGTTCACCGTGGCCGTTGCCGCCTTCATGATCCTGCTGACCGAGGCAGGAGCCCGGAATCTGGCGGCCGCGGTGATCTCACTCGCCGTCTGCCTGCTCGCCGTTGTCCTGTTCGTGCGGCAGGAAAACCGTGCGCCGGATCCAATGATCGCCTTCACTCTGTGGGCGCGCCGGGTGATGGCGACGACCAATGCGGCGAGCCTCGCGAGTGGCGCGGCGATGATCGGGCTGACCACGTTCCTGCCGATGTACGTCCAGGTCGTGATGGGCCGCTCGCCGCTCATTGCCGGCTTCATGCTGACGGCGATGGTGCTCGGCTGGCCGGTCGCCTCCACGTTCGGGGCGCGCAACTTCTGGCGCTTCGGGCTGCGGCCGATACTGATCGCAGGAGGCGTGCTGATCGCGCTGGGCGCCGTACCGTTTCTCTTCCTCAGCCCGACCATGTCGCCTTACGTTGCCGGATTGGGCTCGCTGGTGATGGGTTTCGGCATGGGCTTCTTCAACACCGCCGCCATCGTCATCGTGCAGGACAGTGTCGGCTGGTCCGAACGGGGTTCGGCCACGGCGGCGTTCGTGTTCGCCCGCAACCTCGGCAGCACGCTTGGTGCCGCCGCGCTCGGCGGCCTGCTCAACTGGCGCCTCGCCAGCGGTGGCTCGGGCTCGCTCCAGGACATCCAGCGCGCGCTTGCCGGCGGCGCGTCAGCCACCTTGGCGGGGAGCAAGGAGGCGTTGGCGCAAGGCCTGCACCTGACCTTCTGGGGTGTCGGAGCCGTCGCCTTTGCCACGCTGGCAACGGCGCTGCTGGTGCCGCACGTGGAAATGAAGCGACGGCGCGACTGATGAGCGTCAGAGCACCATGAGGTCGTGCGCGAAGATCACTTCGCCCGAGAAGTGCTTTCTCGCCGCGGCGATCCACATCCCGTCGGTGACGCCAGGCATCAGCGACACGGTGTGAGCAAGGACCAGCGTCCTGACGCCGGCTTCTTGCGCGATCCGCCCGGCTTCCTCGACCGGGGTGTGCGAACTGATCACGTGCTCGAGCAGCTTTTGCGGATCGCCGGCAATGGCCGAACCGCGCCTGTCCCCGGTGTCGATCCGCGCGTCGCCCGCCTGGCCGGCGCGCGCCGCCGGCTGGTTGGGGTTGAGATAGATCGCTTCGTGCACCAGGACGTCCGCACCTTTCGCCAGCTGGACCACGCTCTCCATCGGAGAAGTGTCCCCTGAAAAGGCGATCGAGCGCCCGGGCGCGTCGATGCGATAGCCGAGCGACTTGAAGATCGGCGTGTGCTTCACAAGCGTGCAGCTGACCTTGACGGTGCCGTCGTCCATCACTGCCTGCGGCCTGCTCAATTCGTGGGCGGTGACGGGGCCCATCGGCGGATGCCCGATGTCGTCCAGCCAGACGTCGACATCGGGTTTCAGCGCCTGCAGGTAGGCATCGAGCACAGTCTTCAGCGGCGGCGGGCCGTAGACGTCGAGCGGTCGCGTCAGCCCGGCGTACCAGGCGAAGTAGATCAGCGTGCCGAGTTCGATGTTGTGATCGGGATGGTTGTGCGTGATGAACAGGTTGCGGATGTCCTGGAGCCTCAGCCCCGCGCGGACCAACTGCTCGCTCGCGCCGTAGCCGCAGTCGACGACGTAAACCTTGTCGCCGATCACGACGGCATAGCAGGTCATGTACTGCGCACCGCCGACGCTCGGCCCGGCGCGCGAGCCGAGAATGTAGAGCTTCGTGTCGCTTTCGGGCGTTGCCCGGGCGATGTTCGAGATGCCGATAGTCGCGGCAGCCGAGACCGCTCCCGCGGTCCTAAGCAGACCGCGGCGGTCCAGAGTCCAGTCCTGTCCCACTTCTTAATCCCCTGCGAGTGTCTCGCCCCCGCCGCGACGATGGTTTGGGCGCTCGTGGATGTCAACGCAAAGTGCGGGGATTGCAGGCATCGGCCAAGCCATCTAAGGGGGCGCCCCTGTGCCGCTTTAGCTCAGTTGGTAGAGCACCTCATTCGTAATGAGGGGGTCACTGGTTCGAGTCCAGTAAGCGGCACCAGCCTTACAGCAGGTAATCACAGCAGCTTAAGCGGAACGGCCTTTCGGCTGGTCTTTTCGTTTGGGTCCTGTTTGGGGCATTTTGGGTAGGGGAATGGCTTCGTCCCACGTCATACCCACTCAAAACAGGTCAGGCTGCTTCGATCGAAGTCGTGCGCCCTGGCAGGCAGCCTTTCTGCATGCAGTGAAGGCATTTTGTGTTGGGAACTGGCCGAGAGCTGACGGTCTGCTGTCGATTTCTGAGTGAGAGAAGCTGCCGGTCGATTAGTGTGCCGGTGCGGTGCGGTCGATATAACGGCCGACGAGTATCGCGGCCGGGTAGAGGATTTCTTCCTCCTGCCGGGCATGTGCGGCAAGTTGGTCGCTGAAGCGCACATAGTCTGCCCTGTTCGCCTTCTCCGCGCTGCGCCTGAACTTCGCGAGAGCGTCACGGATGACGCGATGCTCCTGCAACATCTGAGGAAGCTCACGCTCCAAAGCCCGGGTCATTGGGAGCACCGCGCGCATTTCGGCAGTTGCGTTGCCGGCACTCAATTTTGGCAGCAAACTGAGCGGCGGTGTCGCGATCTCTTCTTCGCGATGAAAGTGGGGCGATAACGCATTTTCAAGTTCTTTCGCCGCGTTCCCGAGTTCGCCACCTTCCCCTGCGGCGCGGGCAAGCGTCTCGTGTAGTTCGCGATGTTCTTCGGCCACAGACGAGGGTGTTTGCAGCATGACTTGGCTCTCCGGCGCGGTGTGGTGCTTCGAATGCTCATCCTGGGCGAAGGCAGCCACAGAGAGGCTTGAGGCCGCGACGAACGCAACGCTGAGGGCTGCTCTCTTCATGCTTGCATCGTGGATCACCGAACAGCGACCGGACACTGGTAATGTCCACATGCGCGCTGGGTTGAGCCTTTCAACTCAATGCCCGCGACCGATCTTAGGTCGAGAGCCCGGATTCGGTGCCGCGCCCTCGATTGTTCGGCGTGTTGTGGCCGACTGCCGACAGTCCGCTGTTGGGCTGCATCGGGTGATGGGCTGGACGCCCCCCGACGGCATCTATGTGCCAAGATGGTGGTGTTGCACGACCATCTGAGAGGGAGGCGTCCATGGACGAAGTTACCACG
>Ga0207657_10001085_pt1 | contig 28819 bp, 30 predicted proteins | sample KBSC33metaG_FD_184316 | JGI IMG/M metagenome (GOLD analysis project Ga0207657, IMG submission 184316) | Corn rhizosphere microbial communities from Kellogg Biological Station, Michigan, USA - KBS C3-3 metaG (SPAdes) (version 2) | ecosystem: Host-associated > Plants > Roots > Rhizosphere > Soil ...
TGCCGACCGTCAGCGGAACGGCGATCGGCCTGCTCGGCCGTCCGCGAAGCGCGGCCGAGCTGCTCGGCGTCGGCCTGCTCGGGCTCTGCGCGACCCTCGGCATCGTGTTCTACGAGCTGCGCAACACGCAGCTGTACGACTACGCAGCGCGGCGCGCGAGAGCGGTCGAGCGCGAGCTCCAGCTCGCCCCCGCGCTCGGCGGGCAGGGAGCGGGCGGCCTGTACAGCGAGCGGCCCGATCGCAGCATCCATGTCCTCGGCTTCGAGCTCGGTCACGACCGCGGGCTCGCACTCGTGTACGGCGCGGCGCTCGCAGGGTGGAGCTATCTCGTGTCGTGGGGCGCGCTGCGCGCTCTCGACGTCGCGCGGCCGCGCGCGATTGGAGGGATTCTCGGCGTTCTCGCCGGGCTCGTCGTCGTCGCAGTGCTCGTGCGCATCACGGTCCGTGACGCCGAGCCGGCCGGGGCTGCACCGCGGCTCGCCGCGCGCGCCCAGGGGCCTTAGCGCCGGAAGAAGCGCGCGAGCCTCTGAAGCGCCGTGTCCGCCGGGATCATGAGGCCGCGACTCGCGAGACCGACCATGCGGTCGAGCGTGAGCAGGAAGCTCGTGCTCAGGTCGACGTCGTCGCGCAGCTTCCAGAGCGCGAGCCCGTTCGTCCACGCGGCGGCACGGGCGCGCTCGATGTTCCACATCGCGATCACGTCGTCGATGCGATGGAAGCGGTGCACGAGGCGGTCGGCGAACGAGAGCCAGCCGGTGACGTACGACCGTTTGACGCGCGCCTCGACGACTGCGAGCAGAACGTTGACCTGCAGGTAGTCCGCCTGCTCCGGGGATCCGTCGCGTAGCTCGATCCCGAGCTCGCGGCAGGTGGAGACGAGCGCAACCGGCAGGTCGCGGTTGATGTGCGCGTTCATCCCGGCGAGCGCGAACTGGAGCGGCGCCACGCCCTTCTTCGCGCGCTCCGTGAACAGAGGCAGCCACGCAGGCGGGGCGCCTGCGGGCGCCCGGTCGAACTCATCGAGGGCTGCGAAGAAGAGATTCGCGAACCGCACGTCGAGCCGTTCCAGGAAATGGGCGTTCGCGAACGTGTGCCGTCCGAGCTCTGCGTTGACGCCTTCGGTCACTTCGCGATAGAGGCGGGCGAAGCAGGCGACGCCGTCGGAACGCGAGGGCGACGACTCGAGGGCGCGCAGCCGCGCGATCACCTCGGGAACCGTCGACGGCGGACGCACGTTCACGCGCACATACGGTAGACCGCCGATAGGCCGTGCGCAGCTCATAAGCTCGTGTCATGCAAGACCGGCCCGTCAACCCGTACGAAGGCATCGTCGCGGAAGCGCGCGCGATGATCGCCGCCGGGAGCGAGCCGGACTGGCGCGGCCTGAAGGCGCGCATCAGCGCCTCGGGCGGCCGCAAGGACCGAGCCCAGGAGCGAGCGCTCGAGCAGCTCGAGCGGCTGCGGGCCGTGCGGCGAGCGCGCGGCCTCGTCGACCGCGAGCCGACCCCGCCGCCGGCTGCGCCCGTGCGCCCACGCCGGGCCGCCTTCCGCACACGGCCGACGATCACCGGGAACATGGACGTGCGCCGGGACGGCGACGCCGAGACGCCGACGCTCAGCTGGGACAAGGCCGCCGGCGTGGCGAGCTGGGAGGTGCGAGTGAGCCGGCGCCCCAGTGCGAGAGCGGCCTACGCCGCCGACGACGAGCGCACACTGCCCGCGTCGGAGACGACGGTGGCCCTGGAGCTGCAGGAGCTGCCGATCCGCGTGCACCTGCTCGGCCGCGGCAGCGCGGGCCAGCTGATCCGGCGGGCCCTGATCTCCGGGCTCACGCGCGACAACTGGAAGGACCGCTGGCAGCGGCGCGCGACCGCATCGTGATCGCCGGTCAGGGCGGCGGCGGCGCCTGGCCCGACGCGCCGCCTGCCTGAATCGCGACCGCTCCGAGCACGATCGCCCCGCCGGCGAGTGTCGCGGCACTCGGCTGCTCGGAGAGGAAGATCCAGACCCAGAGCGGGCCGAGCACCACCTCGAGCAGCGTGATGAGCGCGACCTCCGCCGCGGGAATGAGCCTGCCGCCGATCGTCAGGAAGACGAGGCCGAGGCCGATCTGACCGACGCCGAGGGCAACGAGGAGGCCGGAGTCGCGCGCGCCGACCGCGCCGGGGTGCGTGAACGGCGCGGCCGCGACGAGCACGACGACCTGCGAGAGACAGGTCGCCGGAGCCATCGAGACGTCGCGCAGGTGCCGGGTGATCACGAGCGTCCCGGCGAAGGACGACGTCATCAGCACGGAGAGCCCGAGGCCGAGCGCGCTCGGCCGGCCCGGGCCGCCGACCATCAGCGCGACGCCGCCGAGCGCAATCGTCATCGCCAGCCAGGTGCGGCGCGACACCGGCTCGCCGAGCAGCATGCCGAGCACCGCGGCGAGCAACGGCGCGAGCGCCTGCATGAAGAGGATGCTCGCAACGGACGCGTGGTTCAGTGCGATCAGGAACGAGCCGGACGAGATCGCCATCAGCGCCGCGATCGCGAGGCCGCCGCGGCCGATGGCCCGGAACGCACGCACGATGGCGCCACGCTCCGCGATGGCGATGTACGCGAGGAGCCCCACCACCGCGAAGAGCGCGCGACCCGCGAGCTGCGTCGGCACGCCCACCGAGAGCTCGCGCTGGAGGATCCCCGCCGTCGACCAGGCGATCGCCGCGAGCGCCACGAAGGCGCGTCCTCTGCGGTGCTGCGCCGCGAGCGGAAGGGTCGCGGACGCAGACGCCATCGTGGCGCATTGAATCAGTAGCTAGCGACCCCAGCGGCGGCGCGGCGGCGCAGTCTCTTCGCCGAGCGCGCGGGCGGCGGCTGCGAGATCCGGTGCGTGCAGCGCCATCAGCTCGGACGCGCCGAGCTCGTCGAGCGCACCGCCGCCCTCCTCTGCGAGCCGCAGCGCCTGCGTGTTCAGCGCTTGCTCGAAGAGCGTGCGTGCGAAGCGCGCGTTCCCGAAGCCTTCGCTCCGCTTGACGCCGTCGAAGATCCGCGTCAGCTCCGACTCGGCGTCGGGCGCGAGCGTGTACTCGTTGCGCGCGGCGATGTCGCGTGTGATCTCGAGCAGTTCGGCCGTCGTGTAGTCGGGAAAGACGATCTCGCGCGCGAAGCGCGAGCGCAGCCCGGGGTTCGAGTCGAGGAAACGGTGCATGAGGCGCGGGTAGCCGGCGACGATCACGACGAGCCGGTGGCGGTAGTCCTCCATCCGCTTGAGGATCGTCTCGATCGCCTCCGGGCCGAAGTCGAGCTGCGCTCCGCGCGGTGCGAGCGAGTACGCCTCGTCGATGAAGAGGACGCCGTCGAGCGCGCGCCGAATCGCGCGATCGGTCTTGATCGCGGTCGAGCCGACGTACTCGCCGACGAGATCCGCACGGTCGACCTCGACGAGGTGGCCCTTCGCGAGGAGGCCCATCGAGCGGTACATCTGCGCGAGCAGCCGCGCGATCGTCGTCTTGCCGGTGCCCGGGTTGCCGAGGAAGACGAGATGCTGCGACGTCGCGACTTCCGGGAGCCCGTGCTCGAGACGGAGGCCCTGCACCTGGAGGAACGCGACGAGCCCGCGCACCTGCTCCTTCACCGTAGCGAGCCCGACGAGCGAGTCGAGCTCGGCCTGAAGGTCGCCGAGCGGCCGCGGCGGCTCCGGCCGCGCGAGCTGCTCGCGCACGATGTCGAGCGCGTCGTTCGCGCCGGCAGCGACGGCAATCCGGTCGCGCAGCAGCTTGAGGCCGCGGGTGATGTCGTCGAGCGGGGCCACGGAGCCATGATGCCCGCACCGCGCAGGAGCAACCAGGCTTCAGCCTGGTTGCAGTCGTTCGTTCCGCGCTACGACGCGGCCTGCAGCGGCTTGTCGCCGAGCTGCTTCGCCCACCATTCGCTGTCGCGGCGGTCGAAGTCGTCCTGCACCTGTGCGACATACGCGCCGAGATCTCCCTCGCGGCGACTGAGCTTCTCCTCGCGCTCAGCGACGGCGGCTTCACGCGCGTCGAGCTTGTCCTCGCGGATGTCGGAGTCCGCCGTGAGGCGTGCTTCGCGCAGGAGCAGCTCGCGCTCCTGCTCCGCGAGCGCCGCCGCACGCGCGCTGACGTCGATCGGCACCGCTGCGCCGCCGCTCAATGCTCGCGTCTCGAGCTCGGCCTCGCGCTCGACCAGGGCCGCCTCGCGTGCGGCGATGAACCGCTCGCGCTCGCTCAGCCGCTGGCGCTCCGCCTCGAGCTCCGCCTCGAGCACGCTGTCGTGCACCGACTCCGACGTTGCGCGGGCCACGGCGGCTTCCGCACGATGCAGCTCCGCCTCGCGGGCGGCGAGCTCGAGCTCACGCCGGTCGAGCTGCTGCGCGCGCGTCGAGACCGACTCCGAATCGCGGTCGACCTGGTCGCGACCGAGCGCCTCGCGCGCAAGTACCTCTGCCTCGCGGGCGGCGAGCATGACCTCACGCGCCTGCAGGTCGGCGAGCTTGCCGAGACCCTCGCTCTGCGAGGCCAGCGCAACCTTGACGCGCTCCTCCTGAACACGCAGCTCCGTCTCGCGCGCGCGCACCGCCGCCTCGCGCTGCTCGAGCTCGCCGAATCTCTCGAGCCCGGAGGCGAGCTCGGCCTCGCGCGTCGCGAGTGCCGACGTCGTCTCCGCGACCTGCACCTCGCGTGCCGCGACCGTGGCCTCGCGCTGCTCGATGCCTGCAAACCGTTCGCCCGCGATGCGAAGCTCCGCCTCGCGCCGCTCGAGCTCGGCCTGGGTCTGGCCGATCGATCCTTCCCGGCGATCGAGCTCGCCCAGCTTCTCGAGCCCCGCTTCGAGCTGCGCCTGCCCGCGCGCGAGCTCGCTCTGCGCCTGCGACAGCGCCGCCTCGCGCTCTGCGACCTCGGCGGCCTGCTGCTTCAGCCTCGCCGCTTCCTCCGCGCGCGCCGCCTCGGCCTCCTTCAGCTCCTTGACCTTGAGCTCGATCTTCCGCTCGCGCTCCTCGGCCCTGCTCTCGGCGTCGCCGAAGGTCGCGTGTTGTGCAGCGATCGCCTCGCGCAGCGCCTCCGCCTCCGCGAGCTGCTCGGCCGCGGCGCGCTCGCGCGCTGCAACGCTCGCCTCCGCGGAGGCCAGCTGCGCCATGCGCTCGTCGAGCTGCTCGGTGCGCTGCACCGTCTGCTGCTCGATCTCGGCCACATCCTTCTGCGCGGCGAGCGACGCGCGGAGCTCCTGCTCACGGGCGCGCGAGGCCTCGAGCTCGGCCTTGAGCTCGGTGACGCCCTCCGCCTGCAGCGTCGCAACGGCGATCGCCTCGCTGACCGACCGCGCCTCGGGCGGGTCGAACTCCTCCGGCGGCGCAGAGCCTTCGGCCTGCTTCTTCTCGAGCTGCGCTCGCAGGCCGGTACCGAAGCCCTTCTCCCTCGCGCCGGCCATCAGAGCTTGAACACCTTCGCGAGGTTCAGCATTGCCGGCCCGAGGATGACGATGAACATCGCCGGGAAGATGAAGACGACGGTCGGGAAGAGCATCTTGATCGGCGCCTTCATCGCCTTCTCCTCGGCGGCGGTCTGCCGCTTCAGGCGCGAGTCGACGGCCTGCACGCGCAGGATGCGCCCGAGCGAGATGCCGAGCTGGTCGGCCTGGATGATCGCGCGCACGAACGCGCCGAGCTCCGGCGAGTCGATGCGGGCGGACAGCTTCTTCAACGCGTCCTGACGCGACTCGCCGACCCGCATCTCGCTGAGCGCAAGGCCGAACTCGTCGATCAGCGGCCCCTCCATGTGCTCGACGAGCTTCGAGATCGCCGCGTCGAAGCCGAGGCCCGCCTCGACGCTGACCGCGAGAAGATCGAGTGCGTCCGGCAGCGCCGCCTGGACAGCGTCGCGGCGCTTGCGGACACGCGAGCCGACGATGAAGCCGGGTGCCATGTAGCCCATCCCGGCAAGGCCGATCAGCATGAGGAAGCCCATCGCGCTGCCGGTGCCGACCCAGATGACGAGGCCGAAGAACGCCCCGCCGATGGCGAGAACCGCCTTCGTCGCGAGAAAGCTGCTCGGCGACACCGAGGCGAGACCCGCCGCGATCAGTCGCTGTTGCACCTGCTCGAGATTCTCGCGGCGGTTCAGCCGGAGCATCGCCTGCGCGATGCGCGACGCCGCAGGCGCGACGACGCGCTCGCGGAGCGAGAGCCGCTCCTCGCGAGAGGCAGCGGTGCGAACGGCGCCGTAGGTCGCGGCGCGGCGCACCAGCGAGCGCCGTTCGCGTTCCGGTTGCGTCGCAACCTGACCGAGGACGAACACGGCGCCGGCAAAGCATGCGGAAGCGATCAGCAGAAGCAGCATGTGCTCACCCTCTGAAGGAGACGATCTTTTTCAGGACCAAGGAGCCGAACCCGATCATTCCGACCCCGACGAAGAGCAACATGTGGCCGGCCGACGTGTGGAACAGCGGGCGCATGTACTCCGGGTTCATCAGCGACACGATCCCACCGATGAAGAACGGGACACCGACGAGCGTGTACGCCGACATGCGGCCCATCGCCGTGAGTGAGCGGATCTTGCGCGCGAACTGCTGACGGTTGCGCACGGTTTCGGAGACCATGTCGAAGAGCGTGGCGAGCGATCCTCCGACCTGCCGCTGGATCGTGACGGCCGTGATCGCGAAGCCGAAGTTCTCCGACCCGATGCGGTCGGCCATGTCGCCGAGCGCGTCGTCGAGCGGCCGGCCGAGGCCCGCCTCGGTCAGGACGCGCTTCAACTCGTCGCTCGCAGGAGGCTGCGCCTCGTCGAGCACCGCCTGGAGCCCGTGCTTGAACGAGTGGCCTGCCTTCAAGGTCGCGGCGATCGTCGTCAGCATGTCCGGGAGCTGCTCCTCGAACGCTTTGACGCGGCGTCGAACCCGAAGGGCGACGAACCCGTACGGCAGCAGACCGCCGATGAAGAGCGCGACGAGCGCGACGAGCGCAGGGGCGCCCAAGGCAACAAGGAACAGCGCTGCCCCGACGGCGCAGCCGATCATCAGCCAGAGGAACTCCGCCGGCCGGAGCGGCACGTCACCGCGCACGAGCATCCGCTCGATCGAGCGCCACTTCGCATGCCGACCGAACGTGCCTTCCGTTGCGCGGAAGAGCGCCTTCAACATGGAGAGGCGGTCGGCCTGGTTGCCGCGCTGCACGGTCTGGACGACGTGCGGAGCGAGGCGCTGCTGCACCCAGCTGCGCCGCCGGATCCGGGTCAGGGAATAGAGCGCACCGAGGAAGAGCCCGCCGACGAGCAGGCCGATGGCAAGGGTGCCGAGGGGTGTGTAGACGACTGAGGGAAGCGCGCGGGACGGCGGCACGTCGACGACCTGCCCGAACGCCACAGGCACTGTGAGCGTCTGCTCGACCGTGCCTGCGCCTGCGGTCGTGACGCGCAGGAGGACGTGGTCGCCCGGGCGCGCCGACGTCACGTACCCGAGGCGCCACGTTCGATCGAGCTCCGACGCGATCGACGCGTACACGTCGTGCAGCTGCGCGCTCGAGCCGACGCCGTGGTACGTGCCACCGGTTTCCTTCGCAAGCGTGCGAAGCGCGGCAGGGTCGAAGTCGGAGCTCTCGATCCCGATCGGATAGATGGACGCGTTCGCCTTTCGTGCGGCAGCGACGGCCGCCTCGAGGGAGGAGTCGCTCGAGACGTCGCGCCCGTCGGTGAGGACGATGATCACGCGGCCCGGCTGCGTCGTCACGCGCAGCGCCTTCGCCGCCGCAGAGACGGCGTCGTAGAGCGCGGTGCCCGAGTTGCTGTCGACGTTCAGCCCCTGGAGCACGCCGTCGGCCTCCGCCGACGACGTCGAGAAGCCCGTCAGCTGCAAGGCGCGGCGGCCGAACGAGAAGACCGAGACGCGGTCTCCCGGAGCCTTCGCGTCGACGAACGCCCGAGCCGCTGCTGCGGCGTCGGCGATTGCCTGGCCCTTCATCGACTGCGAGTTGTCGATCGCGACGACGACGCTCTTCGCAGCTCCGAGGTTCACTGCCTCGAGGCCTGCAGCGGGAAGGCCGTTCTCCCGCAGCCGCGGCGCCTTCGACACCGGCGTCGCGGTGACGACGTTGAGGACGAGATGCGGATAGCCGGCCGTGTCGGTGCCCGCGATCTGCACCTGAGACGCGGCGGCCGCGGCCGGAACGACCGCGAGCGCGACGACAACTGCTGTGATCGCTCGCCGCATCACTCGAACGCACCTTCGAAGCTCGTCGCCGAGAACGCGGCGCGCGGCGCCTCGCCCATCTCCTCCAGCCCGAAGAAGCTGGGCGGCAGCACGACGCCGTTGGCGGCGAGCTTCTCGAGGAAATGTGGCTTGAGGCCCGTGGCCTGCAACGGCGAGAGCAGGCGCGAGTGCCCGCCGCTCGGATTGTGCTCCTCGTCCGGCGGCTTCGCCGCGAAGATGTCCTGCAGCGTGATGACGTCGGACTCCATGCGGAGCACCTCCGTCACATGCGTGATCCGGCGCGAGCCGTCGACGAGCCGCTGAATCTGCACGAGCAAGTCAAAGGCACTCGAGATCTGCTCGCGGATCGCGCGGAGCGGGAGGTCCACGCCTGCCGTGAGGACGAGCGTCTCGAGCCGCGACAGCGCGTCGCGAGGCGAGTTCGCGTGAATCGTCGTGAGCGAGCCCTCGTGGCCCGTGTTCATGGCCTGGAGCATGTCGAGCGTCTCGGCACCGCGAACCTCGCCGACGATGATCCGGTCGGGGCGCATGCGCAGGGCGTTCCGGACGAGCTCGCGGATGCGGACCTCGCCCTTGCCCTCGATGTTGGGCGGCCGCGACTCCAGGGTGATGACGTGATCCTGCTGGAGCTGGAGCTCCGCCGCGTCCTCGATCGTGACAATGCGCTCGTCGCCGGGCACGAACGCCGACAGTGCGTTCAGCGTCGTCGTCTTACCGGTGCCGGTACCGCCGGAGATGAGCATGTTGAGCTTGCCGCGCACACACGCCGACAGGAACTGCGCCGACTTGCCGGTCACGGTTCCGAAGCCGATCAGGTCGTTCATCGTGTACGGGTCGCGTGCGAACTTCCGGACTGTGAGCGTCGGGCCGCGCAGCGCGAGCGGCGGGATGATCGCGTTCACACGTGAGCCGTCCGGGAGTCGGGCATCGACCATCGGCGACGACTCGTCGACGCGTCGGCCAACCTGCGACACGATCTTGTCGATGATGCGAAGCAGATGCGCGTTGTCGACGAACGCCGCCGGCGTCCGCTCCAGCCGGCCTGAGCGCTCAACGTAGATCCGGTCGTACGCGTTGACCATGACCTCGGTCACGCTGTCGTCGCGGAGGAACGGCTCGAGCGGGCCGTAGCCCAGGATGTCGTCGGTGATCTCGCGGACGAGCTGGCGCCGCTCCTCCCGCGTCAGCGGCGTGCGGTCCAGCGTGAGCTGCTCGGTGACCGCGCGCAGCACGCGCTCCGACATGTTGTCGTTCGCGTCCGCCTTGAAGAGCTCGGCGCCGAGCGTCGCGATCACCTCGTGGTGCACGCGAGTCTTCAGGTCGGCGTACGGGTCCTTCGCGCGGACCGGCTCGGCGTCCTCGACCTGCGCGAGATGCAGGTCGACGGCCGCCGCGGACCCTGAGCGGTTCAGACGATCATGGAGACCCATGACCTAGCCCGCCCTTGCGAAGCTCGGGCGCAGGCGGGATGCGTTGCGCTTTGCCTCTTCCTTCGGGAAGATGCCCTTCGCCATCGCTTCGATCGAGCGGGCGAAGTCGCTTCCCGGATCCGAGAGCACCGCGGGGGCGCCCTTGTTGACCGACAGCGGCACGGCTCGATCCGACGGCACCTCGTAGTGCACCTTGACCTCGAGCGCCGCCTCGACCTCGCGCTGCTTCATCCCGACCTTGCTGTTCGCACGGTTCAGCACGACGCGAATGCGCGCCGGCGGGAACGACAGCATCTCGAGCGTCCCGAGCGCGAGCCGGACGTTCTTCAGCGTCGGCACGTCGAGGGAGCACACGAGCAGCAGCTCGTCGGTGCGGTCGAGCGTCGCCAGCATCGGGCCGTGGAAGAACGGCGAGGTGTCGACGACGATCGCGTCGTACGTCGCACGCGCGACCTCGATCAGCCGGCCGAGCTTTGCCTCGGTCACGAGCTCTGCATCTTCGGGGCGAAGCGGAGCGGGCAGGATGTCGAGACCCGACTTGTGCTTCGTCGTGTAGCCGGCGAGCTTGTCGGGATCGAGCTCACCCGGAGCGTTGACGAAGTCGAAGATCGTCTTCTCCGGCTCGATGCCGAGCATGATCGCGGCGTCGCCGAACTGCAGGTCGAGATCGAGCAGGAGCGTCCGACGATCGCCGGCCTTCGAGAGCGCCGCGGCGAGGTTCGTCGCGATCACCGTCTTGCCGGTGCCGCCCTTCGGCGAGAACACCGTGATGATCCGGCCTTCCTTCCGCGCACCGGTCGCCGAGCGGCGCGGCGCGTGGGTTGCCTTCCGGATCGCGAACACGACGTTCTCCGTCAGGGCCGGAAGGAGGAGGACGTCCGACACGTCTGCGCCAAGCGCATCCTCGAGCAGCGACGACGCCTCACCCGATGCGATCAGGAGAAGCGGCACACGCGTGTTCTCGCGGATCGTGCCGATCTCGTGCGCCGGCAGCGTCGACGAGCTCGTCGCGTGCAGAACGCAGTCGAGATGGCCTCCCTGGAGCGCGCCGGATGCGGCACTGGGATGCTCGCTCGAACCGACGATCTCGATCCCAGGAGTCTGCGTGAGCGCCTCGCGAAGCTTGTCGAAGCCCTCGCAGGTGCCGGTGAGATAGATGCGCGTTGTATCACTCATCGTTCACCAACTCCGTCCTTGAGCATCGTGTTTTCGGTCTCGTGCCAGCGCGGGCTGTTCGCGGCATCTGCCGCCGGCCGGACCTCGAAGCGCCAGTCCTTGCCGTGCGCGAGGATCCACTCGAGCTTCTGCGACTGCGCGTCGCTCAACCGGAGCTGCGCTGCGTACACGCCGGCCGAGCCGACAGCGGCTGCGCCGCCCTTCGGAGGGGTCGGGGCAGAGAGCACGAGCGAGTCCCGGATAACGACACGTGCAATCTCGCCGTTGTCCGGAAGCACCCACGCACCGAGGATGTCCACGTGGTCGCCGACGCGAAGCGTGCCTGCGAGGACCTGGTTCGCGTCCCCTGAGACCTGCACCGCGCGCTGCGTGCCCTGGATCTGTGCACGGACGCCGCGCTCGGAAGGCGTGCCGAAGCGGCGCGCCGTCACCTGCTCGCCGGCGTACGTGGGCTGCGTGGCGATCAAGCCACGGACCTGATCCACGTTCGAGATCGCACCTGGCACGACCTGGCGGCGGGCCACGGTTTCCTCCGTCAGCCACTTGCCGGACACGATCTCGCTGCCTGCGGTGTCGGCAGGAATGTCCTTGGACGCAACGAGCACAGTCACCTGCGACTCGCCGTGCTGCACGTGACGCTTGTAGTTCGTCACGTAGAACGTCGTGAGCAGCACGGCCAGTAGCGCCAACCCTGCCGCTGCGGCAACGTGCCAGAACCTATTTGTGGTGTTCATCGTCCCCTCCGGATTTCTATTCGACGCGTTCGGTTGTAGTGCTCGACAAATCTCCCGACGCGATCACCAAGCCGAGCAAGCTGATCGAGTACGGAACCGTCGCCTTGACTTGAACGTCGGCACCGTGCACCCAAGTGGATGTGATCGTGATGTCCTTCGCGAGAATCAGGTTGTCCGACGACGACGTGACCTTCGCCTTGATGTCGGCGTCACGCGTCGCTGACAGGCGCTCGGTCGCAGCTGTACGTGCGCCGGCGCGGACAGCGTCCGTGAGCGCGACGTAGTGCGTGAACGTCATCCCGAACTGGATGATCCCGAAGAGGACGAGCATGAGGATCGGCAGGACGAGGACGAACTCGACCATCGTCTGCCCTTTGCTCTTCCGTATGTCGATCCGTCTGCTCATCAAATTTTCTCTCTGTGTCATGCGCGCGAGGCCGGGCCGTTTGCGGGGCCCGGCCTCGCGGGCAGTGTGTTTCAGGAAAGGAGGGCGACGACCTGGTTGAAGAGAGCCCGGATGCCTTCCGACAGCGTCGCGATCGTCGCAACGATGGCGATCGTGATGACGCCGAGGACGACGGTGTACTCCGCCATCGTCTGACCCTGCTCGGGCCCGACCTTGACGCGGAACTCCTGACTCATTTCGGGTACTTCCCCCTTCTCTTGACGGCGTTGCGACTACAGGACGTTGATCACGCCCGTAAGCGCGCCACGGATCCCGGTGGAAAGTGCGGTGAGCGTCCCGACGATGAGGACGGTGATCAGCGCGAGAACCACGCCGTACTCGGCCATCGTCTGACCCTCTTCCTTCTTCCAGTTCATGCGAACGAACTCGAACCAGTCGAAAAGATTCATCTCGTTTCACCTCCTCTCGAGCAGTCGAACGGCACGACAGTCGACGCAACCGGCACGGGCCGATTGGAGGTGTGAGACGCGTCTGCGATGTGGTCGAACTTCAGCGCTTCGGCGGCGTACATAGCCACGACGTGACTCCTCCAACTCTTCGGGCGTGGCCGCGCCGCCGTGTGCGTTCGATGGGGCAATCATCGAGCGAACGCGACTTTGTCCTATCCCCCATTCGATTGATTCGCTCGGCGAACTCCCCAAACAGGTGACGGCAAACGCGAGCGAAGTGGCCGATCGTTGGATCAGCGAGCGCCGCACTCTGCGGCTACGGCGCCTCACCACGAACGTTTCAGAGGTGCTGTCTTGCAGGGGATGCTTCGAAACGAGGACGACGCGGTCGTATGCGCGAGCTGCACCGTTGCGCGCGACCCGCTCACGCGTATGCGTGGGCTGCTCGGCCGTCGCGGGCTTGCGGAAGGCGAAGGCCTCCTGCTGGAGCCGGCGGGGTCGATCCACACGTTCTTCATGCGGTTCCCGATCGACGTCGTCTTTCTCGATCGCGAGCAGCGCGTGGTTCGCGTCGTGCCGAATCTCCGTCCGTGGCGGACGGCGGGAGTCAGGAAGGCTCGCGCCGTGCTCGAGCTCGCCGCCGGTGAGGCGGCGCGTGTGGGCATGACGCCGGGCTCTGCGCTTCGACTGGAGGTGAACGATGGGCGAGGATGAGCGCCGGCGCCGCAAGGTCGCCGCTCAGGGCTTCGCAGCTGCCGCGTTGTTCATGTTCGCGCACGGAGCGCGGGCGGCAACGGTTCCGGCGCAGCCTGCGCAGCCGGGGCACAGCGCAGCCGTCTGTCAGGTTCGCGCCGCGTAGAGCACGGCACGCTCGTCGCGTGCCACCTCGCGGAAGCCCGGACGCCGGGCGAGCCGCTTCTGCGGCTCGCTTCCGCGCTGAACGAGGACGATGCTGATCGGCGCGTGAAGGATCGCATCGCCGCGACGGCGGCCGCGCAGCCAGTCGACGTACAACCGCTGATGTGCGCGCGGGAACGCCTCGATCGGGTTCCCGATCCAGATGCGCCCGCCGCGCAGCGCCACCTGCTCGGCATCGAGAGGGTCGGCGAGGATCGGGCTCCCGTGTGCGGCTGACAATGCGCGCTCGAGCAGCGGGGCACCGGCCCCGCCCGGCGCAACCGGCCTCGAGAGGCCGACGACGGCGATCAGGAGCGGCGCTGCGAAGCACGCGATTGCCAGGCGCCCTGAGACGAGCGGCGCCCGCCACGCGCCGAAGGACCGAGCCGCGGGCGTCGCGGCGAAGAGCAGCAGCCAGATCCCGTTGCGGCGCGCCTCGACCGACATCACGACGAGCGCCACGATGAGCACGCGCTCCCACATCGCCGGGCGGCTGCGAAGCGCAAGGACGACGAGCGGCAGGGCGATCGCGATGAACAGCAGATCGAGCGGCGCGTGGAGCGAGAGCGGGCCCCAGAGCCCGTAGCGCTCCGACACGGCGCCGCCGCGAAGGACGTCGACGTAGTACGAAGCGGTGCCGAGGAGGACGGGCGTCGCAAGGAGCGCCAGGCAGGCTGCCGCGAGAACGCACGCGGATTCGCGCGGCGCCGATCGCGCGCGCCGGAACACGAGGTACCCGCCCAGGACCCCGAAGCCGAGGAGGACGCCGCCGTGCAGGTTCGCCCACAGCGCGAGCAGCGGCACGGCGAGCCAGATGCGCCACGACGGGAACCTCGACTCCGAGCGCAAGAGCAGGACGAGCACGGGAAAGAGCGCCAGCGAGAAGAGCTCGGCCCGAACGACGAAGAACGTCGCGGGCGCCGCCACGACCGTGGCGAGGAGAACGGCGGCGGCCGCACCGTCGCGCGCACCGGCGCGCCGGAGATCGAGCGCGAGCACGGCAACCGCCGCCGTGACGGCTGCGATCTGCGCGAGCACGAGGCCCTTGTCGCCGAAGAGCGACTCGAGCCCGTGGAAGGTGAGCTGCCCGAGCGCCGGCGCGTCGTGCCACCCGTTCGACGGCACGGCTGCGTACGCAACCGCGTCCGGAATCGCACGGGCACGTGCGATGAGCGCGCCGATCGCCGCAAGCCAGCGCGCGTCCGAGCCGATCTGGACGATCGCGGTGCTCGACGCAGCGACGAACGCTGCGGCAAGCCACGTCAACGGTGCGGCGGAGTGCGGCTCCCCGTCGTCCATGCGGATCTCATCGGCCGATCGGCTCTGGAGCCTGCGCCGACTCACTCGTGCGAGTGAGTCGAGCACCGATTCACTCGCCCTAGGGACGCGACAACCCGCCGGCCGCCCGATGAGACAGCAACATCCGTTGCGGTCGCGGAGGAAGTTCCAACGAGCGATCTGAGGGGGCCAACGGTGAAATCTGGAAGCGTGACGTTCGAGCGGTGTCTCATCGCCGCAGGAGTCGTCGTCTCCGTCGCAGCATGGTGGCGCAAGGTCGAGCCGCTCCCCGAGGAGCCGGACGACGTGCCGTTCGACGACGCAGCGCGCCGGGCGGGCGACTTCGAGCTCGAGCTGACCCGCGCCCGCCGCGCGCCTCGCTCGCGCCGTTTCGCGACCAGTCTCGCGTTTGCCTCGCTGTTCTTCGCCGGAGCGGCGTTCACCGCCGGCGCCGGCAACGAGCTCGTCTCGTCCCACACCGACGAGCCGGCCCCGGTTGAGGCGGCACCCGCCGTGGTACCCGAGGCGGCACCCGCCGCCGCCGCCGCACCCGAGGCGACACCCGCCGCCGACCCGGCTGCGGCACCCGCGCCGGAGGCGACACCCGCAGCCCCGGAGACGGCGCCGGCCGAAGCCGCACCCGCCGCAGCGCCGGAGCAGGCCGCAGACGCGGCACCGGCTGTTGCAGACACCGCGACCCCGTCGGACGACGTCACGCCCGCGACCGCGCCGGCGCGCGCGGATTACGTCGCACCGGCACCGAGCACGCAGCAGGCGCCCGCTCGGGCCAAGCCGGCAGCGGCTCCGCGCAGGCACGCCGCACGCAAGCACGCGGCGACCCGCACGATCGAGTCTCGGCCCTCACCGCTCTTCCCCGCGGCGAACTTCGTGCCCGCGGTTCCGTTCGACCTCCAGGCGTGGGAGCACAGCAATCCGACGTCGTCGACCGGTGCGACCGCCGTCGCGATCGCGAAGCACTTCATCGGGACGCCCTACGTCTGGGGCGGCGCGACCCCGTCGGGCGGGTTCGACTGCTCCGGGCTGATGCAGTTCGTCTACGGGCAGCTCGGCATCTCGCTCCCGCACTACGCGGCCGCACAGTTCGCGATCTTCCCGAAGCTCTCGCCGTCGCAGCTCCGGCCGGGAGACCTCGTCTTCTTCGAGCCGAAGATCGACGGGCCGGGCCACGTCGCGATGTACCTCGGCGGCGACGCGATCGTCGAGGCGCCGCACACCGGCGCGCTCGTCCGCATCGGCAGTCTCTCCCGCAGCGCCGCCGCGCTCGGCTTCCTCGGCGCCGTCCGGCCGTACCGTGCCGCCGCGTCCGCCTCGAGGCTGATCGCGGCACACGTTTCGGCGTCCGCCATCGGGCCGGCGGAGAGCGCGCTCTCCGTCTAGGTGCGCACGGCCCCGGCGCGTACTGACGCGCCGGGGCCTTCGAACCTCGATCATGCGGCCCGTGAGCCGCGCCGACCTTCGCCAGTTCGCCATCGCCGCAGGGCTCGTCGCCGCCGCGGGCGCGGCCCACTACCTCGACCTCACCGCGGTGCTCGCGTTTGCGATTGCCGCGGCGGCGATCGCGTTTCTCGCGCACCTCGTCGGCGGCGCAACCGAGCAGCTCGGGGGGCGTGTCGGCTCCTCCGCGGCGGGCGTCGTCCAGTCGGCGCTCGGCAACCTGCCGGAGCTCTTCATCGCGCTCTTCGCGCTCCACCACGGGCTCGTCCGCGTCGTGCAGGCGGCGCTCGTCGGCTCTGTGATCGCAAACGGCGTCCTCGTGCTCGGCCTCGCGTTCCTCGTCGGCGGCATTCGCAACGGCCCGCAGCAGTTCGAGTCGTCGCGGGCGCGGATGATCGCGACGTTGGCCGCGCTCGCGTCGGTGATCCTCTCCGTGCCGACGCTCGCGCACGCGTTCCACTCGCCCGCGGCGCAGCACGGCCGCACGCTGAGCCTGATCTGCGCCGGCGTGCTGATCGTCCTCTTCTTCGCCACGCTGCCGGCATTCCTGCGCGGCGGGGACGGGCCGAGCCAGGAGCCGCCGCGCTGGTCGCTCCGGCTGACCGTTCTCGTGCTCGGCAGCGCCGGTGCGGCGGCGGCGTTCACGAGCGACTGGTTCGTGTCCGCGCTCGAGCCGGCGACCCACGCGATGCACATGAGCCAGGACTTCGCCGGCCTCGTCGTCGTCGCGATCGCGGGCAACGCCGTCGAGAACGTCGTCGGCGTCCAGTTCGCCGCCCGCAACCGGCCCGACTTCGCGATCTCCGTGATCGTCAACTCCGCGTTGCAGGTCGCGCTCCTGCTCACGCCGCTGCTCGTGTTCGCGAGCCTGTTCTTCGCGACGTCGCTGACGCTCGTCTTCCCCACGCTGCTCGCGATCTCGCTGCTCCTCGCGGCGGGCATCGGGGCGCTGATCGTCTACGACGGCGAGAGCACCTGGGAGGAGGGTGCGCTCCTCATCGGCCTCTACATCGTGATCGCGGCGAGCTTCTGGTGGGGAGCCTGACCGTGGACGGCTTCGAGTTCCGCATCCAGCCTCGCTGGCCAGACTTCGACGCGCTTGGCCATGTGAACCATGCCGTCTACCACGTGTACCTCGACGAGGCGCGCGACGACGCGCTGCGCCGCACGGTCGGCGACTTCACCGCGTGGCCGAACGTGCTCGTCCACGCCTCGATCGACTACCGGCGCGAGATCGCCCTCGGTGTCCGGGAGATCGTGCTGCGCACGAAGATCACCGCCGTCGGCGACTCGAGCGTGCGGTTCGCCCAGAGCGTTCTCGGTGCCGACGGCGAGGTCGCGGCCGAGGCGGAGGCCGTGCTCGTTGCCTGGGACCCGGAGACGCGCCGTTCCAGGACGATTACCGCCGAGGAGCGCGGGGCACTCGAGGGCTAGATGAAGTTTCGGCCCAATGCCAGGCTCGACCCGTCGCAGGTGGAGGACGTCCGCGGCCGCCGCGGCATGGGCGGCGGCGGCATCGCGGTGGGCGGCGGCGGCCTCGGGCTCGTCGGCCTGATCATCTACATCGCGATCCAGCTGCTCTCGAACGGGCAGGCGGGCGGCGCGCTCGGCCCGCTCGACGGCTCGACGGTCGCGACGCAGTCGCCGGGCCAGGTGCTCGGCTCCGACTGCCAGACCGGCGCCGACGCGAATGCACGCGAGGACTGCCGCATCGTCGGTTACATCAACAGCATCCAGGCGTACTGGGGCAAGACGGTGAAGAACTACACGATCTCGAAGACCGTCTTCTTCACGGGGTCGACCAACACGGGCTGCGGCCAGGCGAGCACCGACGTCGGCCCGTTCTACTGCCCCGTGGACAAGAAGGTCTACATCGACCTCGGCTTCCTCGACGAGCTTCGCACGAAGTTCGGTGCGAGCACGGGCCCGCTCGCCCAGGCCTACGTGCTCGCGCACGAGTACGGCCACCACGTGCAGGACATCACCGGGATCCTCGACAAGATCGGCAACGACCGGCAGGGTCAGAACAGCGCGTCGGTGAAGACCGAGCTGCAGGCGGACTGCTTTGCCGGCGTGTGGGCGAACCACGCGCAGCAGACCGGCTATCTCACGAAGGTGACGCCGGCCGACGTGAAGGACGCGCTGAGCGCGGCCGCAGCCGTCGGCGACGACCGCATCCAGCAGGCGACGCAAGGGCACGTCAATCCTGAGACGTGGACGCACGGCTCGTCCGCGCAGCGCGACCAGTGGTTCACGACCGGCTGGCAGACCGGCGACCCGAACCGCTGCAACACGTTCGCCTAGAAGCGGTAGCGCGTATAGAGATGGTCGCCGCCGCGGCGGAGCGACACCAGGCGCGGTGCGATGCGCGTGTCCGGCAGCAGCTCGACGCCTTCGACGAGACCGAGTCGGCGCCGCGACTCGAGCCGGCCGGCGAGCACCGGCGAGACGGTGAGGAAGAGCTCGTCGACGAGCCCGCCTGCAAGGAGCGCGCCGAAGGTCGTCGGGCCTGCCTCGACGAGGACGTGCTGGTGCCCGCGCGCGCGCAGGAGCTCGAGCGCGCGAGCGAGATCGACCCAGTCGCCGTCGTTCACCGCGACGACGTCGGGCACGGCGCCCGCGAGCTGCTCGGCGCCGCGAACCGTCGTCAGAACCGTCGCGCCCTCGGCGAGGACCCGGTGCGCGACGTCGAGGGACGCGCCGGAGGTGACGATCGCGACGGCCGGCCGCTCCGTCTTCCCGAGCTGCGCGCGCAGCGCGTCGAGCGCGCCCTTGCCACTCGGGTACACGCCCTCCGGTCGCCAGCGGCCCATCGGCGATGCGAGCAGCGTGCCGGTGCCGATCAGCACGACGTCTGCGAGCGCACGGAGGATCCCCATCAGGAACTTGTCGTCGTCGCTCTCGTCGGCGACGAGCGCGTTCGACCGCTCGAGCGTCGGGATCGAGACGATGCCGTCGAGCGTCTCGACGAAGTTCGCGTACACGCACGGGCCGTCGAACCCGAGGCCGCCGTCGTAGAACTGTTGCAGCGTCTCGGGCAGCTCGCGCTGCACGAGATCCGGGTGCTCCCAGAGGAGCTGGAGCGTCACCGCATCTCGGCGAGGAACTCGCGCCGCAGATCTGCGTCGCCGTCGTAGAGGCCGCGCCAGAACGTCGTCACCGTTCTCGAGCCTTCCTCTTCGACGCCGCGCATCTGCGTGCAGAGGTGCGCCGCCTCGAGCCGCACGGCGACGCCGCGGGCCTGGACGAGCTCGACGAGCGTGTCGGCGATCTGCTCGCCGAGCCGCTCCTGCACGGTGAACCGCCGCGCGTAGAGCCGGACGAGGCGCGTCAGCTTCGAGATGCCGAGGATCTCGTCGCCTGCGATGTAGCCGACGTAGGCGACGCCGTGGAACGGCAGCGCGTGGTGCTCGCAGAGCGAGAAGAAGGAGATCGGGCCCTCGACGATCTGGCTGTGCGTGCCCTCGACATCCGACGGGCGCTCCGCGGGAAACGCGGTGCGCAGCTTCGGGTCGCCGCAGTAGCCGGCGGTCGCCTCGAACATCGCGCGCAGGAAGCGCTTCGGCGTCTCGCGGGTACCGGGCGTGTCGAGATCCATTCCGAACGCGTCGAAGATCTCGCCCACGTACCGCTCGTAGCGCGCCCATTCCTCGGGCGCGATCGTGCGGCCGCTCTCCGGGTCCCACTGCGACGGAAACTCAACGATGCTCAAGCACTACCTCCCGATCGACGTTGACGAGCGACTCGCGCCGGACGAAGAGTGCCCCGACGAGCACGAGCTGGGCAAGCGCCACGACGACGAAGGTCAGCGGATGACCGACGGCGATGCAGACGCCGAAGAGTGCGAGCTGCGTCGACATGCCCAGGTTCGCGAGGATGCCGACCGTCGCGGAATCATGGTACGCACGGCGGGCCTCGTCACCGAGGCCGCGCAGGCGCCGCTCGACGAAGCGCTCGACCAGCCGGTCCTGCCAGCCGTACAGCAGCCCGTAGGCACGGCCGAGCACGCTCCCGTCCCAGGACGCAGGGAAGCCGCGCGCGAGCCGCTCGAGGTTGAAGTTGATGCTCAGCACGGCGGTGAGGGCAACGAAGCCGGCCGCGGCCAGGAACGGAGAGCCGGTCGCCCAGCCGACGGCCGCGAAGAGCGCAGCGTTGACGAGCAGGTCGCACTCCGAGTCGAGATAGCGGCCGAAGGCGGTGACGCGGTCGGTCAAACGTGCGAGCTGGCCGTCCGCGTTGTCGAGCACCGTCTTCAGCTGCACGAGCAGCGCGGCGACGATGAGGTGCCCGCGCGCGAGCTCGACCGCGCCCACGAGGCCCGCGGCGGTCGATGCCAGCACGACGACCGGCGGCGGCACGCGCAACGGTGCGAGGACGAGGACGACGACGTGCGCGACCGGGCGGAACAGGTACGCGCTGAGCGCCTCCGTCCCGAGCCTCGGCTTCAGCGACCGCGCGAAGCGCTTACCCAAGCAGCACAGCCTCGCCGACGGGCTGCGCCGCACGGATGAGCTCGCGCGCAGCGTCGACCTTGCCCCACGTGTCCCAGAGGAGGACGCCGCGCGGGCGGCGCTCGTCGTCGACGTAGGTGATGACGCCCTTCCGGTTCGGCTCTTCCCACGCTTCGAGCGTCGTGAGGCGCGGGTCGAGGTCGCCGACGGCCTCGTAGCCGAGATCGAACATGTCGGAGTAGAAGAACGGCAGATAGTCGTACGGCCTGTTCGCGCCCGCCATGTTCGCGCCGACCGCGCGGCCGTGCGAGTTCGCGTGGTCCTCGTGCTCGACGCGCACGCGCTTGCCGAGCGGGATGCTCGGGAAGCTTGCGACATCGCCGGCAGCGAACACATCGTCGCGGCCGCCCACGCGCCCGAGCTCGTCGACGACGATGCCGTTGTCGACCGGGAGCCCTGCCGCTTCGGCGAGCTCGGTCGACGGGACGATGCCGAGGCCGGCGACCACCGCGTCGCCCTCGAGCGTGCGGCCCGACTCGAGCGCGACCGAGAGGCCGTCGACGGAGGAAACCGTCTCGTTGGCCAGCATCTCGACCCCGTGCTCGCGGTAGTAGTTCGTCACGAAGGCGGCGAGATCCGCCGGGAGGACGCGAGAGACGATGGCGGGCTCCGGGAAGACGAGCGTCACCTTTGCGCCGATGCCCGTCAGCGACGACGCGAGCTCGGAGCCGATGAACCCGGCGCCGATCACGACGACGTGCGCGCCGCCCTCCGCCGCCGCGCGCAGCTCGCGGTAATGGTCGAGCGTCCGGAAGTACACGACCTTGCCGTCGTTGCCGCCGAGACGGCGCGGAGCACCGCCGGTTGCGAGCAGAACCTTGTCGTAGTCGTACTCGTCGCCGCGATCGTCCTTCGCGCGCCGCGCGTCGAGATCGAGCTCGACGATCCGCCGGCCCGTCTTCAGGTCGGCACCGCCGAGCTCCGGGTCGTACCAGAGCTTCTCCTCTGCGCCGCCGGCCCAGAGCTTCTTCGAGAGCAGCGGGCGCTTGTAGGGCGGATGCGGCTCCGCGCCGACGACGACGATCTCGCCGTCCGCGTCGTGCGCGCGAATGCCCTCCACTGCTGCGGCAGCGGTCATGCCGCCGCCGATGATCAGATATCGCATGGTCTCCATGAAGTTCCCCGTCTCTGGTGGGCGATACATCGTAGTATGAGGTTCATGGCCGATTGGATTGAAAAGGACGGCGCACTCGAGCGCACGGTCGAGCTCCCGTCGTTTCCCGAGGCGATCGAATTCGTGAACCAGGTGGCTGCGCTCGCCGAGGAGGCGAACCACCACCCGGACATCGCGATCTCCTACAAGAAGGTAACGCTGCGCTGGACGACACATTCCGCCGGCGGCATCACCGATCGCGACCGTGAGCTCGCAAAGCGAACGGACGCGCTCATCCCGCCGAACGGCGGCTGACGAAGACGCGGCCGAGGGCCGACTCGAGCCCGACCGAGACCGCGCCCATCAGCACGGCCCCGTCGCCGAGGCTCGAGATCTCGAGTCGCGGCGCATACGGCAGCCACTTCGCGAGCAACGGCCGGGCGTCGGTGAGCAGATCCGCATTCGCACCGATGCCGCCGCCGAGGACGACGAGGCCGACGTCGGTCACGGCCGCGATCGCCGCGATGTGGAGCGCGATGCGCCGCGCCTCCTCCCGGACGACGTCGCGGGCGACGGTGTCGCCCTCGCGGGCCGCGGCGAAGATGGTGGGCGGGTCGAACGGCGCGGCGAGCACTGTCTCGCGTCCGTCGGCGAGCAGCCCGCCGAGTGCCGAGAAGGCCGCCGCGCACGGGTCGATCTCCTGCTCGAGGCCGACGGCGACGTAATCGAGCTCGCCGGCCGCGCCGTGGTGGCCGCGCTGCAGCTCGCCGCGGAGCACGAGCCCGGCACCGAGGCCCGTGCCGACCGAGAGGAACATGAAGTCGTCGACGCCGCGGGCAACGCCCAGACGCCGTTCGCCGAGCGCGGCGAGGTTGACGTCGTTCTCGACGGCGACGGGCGCGCCGAGCCGCTCCTCGAGATCGGCGCCGTAGCGGCGGCCGTCGAGACCGGGAACGTTCGTCGCGAGGCGCACGGTGCCGTCGCGCTGCTCGACGACGCCCGGCACGCCGACGACCACCTGGTCGATCAGCTCGATGCCGAGGCCGGCCGCGCGCGCGAGGTCGCCGCGAAGACCGACGATCGCCTCGAGCGCACTCTGCGCGTCGGGACCGGCGAGCTCGACGTCCTGCCGCGCGCGGATCGTGCCCGTCAGGTCGGCGAGCGCACCGCGGAGGAACCGAGCGCCGAGGTCGACGCCGAGGACGAGGGCCGCCTCGGCGACGGGCTCGAAGTAGACGGCTCCGTACGTCGGGCCCGCGGGCCCCGCGGCCGCCTCCCGGACGAGCCCCGCGTCGAGGAGGCTGCGGAGAGCGAGCGACACGGTGGGCTTCGAGATGCCCGCGCGGCGCGCGATCTCGGCCCGGGAGATCGGCGCGCCCGTCCGGATCGACTCGAGCACGGTCTCCTCGTTCAGCCGTTTCAGGAGCGGGGGCGTCGCCATCTCAGGCCATTGTCGTCAAGAAGCTTTACCTGTGCAAGCACGATTGACACGGTTGGGCAGGCGTCGTAGGGTCGCCTCGTAAAGGTGTCTAACGATCACCGCAAAGGAGGGCTGGGATGAAACGCGTGGCCCTGTTCGCCGCGCTCGTCGCCGTCGTCGTCGGAGCCGCGGCCGCTGTGGCCGGCGGTGCGCGGCAGGCGTCCCCGACGAAGCTCACCGTCTGGGTCGGCTGGAGCGCCGGCCACGAGTTGACCGTCTTCAAGCAGGTGGCCGCCGAGTACGACAAGGCGCACCCCGACATCACGCTCAGCATCGTGGGCGGCATCACCGACACGAAGATCGTCGCCGCGATCCGCTCCGGCCAGGCACCCGACGTCGTCAGCTCGTTCAACTCCTACAACGTCGGCATCTACTGCGGCACCGGCGCGTGGCGCGACCTGGCCCCGTTCATGGCGAAGTCGCACATCAAGGCGTCGATGTTCCCGGCAGCGACGCTGTACTACACCCAATACGAGGGGAAGCGGTGCGCGCTGCCGCTTCTCGCCGACACCTACGGCCTCTACTACAACAAGACGCTCTTCAAGAAGGCCGGGATCACGCAACCGCCGAAGACGATGAGCGAGCTCGCTGCCGACGCGAAGAAGCTGACGCAGAAGAACAAGGACGGCTCGTTCAAGGTCGTCGGCCTCGACCCGATGATCGGCTTCTACGAGAACGTGCCGGAGCGGTGGGTCGCCGCATTCGGCGGCAAGTGGACGGATGCGAAGGGCAACTCGACCCTCGCGACCTCACCGGGCTGGGCGAAGTGGCTCACCTGGCACAAGAGCCTCCTCGACTGGTACGGCTACAAGAACCTCGTCAAGTTCCAGGCGGGGCTCGGCGACGAGTTCTCCTCGTCGATGGCGTTCGAGATCGGCAAGCTCGCGATGGTGATGGACGGCGAGTGGCGCGTCGCGTTCATCCAGAACGAGCATCCCGAGCTGAACTACGGGACGGCTCCGCTGCCGGTCGACGATGCGCATCCGGAGCTGTACGGCTCGGGGTACATCAACGGCACGATCATCGGCCTCCCGAAGAACGGCGGCCACGTCGACCAGGCGTGGGATCTCGTGAAGTACCTGACGACGAATACGCACGCGCTCGCGGTGCTGTCGAACGGGCTCCGCAACGTGCCGTCGACCTCGGCCTCGACGCACTCGAAGGAGCTGACGCCCGACTCCCACTTCGCGCCGTTCCTGAAGATCTTCGCGCACCCGAAGTCGGGAACCTCCCCGATCACCGCATCGGGTCAGTCGTACATCAACCTCGTCCAGCAATTCGTGATCAAGTACCAGGCAGGGAAGGTCAAGGATCTCGCGGCCGGGCTGCGTGACACCGACAAGCAGCTCGACGCGCAGGTGAAGCAGGCCAAGGGAGGAGGCGGAGTCCCGTAGCAGCAACGGCTGCCGCGGTGGTTCCGCCGGAGCGCCGGCGGGCCAGGAGGCGAGCAGAGTGGAGGCGGCGGCGCCTCGTGCTCCTGCTCATGAGCCCCTGGCTCGTCGGCTTCTCCGTGTTCTTCGGCTACCCGCTCGTAATGAGCGCGTACCTGTCGCTCCACCACTACGACCTGCTGTCGCCGCCGCGCTGGGTCGGGCTTGCGAACTACCGATACCTCTTCTTCACCGACCCGCAGGTCGGCGCGGCCGTGAAGAACACGCTCTGGATGATCGCGGTGCTCGTACCGCTGCAGGTGCTGTTCGCGCTCGGCGTCGCGCTGATGCTCGCTCGCGCTCGCCGGGGTATCGGCCTTTTCCGCACGATCTTCTACCTGCCGGCGCTGACACCGCCGGTCGCCGCGACGCTCGGTTTCGTCTACATCCTCAACCCGGTCACCGGGCCCGTGAACAACATTCTGAAGCGCATCGGGATCGACGGCCCGCTGTGGTTCCAGGACCCGTCGTGGGCGAAGCCGTCGCTCGTCATTCTCGGCCTCTGGGGCGTCGGCAACACGATGGTTATCTTCCTCGCCGCGGTGCTCGACGTGCCGCAGCACCTTTACGAGTCGGCCGAGCTCGACGGCGCGAACTGGCTGCAGCGCCTGCGGTGGGTGACACTACCGACGATCAGCCCCGTGATCCTCTTCGCGGTCATCCTCGGCGTCATCCAGGGGCTGCAGTACTTCACGCAGGCGTATGTCGCCGGCAACATCGCGTCAGGCCAGGCGTCGCAGGCGGCCGACGTGACGTCCGTCGGCCTCGGGTATCCGGAGGACTCGACGCTCTTCTATCCCGTGCTCCTGTATCAGCACGGCTTCTCGGACTTCCAGATGGGCTACGCGTCGGCGATGGCGATGCTGCTGCTCGCGGTGTCGTTCGCGGTGACGCTCGTGATCGTGTTGAACTCGCGGCGGTGGGTGCACCACGCGGCGGGAGCGTTGAAATGAGCGCCGCCGAGGTCACCACACCGTTCGTGCGCCGCCGCCGGCCGGCCACGGTGCGCCGCAAGCGGTTCCTGCTCGCGGTTGCCAATCACGCGGTGCTGATCGCCGCCGCGATCGCGTTTCTCGCTCCGATCGGTTTCATGCTGCTGACGTCGCTGATGACGAGCGACCAGGCACTGTCCGCACGCTTGTGGCCGCAACCGTTCGCGTGGCACAACTTCGTCGACGTCTTCACGACGGCGCCGATCTGGCGCTGGACGCTCAACACGCTCCAGTACTCCGTGCTCGCGACGATCGGCGTGCTCGTCTCGAGCGTTCCGGTCGCGTATGCGCTCGCCCGGCTGCGCTGGAGGGGCCGGAACGTCGCGTTCATGATCGTGCTGATCGCGCTGATGCTGCCGCCGCAGGTGTCGGTGGTGCCGCTGTACGTGATGTGGGCGAAGCTGCACCTCGTCGGCACGCTGTGGCCCGTGATCATCCCGAACTGGCTCGGCGACGCGTTCTCGATCTTCCTCCTGCGCCAGTTCTTCCTGACGATCCCGGAGGAGTACCTCGACGCGGCGCGTGTCGACGGCTGCGGCGAGTTGCGCATCCTCTACACGGTCGTCGTCCGGCTTGCGAAGCCCGCGATCGCCGCCGTCGCGCTCTTCTCGTTTCTCTATACGTTCAACGACTTCTTCTTGCCGCTCCTGTATACCGGCGAGAACGCGCATCACTGGGTGCTTCAGATCGGCCTCTCGGAGTTCCGGTCGCTGCACCAGGTGCAGTGGAACCTGACGATGGCCGCGACGCTGGTCGTGATGGCGCCCGTGATCGTCATCTTCTTCCTCGCGCAGAAGGCGTTCGTCGAGGGCGTCACGCTGACCGGGGTGAAGGGATGAAGCTCACCGTCATCGGGGCCGGCTCGACGTACACGCCCGAGCTCGTCTCGCACCTTTCGCAGCTCGACGTCGACGAGGTCGCGCTTCAGGACGTCGATGCAGAGCGGCTCGAGGTCGTCGGCGCGCTCGCCGAGCGAATGCTCGCGCGCGCCGGCTTCGAGGGACGGGTGCTGCGGACGGGCGACCACGACGCGGCGATCGACGGCGCGTCGTTCGTGCTCTTCCAGATCCGCGTGGGCGGGCAGCAGTCGCGGCTCCAGGACGAGACCGTGCCGTTGCGCTGCGGCTGCATCGGGCAGGAGACGACCGGTGCCGGCGGCTTCGCGAAGGCGATGCGCACGGTGCCCGTGATGCTCGAGCTCGCGGAGCGCGTCGCCGAGCGCGCGGCACCGGGCGCCTGGATCGTCGACTTCACGAATCCCGTCGGGATCGTGACGCGCGCGCTGCTCGACGAAGGGCATCGCGCAATCGGCTTGTGCAACGTCGCGATCACGTTCCAGCGGCTGATCGCACGCCTGCTCGAGGTCGAGCCGGAGCGCGTGCACGTCGACCAGGTCGGGTTGAACCACCTGACGTGGATCCGCGCCGTCGAGCTCGACGGCGGCGACGTGCTGCCGGATCTGCTCGCTCGCTACGGCGACGACCTTGCGGCCGAGATCGAGCTGCCGCGGAGCGTGCTCGACGATCTCGGCGTGCTCCCGTCGTATTACTTGCACTACTTCTACGCGCACGATCGCGTGCTCGCCGCGCAGCAGGAGGGCGTGCCGCGCGCGCAGACGGTTGCCGAGATCGAGCGCGAGCTCCTTCGCCTGTACCGCGACCCGAGCCTCACCGAGAAGCCGGCGTTGCTCGAGCAGCGGGGCGGCGCGTTCTACAGCGAGGCGGCCGTCGGCCTCGTGCGCTCGCTGTCGACGGGCGACGGCGCTGTGCACGTGGTCGACGTGCGGAACAACGGGACGCTCGCGGGTCTGGCGGACGACGACGTCGTCGAGGTTCCGGCGCGCGTGACGAAGGAGGGTGCCGCGCCGTTGGCGCAGGCGCCGCTCGCACCGGAGCTGCTCGGCCTCGTGCAGCACGTTGCTGCGTACGAGCGGCTCACCGTCGAGGCGGCAACGACACGCGACCACGTCGTGGCACGCAAGGCGCTCCTCGCGCATCCGCTGATCGGGCAGGTCGAGATGGTCGACGGGCTCGTCGACGCGCTCGTCGCCGAGGCGGTGCGATGAGCACGCTGCTCCTCGCGGTCGACGGCGGCAACGCGAAGACCGATCTTGCGCTCGTCGCCGCGGACGGGAGCGTGCTCGCGCTCGTGCGCGGCCCGGGCAGCTCGCCGCACGAGCACGGGGTCGAGGGCGCGCTCGACCGCATCGAGGCGCTGCTGATCGAGGCCGGCGCGGACGGCCCCGTTGCGTATGCGGAGCTTCTGCTCGCGGGCGTCGACTTTCCGGCGGAGGTCGAGACCGTGCAGCGCCGCGCCCGCGAGCGCGGCTGGGCGGAGCGGGTCGAGGTCGCGAACGACACGTTCGCGGTGCTCCGCGCCGGCACCGACCGCGGCTGGGGCGTCGCCGTCGTGTGCGGCGCGGGGATCAACTGCCTCGGGCTCGCGCCGGACGGGCGGCAGGTGCGCTTTCCGGCACTGGGCGCGATCACCGGCGACTGGGGCGGCGGCCAGGACGTCGGCGGTACCGCGGTCTGGGCGGCGGCACGCAGCCAGGACGGTCGCGGCCCGGTGACGACACTGGAGCGACTCGTGCCCGAGCATTTCGGGGTGGCGACGCCGCTGGAGCTTGCAGAGGCGGTGCACACCGGCGTCATCTCGCAACGGCGCTTCGTCGAGCTCGCGCCGCTCGTGCTCGCGGCTGCTGCCGTCGACGAGGTCGCCGCAGGGATCGTCGACCGGCTCGCGGCCGAGGTCGTGTCGCTCGTCCGGGTCTCGCTCGAACGCATCGGCAAGGTCGACGAGCCGGCCGACGTCGTCCTCGGCGGCGGGCTGATGCAGGCGCGCGACGCACGGCTGCTCGACGGCATCGAGTCGGGGCTCGCGGCGCTCGGGCTGCCGCACGTGCTCTCGATCGTGGACGCGCCGCCCGTCGTGGGTGCGGCGCTCCGCGCGCTCGACACGCTCGGCGCGGGGCCTGACGCACACGCCCGGCTGCGCAGTGCGCTCACCGCCGACGAGCGCCTCGCGGAGGCTGTTCATGGCTGACGTTCGGTTCGACCACGCTTCGCGCATCTACCCGGGAACGGCTGCTCCGGCCGTCGACGCGCTGGAGCTCCACGTCGCGGACGGCGAATTCATGGTGCTGGTCGGGCCGTCCGGCTCGGGCAAGACGACCGCGCTCCGGATGCTCGCGGGCCTCGAGGAGGTCGACGCGGGCGCGGTCTTCATCGGTGACCGGGACGTGACGGACGTCCCGCCGAAGGACCGCGACATCTCGGTGGTCTTCCAG